>WNFO01005533.1_pt1 | contig 11565 bp, 8 predicted proteins | sample 5400251 | NCBI WGS metagenome assembly WNFO01 (sample SAMN13153354, study PRJNA577476) | soil metagenome | isolation source: 100 cm saprolite under Madrone tree | place: USA:California | collected 2016-06-14
AGACCGAGATCCGTGGCAGTGACGACGGCGCCTTCGGCCATGATCACCGCTCCTTTTATACGGTTCTCCAGCTCGCGCACGTTGCCAGGCCAGCGGTGTGCCTGGATCGCGCGGATCGCATCGGGCGCCAGGCCGCGCGCCTCGCCAAGCGCAACCGCACCGACTTCTACAAGCTGCTGGCGCGTCACCAGCTCACGCCGGAAGAATTCAAACAGCGTTAGGCGGTGCCGCAGGACCTAGCGGCACGCAGCCTACGACAGCGGGGTTGCCGGGGTTAGCTTCAACCTCGTGAAGAACTGCGAGCCTCAAGCTCCTCGCGACTTACGGCTCTTGCACCTCCCGTGGCGGCTGCTCGGGTGCAGCCTCCACGGGAGCCGCGTTCCGGCCGAACTGTGCGGCATCGATGCGGTGTTTCTCAAGCAGGTCGTACAGGGTTGGGCGTGTCACGCCGAGAAGTTCTGCCGCGCGCGACAGATTGCCCTTGGCGACAGCGAGCGACTGTCGCACGGCCTGGGCCTCGGCGCGCTGCCGCGCGACGCGCAGGTTCAAGTACTCGGGATCGTCACCTGGGTCCTGCAGACCGAGATCCGTGGCAGTGACGACGGCGCCTTCGGCCATGATCACCGCTCCTTTTATACGGTTCTCCAGCTCGCGCACGTTGCCAGGCCAGCGGTGTGCCTGGATCGCGCGGATCGCATCGGGCGCCAGGCCGCGCGGCTCGCGCAGCGGCGGCACGCGGATCGCCACCTCGCTGATCCGGTAGTACAGATCGTCGCGGAAAGCGCCGGTGCCGATCAGCGCATCGAGGTTGCGGTTCGTGGCGCAGACAATGCGCAGGTCCAGCGGGATGGGCGTACGCCCACCGATACGCTCTACGGTCCGCTCCTGCAGGACACGCAACATCTTGGCCTGTAACGAGGCCGGCATCTCGCCGATCTCATCGAGGAAGATCGTGCCGGTGTCCGCGGACTCGAGCTTGCCGGGCGTGCGCTTGGCCGCCCCGGTGAAGGCTCCCTTCTCGTAACCGAACAGCTCGCTTTCCAGCAGTGTATCCGGGATCGCCGCGCAATTGATCGCGACGAACGGCTTGTGCGAGCGGCCGGACAGCCGGTGCACGGCGCGCGCCAGCAGCTCTTTGCCTGTCCCGCTTTCCCCGAGCAGCAGCACTGTGGCATTGGTGGGGGCGACTTTCTCGATGGCGCGGCACAGACTGCGCATGGAATCGCTCACGCCGATGATGCCTTCGAGGGCCATCGAGCCGGTGCGCTCGCGCAGGCGCCAGTTCTCCTCCTCGAGCTCGCGGATGCGGAACGCCCGCCGCACGACGATGGACAGCACCCCCGCATCGAGCGGCTTGTGGTAGAAGTCTGCGGCTCCGAGACCGACCGCCGCCACGGCCAGCTCGCGCGCGTCGTGCTCCGTCATCGCGATGATCTTGGTGTCGGGCGAGAGACTGAGAATCTGCCGGAGCAATTCCAGACTCTGCGCGGCGACGGCCGGCTCGCGCGCCGCGCCCAGATCGAACAGCACCACGTCGGGCTCGATGCGGCGCACCAGCACGAGCGCCTGCTCCGAGGTCTCGCTCACCGTCACATCGAGGTCGGAGAAGATCGTCTCGAGCTCACGCCGCACGGCGCGGTCGTTTTCCAGTATCAGCAGCTTGCGCCGCTGCATTTCGGCGGCCATCAGCGCGCTCCCTTGCTCATAAATACAACCTCCGCGGTCTGCACCAGAATCGCCAGATCGAACAGCAGGCTGTTATTCTTGATGTAGTACAAATCGTACTGGAGCTTCTCGAACGCATCCTCCTCGGACGAGCCGTACGGATAGCACAGCTGCGCCCAGCCGGTGATGCCGGGCTTCACGCAGTGGCGCAGCACGTAATACGGAATCTTCTCCGCGAGCTCCGTCACGAACTGCGGGCGCTCCGGGCGTGGGCCGACGAAGCTCATATGCCCGCGCAGCACGTTGAGAATCTGCGGCAGCTCGTCGATGCGCAGTTTCCTGATCACGGCGCCGACGCGCGTGACGCGCGGGTCCGACTTCTGCGCCCACTGCGCCTGGCCGTCGCGCTCCGCGTCCGTGCGCATGCTGCGAAATTTGAGCACGCCGAAGCTGCGGCCTCCGAGGCCGACGCGTGCCTGCCGATAGAATACCGGCGCACGCCGACCGTCTTCGAGCTTGATCGCGAGCGCCGTGAGTATCATGACCGGTAGGGACACCGCGACGGTCAACAAACTTGCGAGCAGGTCGAGCACCCGGGCGGAAAACAACCGCAGCGGGTCGCGGCGGAAACCTTCGCCGAAAATCATCCAGCTCGGATTCAAAACGTCGATACGCACTCGTCCCGTCTCCCGCTCCAGAAAGGTGAGCAGCTCGGTGACCTCGATGCCGGCGATACGGCACTCCAGCAACTCCACCAGCGGGAAGCCGCGGCGGCGATCCTCCATGGCCATGACAATTTCATGCACGTCATATGTCTCGCACAGCTCGAGCAGGTCGGCGCCCGGCCCGAGGACCCGCTCGGCGGGGACTGAGACGGTCTCGTCGTCGGGCTGCACGAAGCCCACGATTTCGAAGCCGCGCCGATCCGAGCGGCGCCGCAGCCTCGACATGGCGGTGGTGCGCTGCCCGACCCCATACACCAGCACGCGGCGCTTGAAGAGGCTCTCGTCCACGATCCTCGCAAACACCACTCGCGACACCAGGGTGACGCCGAGCGCCAGCAACGAGGCGAGCCCGAGGACTCCGCGGCCGATCCACAGAGAGGGAACGACGTAGAACGCGGCGGCGGTGACCACCGTCGCCGCGCCGATCGCCGCCACGAGGCGCACAAACACACCCGCGGTGCGCGCCCTCTGGCGCGAGCTGTAAAGACCGAAAGCCAGCAGGCTCAGGAGCACCGCGCCACTGAAGACCGCCGCGCAGGGCCACAGCACGGGCTTCGCGCTTTCGACCGCAGTCGGATACCAGGTCTCAAAGCGGATCCTGTAGGCAAGAAATAACGTCCCGAAGAATGCCGCCGACTCAATGGCGGCCAGCACTGCAATCGACGCATGAACATACTGGCCAAACAGCCGGATGCGCATAGACCTCCCGAGCTGGCGCCCCTCGAGTCGGCATGCGGGACGGCGCTGGACTTTACAATACAGTGTAAAGAATGTCGCGGTCGGAGCTGTGAAGCCTTTCACAATTGCTCTAGACTTTAGCCCTGTGCCGACACCGTTGCCCCATATGATTCGCGAACTTGCGGTGCGCGCCGCCGGACAGAGCCGTGATCTGTCGATGCACGGCCCAGCTTGAGCGGCAAGGGATCCCATCATCCGGAGCGGGCGATGCCGGCTGACACTCCCATCCGTACCCGCCAGTTCCGCAACGCGTTGGGTGCGTTTGCCACGGGCGTGACCATTGTGACGACGCGCAGCCGCGCGGGTGAGGACATCGGCCTCACAGCCAACAGCTTCAACTCGGTGTCTCTGGAGCCACCGATGGTGCTCTGGAGCCTCGCCAAGAGCTCACAAAGCCTGCCGGCGTTCCTGGAGAGCGGCTATTTCGCCGTCCACGTGCTCGCCTCCTCTCAGGAGGAACTATCGCTGACCTTCGCCACGCGGGGCGCGGACAAGTTTGCCGGCCTTGTGCTTGAGCGCGGCAAGGGCGAGATCCCGCTGCTGGCCGGATGCTCGGCGCGATTCCAGTGCCGCACGGCCTTCAATTATGAGGGCGGCGACCATGTCATTTTCGTCGGCGAGGTGGAGTCGTTCGATCACTTCAACCGGCCGCCACTGGTTTTCCATAGCGGCCGCTATGCCGTCACCGTCGAAAAGCCCGCGGCACCCGCGCCACCCACGGCGGACAATGCCGAGCCGGACAGCAGCTTCAGCCAGGATTTCCTCATCTATCTGCTCGGACGTGCTCATTTCCAGCTGTTTCTCGAGCTGCGCCGTGACCTTGAGCGCCACGGCCTGAGCGAGGCGCAATGGTTCGTGCTGAGCATCCTCGGCATCCGCGACAACCGCACGGTGGCGGAGCTCGACCGGCTGCTCTGGTACACGGGGAACCGAGTCACGTACGAGCTGGTGGCAAGCCTGACGGCCGGCGGCTTTGCGTTGCTGGATGGGAGCTATGACCCGCATGCGCGCGTGACCCTCACGGAGGCCGGCAGGCGCATCGTCATCCAGCTCGTTGCCGTTGCCAAGGCCACCGAATCACACGCGGAGCGCAATCTCGGGTTCGGGGAGACGCAACTGCTCAAGAGCGCGCTGCGCAACATTATCCGGGAGACGGACCCGGGGCTGCCGACGCTGCTTTCCCCCACGCACCCGGAATAAGATCGACACAGGCGGCGCAGCGAGGCCTATAACCACATGGTCACGGGGTGGAGCGACAAGTTATTGGTGGGGGTTGCAACCGTCTGGACGGATCACGCGTTTATTGCATAGCTGGCCGCGCCGCAGGCGGCCGGCTATTACCCGAAAATCGGGATGGAGCGCCTCAACGACTGCTTTTTGTTGCGGGGCTCTGAGTAGTCGCGTCGCGGACTGCCGGCCCTTGCCGTCGACCGCCACGTGGTCAGCGACAAGCAAGAAAGCCGGAACGGAGTTCACACGACCCATGACAGCCCCGCGCACGAATAACGAAATGGAACCTGGCCAGCCTCCTCAGCTCAACCGAACCACTAGCGGCTCGATGGCCGAGAAGATCCGCCGCATCCTCAAGGAGCACGGCCGCCTGAGCAAGGATGCCGACACGCTGGCTGCAGAGACCGACCTGTACGAGGCCGGGATGACCTCGCACGCGAGCGTCAACGTGATGCTGGCCCTCGAAGGCGAATTTGACATTGAGTTTCCCGATCACATGCTCAAGCGGAGTGTGTTCGACAGCATCGCCTCGATCAGCGCAGCGGTCGGCCAGCTGCAGAGCGGCTGAAGCTGTCGATGCCGGGCCGCCTCAAGAGCATCACCGGTCATCGGCGCCACCCGCTGACGACCGGTTGGGAACTCTGCTCGGCCCCGCCTGGCGCGTATGCCGACCCGGATGCGCTGAGGCAAGCGCCCGTAGCGTGGATCGCCGCGCGGGCGCCCTCTACTGCCGCCGCGTGCCTTGGCGCGGCGCAACTGTGGAGCCTGGCTGCGCCGCCGCGGCGCTTCGATTCCGAAGACTGGTGGTATCGAGTCAAATTCGCCCCACCCCAACAGCGTCCGAACGAGCAGCTGGTGCTGGGATTCGATGGGCTGGCGACGGTGGCGGACGTCTGGCTGAACGGCGAGCCGCTGCTCAGCAGCAGCAACATGTTTGTCGCCCACGAGCGCGCGATCGATGGCCGGCTGCGCGACGCGAACGAGCTGGTCATTCGCTTCCAGGCGCTCGATCGGCTTCTGAAAGCGAAGCGACCCCGGCCCAAGTGGCGCGCACCCATGGTGGAGAACCAGCAGCTGCGCTGGTTTCGCACCACGCTGCTTGGCCGGGCGCCCGGTTGGTCCCCGCCCGCCGCGCCGGTCGGACCTTGGCGGCCGGTCTGGCTCGAAACACGGGCGCACGTCTCGCTGACTGACTTGAGCCTGCGGACGGGCGTGCGCGGCGATGCGGGGTGGCTCGAGGTCGAATGCAAGGTTGTCGGCCTCGGCGGCGCGCAGATCGCGCGAGTCGAGCTGAGTGTGGCTCGCGATACGCACGCCCAGGAGACTCAGCTGCACGCCCGGCGTGCTGGCGATCCGGACGGCGCTCACACCTATGGCGGTCGGCTCGAGATTCCCAAAGCTGTGTTGTGGTGGCCGCACACGCATGGCGAGCCAGCGTTGTACGACGCTCGACTGACGCTGCGTCTGCACGGCTCGAGTGAGGCGCTGGTCGCGGACCTGGGCCGCGTCGGCTTTCGAACCCTGACACTGCATACCCGCGAGGGTGACTTCGCGTTGCACGTCAACGGCGTACCGATCTTCTGCCGGGGAGCGTGCTGGACTCCGCTCGATCCGGTCGGCATGACGGCATCCCAGGACATGCTGCGCGCTGCGCTCGGGCAGGTGCGCTCGGCCGGGATGAACATGCTGCGCATCGGCGGCATGATGGTCTACGAGAGCGATGACTTTCTCGACCTGTGCGATGCCAGCGGCATCCTGCTGTGGCAGGACTTCATGTTCGCCAACATGTGCTACCCGGAGGAGGACCCCGCCTTTGAGGCGACCGTCGAGCAGGAAGCGCGCCAGCAGCTCGCGCGGCTGGCCGGCCGCCCATGTCTTGCGGTGCTGTGCGGCAACAGCGAAGGCGAACAGCAAGCCGCGATGTGGGGAGCGCTACGCGACAGCTGGGCCCCGCAGCTGTTTCATTCGCTGCTTGCCGAGCTCGCGCACCAGTCCTGCCCCGATGTCCCTTATTGGCCCTCGAGCGCGCACGGCGGCTCTTTTCCGCACCAGGGAAATCAGGGCACGACGTCCTACTTTGGGGTCGGCGCATATTTGCGCCCCCTCGAGGATGCCCGCCGCGCGGAGATCCGCTTCGCGACCGAGTGTCTTGCGTTCGCCAACGTCCCGGAAGAGCGGACGCTCGCGAGGCTTCCGGGCGGACTGCCGGTCCGCACCCATCAGCCGGTGTGGAAAACGCGCGTGCCGCGCGACCTCGGCGCGGGTTGGGACTTTGACGACGTGCGCGACCACTACCTGGCTCGACTGTTCGGCCTCGATCCTCTCGACTTGCGTTACGCCGACCACGAGCGCTATCTGACGCTCAGCCGGGTCGTCTCCGGCGAGGTCATGGCCAGAGTGTTCGCTGAATGGCGCCGCGAGCGCTCGAGCTGCCGTGGCGGGCTGATATGGTTCTGGCGCGATTTGTGGTGCGGCGCCGGCTGGGGGATCGTGGACGCACTGGGCGCTCCGAAGGCCGCGTTCTACTACCTGCGCCGCGTGCTGCAACCCGTGTCGGTTGCGATGAGCGACGAAGGCGGTAATGGTCTCTTCGTCCACATTGTCAACGAGCATGCCGATTCGCTCGGCGCGACCCTCGAGTTGGCCTTGTACCACGCGGGCGAGGTTGCAGTCGGCACGGCCAGCCGGCCGCTCACGATCCCGGCCCGCATGGGCCTGGAGCTCCCCGCAGCCGAAATGTTCGACGACTTCCGCGACCTTTCCGACGCGTATCGGTTCGGCCCGCCGGCGCAGGACCTGGTCGTTGCGACGTTGCGCGGTCCGGACAGCTCGGTCTTGAGCCGGGCTTTTCATTTCGTCCTCGGACTGAGCGCCGCGAGAGAGCCGGACGTCGGCCTCACAGCGCTGGCCAGTGCGCGCGCCGATTCCGACTTCGATTTGAAGATCTCCACGCGCCGCTTCGCCCAGTCGGTGTGGATCGAGGCCGCAGGTTTTGTTGCCGACGACGCTTACTTTCACCTCGCGCCCGGCACTGATGCGACCGTGCGGCTGCGGCGAGTCGCGCACGAGCCTGAGCGTGGCTTGCGCGGCAGGGTGCACGCGCTCAACGCGATCACGGCGGCGAAGATCGAAGGCTCGCCGTGACCGGGCCGCGCGCCGAGCCCGTCTACTTCGGGCCCGACGCTCGGCCCCTGTTCGGCTGGATACATCGGCCGGAGCACCCCACCCGCGGACCTCTGGGTCTCGTTCTGTGCAACCCGTTCGGGTATGAAGCGGTCTGCGCCCATCGCACGCTGCGGCATTTCGCCGAAGCTGCAGCTGACGCCGGCATCCCGGCCCTGCGCTTCGATTACGACGGCACGGGCGATTCCGCCGGCGACGATCTCGACCCGGACCGCCTGTCCGCCTGGATCGCGAGCGTGCACCGGGGCGCAGAAGTCCTGCAGCGCGAGGCAGGCTGCGAACGTCTTTGTTTTCTCGGCGTGCGCCTTGGCGCCACGCTTGCCGCACTCGCTGCGAGCGAACGCTCGGATGTGCAAGGCTTGATCGCCCTCGCGCCGGTTGTGACCGCGAAGGCTTATATAAGAGAGTTGCGCGCCTTGCAGATGACCACGGGGCTCGGGACGCCGGCCGAGACTTCCGCAGACGACCTGATGGAGGTCACGGGCTTCACCCTCACCGCCGCAACACGCGCTTCGCTCTCCGCCGTGGACCTCACGAAGCTCGAACGCGCGCCCACCGCCCAGGTTCTCATTCTCGATCGTCACGACCTCCCGGGGAACGAGCGCTGGGCTGCGCATCTGCAGGCGACCGGGGCCACTGTGGAGCGGCGTGCCGTGCCCGGCTACGGGGAAATGATGCTCAGCCCCCATGCCACCGTTGTTCCCACAGAAATGTTGCGTCTGACGGTGGCGTGGCTCGGTGATCGCGCCCCCGCGGAACCGGCCGCGCACGGCGATCGTTACTATCCTGACGACCACTCTCGCCAGGGCCGCGACACGGTTCCCCTCTCCCGACACTCGATTCGGTTGCCCGCCGGGGCGCCTTCTGGAGTACCGATCGCCGAGACGGCCGAATATCTCGATTCCGGGCGCACCCTCTTCGGCATCTTGACCGCGCCGCACTGCGCCGCGTCGGGCACCGCCGCCGTGACGGCGAACCGTTCGCGCAGGGGAATTCTCCTGCTGAATGCCGGTGGCACCCACCGTATCGGGTCCAACCGCCTGTATGTCACGCTGGCGCGCCGCTGGGCATCGCTCGGCCACGTGGTCCTGCGCATCGACATCTCGGGTGTGGGGGACAGCGCGCCGCGCCCGGGTGAAGCGGAGAATGTGATCTACACCGCGCGGGCCGTGGAAGATATTACGCAGGCCATCCGCTACCTGCGTGAGCGCGCCGCAGTGACCGAATGCCGCGCGCTGGGACTTTGCTCGGGCGCCTACCATGCATTCAAAGCGGCCGTCGGCGGCGCGCCTCTGCAAGCGGTCGTGATGATCAATCCGCTCACCTTCTTCTGGAAGGAGGGCATGCCGCTCGATGCGCCGTTGCCGGATCAACGAGTGATCTCCGAAGCGCAGCGTTATCAGCAGACGGCATTCAGACTGCACTCGTGGCTGAAGTTGATGCGTGGCGAGGTGGATGTCGGCAGAGTCGCCCAGATCATGGTCCGGCGCACGGGTTCGTTGGTCAACCACCGCTGGCGCGATCTGGCGCGCCGCTTAGGGTTGCCTCTCACGGACGATCTGGGCCGGGAGCTCGAATCAGTGGCCCAGCGCGGCATCCGCATGCTGTTTGTGTTCGCCGCGCATGACCCCGGCCTCGAGCTGCTGCGAACCCAGGGAGGCTCGTGTGTCGGGAAGCTGCGCCAGCGCCGACAACTCGAGATCCGGGTCATCGGCGGCGCCGACCATACCTTCACGGCGCGCGCCGCCCGCGACCAGTTGATAGCGGTGCTGGCCGAGGCGCTCGATCACGGTCCGCCGCCATGACTGACACTGCCGCCGCCCCGCGCCCCTGCGCCGTTCACATTCCCGCGCTCGACGGGATCCGGGGACTGGCGATCCTGCTCGTGATTCCCCACAACACCAATCTGCTGCTCGAGGCCGCCTTCCACGGCCCCGCGTACGTCGTGAAGGAGTTCCTGCTGTTCGGCTGGGCCGGCGTGCAGCTGTTCTTCGTGCTGTCGGGCTTTCTGATTTCCGGCGCGCTCCTCGATACGCAGGACTCCGCGAGCTACTTCCGATCCTTCTATGCGCGCAGAGTGCTGCGCATTCTGCCGTTGTACTACGGCGTCCTGGTGGTGACGTTCCTGGTGCTCACGCCGCTGCAACTCGCGCCGGCGGAAACGCTGCACACCCAACAGCACCAGATCTGGCTGTGGGCGTTCCTTTCGAATTGGACCGAGCCGCGGGGCCTGGGGGTGGCGGGCTTCGACCATTTCTGGTCGCTGGCAGTCGAAGAGCAGTTTTATCTGCTGTGGCCGCTCATTCTGCACCGCATGCCGCCGCAGCGCGTGCTGCGGCTGTGTGTCGCCATTTGCGTGGCGGCGTTCGGGTTCCGCACAGCGATGCGTGTTGCGGGCTATCCGCCCGAGTATGTGTACGAATTCACGATCTGCCGGATGGATGCGCTGGCCCTGGGCGCCGCGGCTGCCGCGCTCGTGCGCCTGCCGTCCTGGAAGGATCGGCTGGAACGCGGCTCACGCTACCTGCCGTGGGGAGCGCTCGTTGTGTGGGCGAGCGGCGCGCTTCTTACACACGACTATCAACGCAGCGGCTGGCAGACACAGACCTTCGGGATGACTGCACTGGCCCTGGCGTTCACGCTGCTGCTGCTCGCCGCGGTGCGCACCTACGGCGGCCGGCCGACGTGGCTTTCGCGAGCGCTGTGTCTGGCGCCGTTGCGGTCAGCGGGCAAATACAGCTATGCGATGTATGTATTCCATTATCCGATCAGCAAGCTGCTCGGTATCCGGCTGCTCGGCCCGGCGGCGACTGCGCACAGCGCCACGATCGCCGTGCTGTATGCGGCCGCCGTCACACTGGTGACTTATCTGTGCGCCTGGGTGTCATACCATCTGTATGAGCAGCATTTCCTGCGGCTCAAGCGCTATTTTGCTCCGACACATCCACGACTCGCGGAGGCGGTTTGACGAACAGCGAACGCATGCTCGAGATCGCTGGACTGCGCACCACTGCAGTGGGAGCCGAGGCGGCGCCGCTGGTGGTCGTGCTGCTGCACGGCTATGCGATGCAGCCTGCGGACCTGACACCATTTGCACACTCACTGGGGCTGCCCGCGCTGTTTCTGCTGCCGCAGGGCCCGCAGCAGAGCTCCGCTGGCGGACATGGTTGGTGGGACATCGACGCTGAAGCGAGAAACGCCGCCGTGGCGCGCGGGCCTCGCGACCTGGCCGAGCAATATCCGCCCGGACTGGGCGCTGCGCGCGACGGACTGGAGCGATTTGTCGAGGCAGTCGCCGCCGAGTACGAGCCGCACTGCACCGTCGTCGGTGGATTCTCGCAAGGCGGAATGCTGTCGCTCGATTTCGTGCTGCGCGGCTCGAGGCCGGTCGACGGCCTCGTATTGATGTCCGCCTCGCGCATTGCGCGTGCAGACTGGGAGCTGAAGCGCGAACGTCTCCGTGGGTTACCCGCGTTCCTGAGCCACGGGCGAGCGGACCAGGATCTGGCGTTCGCGGCGGGTGAGGCGTTGCGCGACTTCGTGTTGGCAGGCGGCGCCGGAGTCAGCTGGGTGCCGTTCGAGGGCGGCCACGAGACCCCGCTGGTCGTGTGGCGGGGTTTGCGAAAGTTTCTCGGTGGCCTGCTAAAATGCCTCGGAAAAGAGACGCGGCTCCCGACACCTGCGCACAAATGAGACCGGCGTCAGAATCCTCGCAAGCAAGCGGAACCTCCACCATGACCAGCGACTTTCCGGAATTCTCCGCGCATCTGGCCGCCCTCAAGGCGATTGCGGCGGACGTCAGCGCGCCGGGCGCCGCTGACGTCGACGCCAACAGCCGATTCCCACGCGAGACGGTGCAGGCGCTGCAGAAGGCCAAGCTGCTTTCGGCCCCGGTGCCGAAGGAGCTGGGCGGCGCGGGCTACGGCATGCGGGAGCTCGCCGCGCTGTGCTCGACCTTGGCGCAAGCCTGCGGCTCGAGCGCGATGGTATTGGCCATGCACTACATCCAGGTTGCCTGCATCGC
>WNFO01008261.1_pt1 | contig 11565 bp, 8 predicted proteins | sample 5400251 | NCBI WGS metagenome assembly WNFO01 (sample SAMN13153354, study PRJNA577476) | soil metagenome | isolation source: 100 cm saprolite under Madrone tree | place: USA:California | collected 2016-06-14
AAGGGAATCGGCCGGCCGTCAACTTATGCGGCGATCATGACCACCATTCAGGCGCGCGAATACGTTGAGAAACTTGAAGGGCGTTTCCAGCCCACGGCGCTGGGCAAGACCGTTAACGATCTGTTGATAGAAGGCGGCTTTGACGATCTGTTTAATGAAACTTACACGGCGCGGATGGAAGAAGAACTCGATTCGATCGAGGAAGGAAAACTGAAGTGGACGGATGCGCTGCACGAGTTCTACGGAAAGTTTGCCGAAGATCTGAACAAGTTCAAACTGCACATCAAGGACATCAAAGAAACCGACACGCCTACAGATGAAGTCTGTTTGAAATGCGAAACGCCAGGCATGGTCCAGAAGTGGGGACGCTTTGGAAAATATCTGAAGTGTCTGAACTGTGGCGCAACGCGAGATGCAGAGCCACCGGCCGGCGCCAATGGAAATGCGTCTGGAACAGAGGGCGGCGCGGCTGAGGAAGCGACAGAGCCGGAAGTTTGCGAGTTGTGCGGCAAGCCGATGCAAATGAAACGCGGCCGCTTTGGGCCGTTCCTTGGCTGCACAGGGTATCCGGAGTGCCGCAACATTCGCAAGATTGCTAAAAGCGGCGTGGCCGCGCCGGCGCCTGTGCTGCTGGATGAGAAGTGTCCCCTGGACGCTGCACAGTTGGTAAGACGTCATGGACGTTTCGGAGAATTTGTCTCCTGCTCCAATTATCCGAAGTGCAAATACATCAAGCAGGAACTGACGGGCGTTAAGTGTGCGCGGCCTGGCTGCAAAGGCGATTTGGTTGTCAAAAAATCCAAACGCGGCAAAGTGTTTTACGGTTGCTCGACCTATCCCGACTGCGATCGCGTTTATTGGGACAAGCCGGTGCTGGAAACTTGTCCGAAATGCAACGCGCCATTTCTGCTCGAGAAGACTACCAAGAAGCAAGGCACATTTCGTTATTGTGCAAACACTGACTGTGGGTATCGCTCGAATGAGTCTGAAGTGAGCGAAGCGCCCAAAGAAAAATCCAGGCCGAAGAAGACCACGCCGGTCGGGTAGGTGGGTCAGTTTGATGTTCTATAAGCTTTAGCTTGTCGTGGAGTTCGACAAACTTAAGTTTGTCGGACAAAGTTTGCCGGACATAAAAAAAAGGCGAGCTCCGCAGCTCGCCTTTTCTTTTGGAGGTTCTTTATTTCTACAACTCTCTCGACTGCGTCAGCGAAGGTTCATAGGTAATGCGGGCGCGTTGTTCGCTGCCCATCGACGGAGTCTTCTTTGAAAGATCGACTCCAATCCAGCCTTTGATCTTTTTTAGCAGCGCCGGCAAAACGACCTGCTGTGCCGTCGTTGAAAGCTCTTCAACCAACCGATCACCAAGTGACCCCACTTCCTTGCTGAGCCGGTCGTACGCAGAAGTTTCCTTGAAACGCTCGAGCAGACCCGGGCCATCGTCCTTGCCGTTTGTCTTCGTGGATGACATTGCTGCCGCCAGTGGTTCACCGACGACAGGGGACGCCGCATACCTACGCATTGTTTGCGAGGCGTATGGGATCTCGTCGTAATCAGAGTCGCTGAGCGCGGCGGCAATTCCGTAACCGACGAAAAATCCCACGCCAGCCGCACCGATCGTCCAGGCAACCGGTTGCTTCTTGAAGTGTTCGCGCCAGTCGAGCGCGTCCTTTACGTTTTCATATTGCTGCGCCACGTTATCTTTGATCTCGGTCACTGTGTTTGTGATGGAATCGCGCGCCTCTTCCATGCGACGTTGCAGCGCCTCTTTCGACGCGTCTTCGTCGCCGGTTTCGCGCGCCCGAGCCAAACCTAGAGTTCGTTCTTCAGCCATTGCTTGTCCTTTCTCAATTCTGCCACCGTCCGGTCGGGAACGAGATTCTGCTGAGCCAGACGGTTCTTCATTGTGGTGACGATTATTGCGCCCACTATCAGGTACAGCACACCTGCGGTGACAAAACCAATGGCGTACTTCGCAGGCTGGCTAATGTCTATGTTTGAAAGCAGCGTGGCTATACCAAACGCAAGCGCCACGTTCAGTAAGGCAAAGCCGATCGCAGCGATTACGCCGCCGACCGCAATCATCGCGCCGCCGCGAGCGTAGTTATGCGCCTCTTCCTTCAATTCGACCTTGAGCAAACTCATCTTGGTATCGAAGAGCTGCATTACGTCGTCGCCTAAGCGGCTAAAAAGTGAAGGGAGGCTTTCGTTATCAGTTCGCGTCGACATCGCCGCCGATGTCGCACCTGTAGCTGAAGTCGCCATTGATGAGTCTCCTTATCTAAACGGCGCGGGCGCCAATAAAGAAGCTTAGCGCCGGCCGCGAATGATCAATCCGAGCAACAGACCTGCTGCCGCCGAGATCAGAATCGCCTGACCGGGATTCTTGCGCGCGTAGTCCTTTGCGTTTTCAGCAATCTCACCGAGGTCGGCGTTCTGAAGTTCTTTTAACTTGTCACCAACAATTGTCACTTTGTCGCTGACGTAATCCTTTGCCTGGCTCGCAGCCTCCGAAATTTTCTCGCCATACTCTTGCGCGGTCTGCGCAAGGCCCGTAGCGGTTGCGGCGCCTGTGCCTGAATTACCAGTGGTTGAGCTGCCGGTTCCGGTTGTTCCAGGGAAATTTGTGCCTGATGTGTTCTGTGACATGTTGTCAATTCTCCTTCTTGTTTGCTGTAAATGTTGCGGCTTATTTAGTGCATCCTCTTTGGGAAGATCATGACTGATCGCAGCATAGCGAGCAAACAACGTGCCGAGTGCGCGAGCTCCCGAACTCGCTTTCAATGCGCCGATCAAAGTGAAACAAAAGCAAGCAGTGCGGAAATTCTTGTTGTGAAAAGGTACAAGTCCGCAGTGCCTGCGGGTCGGGAACGATACAAGAACCTCGGGTTTTTGTGAGCAGGCTGACGGCCGCGCATTTTCCCGTCCGAGCTCTTGACAGCGGCCGCCGAGCGGTGGTAAGTAAGTACTTACTTTGCGACGCCACCAGTAGAAAAAATCACTTTTGAGTAAGCAAACAACAATAAAAACGGGCGCAGCCATGCCAAATGGGTCGCGCATGTCGGCGGAAGAGCGGCGCCTGCAAATCCTCCGCCTGGCGGTGAGTCTTTTCTCTCAAAGGGGGTTCGTCGGCACCACCACCAAAGAAATTGCGCAAGCTGCGGGTGTGTCCGAAGCGATGGTTTTTCGTCACTTCGCTACCAAGCAGGAACTGTATTCCGCCATTCTCGATCACAAAGCCTGTTCGGGCGATACGATGAATCCCGAGGCAATGGTGGCCGAGGCGCTTCAGGAAAAAGACGACCGCAAGGTTTTTGAACGACTGGCAGTCGGCGCGCTCGATCACCACGAATGCGATCCCGAGTTTCAACGCTTGCTGTTGCACGCAGCGCTAGAGGGACACGAGCTGGCGCAAATGTTTTTTGAGAAGTTTGTCAGGCGAGTTTACGAACTGCTTGGAAACTATATTGCTGAGCGACAGCGCGACGGCGCGATGGTGGCGATGGATCCGGCGATCGTAGTGCGCGCGTTCATTGGCATGGTCATTCACCATTCATTGAACAACAATCTTTGGGACCCGCAGCGACGTTTACTGAAAATCTCCAATCAGGAAGCGGCAAAACAGTTTTCCGACATTCTGCTAAATGGCATCAGCCGGGAGGCTGCATAGCCGCTAAAACGATGAAGAACTTTCCGGCAATTATTTTTCGAGGAAGAAATAGATCGGTGTTTTCTCCCAAAACAATTCAACAGTTGTCGTTGTCTGCACTCTTGGCGTTGGTGCTCGTATTGGCCATGGCCTGCGGTGGCTCGAAAGCGAATGTAAGACAAGAGCAGGCTAATTCCGGACAGCCGGCGCCGGTGGATGTGACCACCGCGAACGCGATAGTTCGCGATCTGCCGCAGTATTTTGAAGCAAACGGAAGTTTAACGGGCGAAGAGCAAACGGACGTTGCGCCGCAAATGGCGGGCAAGGTGGTAGCGGTCGGCGTCGACATGGGCAGCTACGTCAAGCGCGGCCAAATGATTATCCGGCTTGACGATGTGGACGCGAAGCTTCGTGTGCAGCAAATGCAGGCGCAGCTCGATCAGATGAGAGCTTCTTTGCGTCAGGCGGAAGAGAAGATTGGAGTTCGTCCAGGTCAGTCGTTTGATCTTAACAAAATTCCGGAAGTCGGCAATGCGAAGGTTGCGCTCGATCTTGCGGAGAAGAATTTGCGACGGTCTGAAAAGTTAATCGAATCAGGCGACATCTCGCGATCGTTATACGATCAGCAGAAAGCCCAGCGCGATCAGTTGCGCGAAGTTTACGAAGGGGCGCTATCGCTTGGCAGGCAAAACTACGCAGCCGTGATGACGGCGCGCGCGAATGTGGCGAGCGCGGAAAGTCAGCTCAATCTGGCGCGCCGAAATCTTTCATATGCGGCGGTCTTGTCGCCGATTGACGGATTTGTCTCCGAGCGCACGGCCGATCTGGGCGAGTACGTGTCAACTACCTCAAAGGTCGCCACGATTGTACGCATCAATCCTTTGCGGGTGCGCATCGATATTCCTGAGCAGGCAATTCCGGAAATCAGCGTGGGCCAGTCCGTTTCAGTCACAACCAGTGCCTGGCCCGATAAGAATTTCAGCGGTCGTATCGCCCGGGTTTCACCAAACGTAACGCCGGCTTCGCGCACGCTAACCGTGGAAGCGGAAGTTGAAAACAGCAGCGGGGCGTTAAAGCCCGGACAGTTTGCCACCGTGAGGATTCTGCAATCGCGGGCGCAGCCCGCCGTCCTGGTGCCGGCGCGCGCCGTGCGCACGGAGGCCGGCGTTAGTCGGGTATTCGTGATCAAAGACGGCCATGCGCAGGCGCGGCTGGTCCAATTGGGTCAAACCGAAGGTGATCTGGTGCAGATTAAGAACGGCATCGCCGGCGATGAACAGGTCGTGACCAGCAACGTCGAACAGCTAAGTGATGGAATGGCTGTAAGGCAATAAAGTTTCAAGTTTCAAGTTCCAAGTTTCAACGTCGACCGAAACCTGGAACTTGAAACGTGAAACTTGAAACTTCTGAACGATGCAAAAGTTAGCTGAAATTTGTGTCCGGCGTCCGGTATTCGCGACGATGCTCATATTGAGCCTGACCGTCGTGGGACTGTTTTCCTACAAGTCGCTGGGTGTCGATCTGTTCCCCAAGATCGACCTGCCGACGATCACGGTGACCGTTGTCAATCCCGGTGCATCGCCGCAGGAAATCGAGACTGAAATCACCGATAAGATTGAAGGTGCGGTCAACACAGTCAGTGGTATTGACGAGTTGCGTTCCACCTCAGTCGAAGGCGTTTCGCAAGTCTTCATTACGTTCCTGCTGGAAAAAAATCCGGATATCGCTGCGCAGGAAGTACGAAACAAAATTGATCTGATCGTCAATGATCTGCCAGTAACCGCTGAACAGCCGATTGTCCAGAAACTGGACACTGACGCTGCGCCGGTAGTGCGCATTGCTGTTTCAGCTCCGCGATCGGTGCGCGAAGTTACCGACATTGCCGATAAGAAAATCAAGCAACAGATCGAATCGATCAATGGCGTGGGTGATGTACAGATAATCGGTGGACGGACGCGCGAAATCGAAATTTGGGTCGATCCTGACAAACTGCGAGCGTTCAACGTTACGGTCGCGCAGGTGGCCGATGCCGTGCGAGCCCAGAACCTGGAAGTGCCCGGCGGCCGAATTGACGAAGGCACGCGCGAGCTGACGGTGCGCACCATGGGCCGCATCGTTAATCCAGCCGATTTCAATAATCTCGTAGTGGGCAACCGTGACTCTTATTCCGTAAAGCTCAGCGATGTTGGTTACGCCGAAGACGGCGCGGAAGAAGCGCGAACGGAAGCACGGCTGAATGGTCAGCCGGCGGTCACTCTGGTCGTTGCCAAACAATCGGGACAGAACACAGTTGCTGTTGCAGATGCGGTGAAAGAGCGTTTACAGGAACTGCAAAAGACGCTGCCGCCCGGCTTCCAGACAAAAATAGTTGGCGATCAGTCGATCTTTATCAAGGCCTCGATCGAATCGATTCAGAGGCACTTGATTGAAGGCAGCATCCTGGCAGCCATCGTCGTGTTTCTTTTCCTTTGGAGTTTCCGCTCCACGATTATTGCCGCGCTGGCCATTCCCACTTCGTTGATTGCGACTTTTGGCCTGATGGCGGCGATGGGCTTCACGCTCAATCAAATCACCATGCTGGCGCTGACCTTGATGGTCGGTATCGTGATCGACGACGCCATCGTAGTGCTGGAAAACATTTTTCGCTTCATCGAAGAGAAGGGCATTCCACCCTTTCAAGCGGCTATCGACGGCACGAAAGAAATTGGCATGGCGGTAACCGCCACCACGCTTTCGTTGCTGGCGGTATTTTTGCCCGTTGGATTTATGGGTGGTATCGTCGGCCGCTTCATGTCTTCGTTTGGTTTGACGTCCTCATTCGCGATTGCGGTTTCACTGCTTGTCTCGTTCACGCTGACACCAATGCTCGCGGCTCGTTTGATCAAGCGCAGCAGCGATAAAGAGGAAGGAGCTTTCGAACGACGTACGGAACCTGCCGATCACGGCTCGAAAGGGTCGCGCTTCTACCGGCCGATTGATCAGACTTACAAACGAATGTTGACCTGGTCCATGGGACATCGCTGGGTAATTGTGGTTGCCTGCGCGATCGTCATTGTCAGCATCGTGCCGCTGTTCATGTTAGTAGGAAAGAATTTTCTGCCGGTTGATGACCAGTCGCAGTTTGAAGTCAACGTACGTGCGCCTGAAGGTTACACGCTGGCTGCGACGTCGGCGCTGGCCGAACGGATTTCTGCAGAGGTGCGTAAATTTCCGGGAGTGACCGACACGCTGACTACGATTGGTGGCGGTCAACAAGAGCAGGTAAACGTCGCCTCGATCTACGTCAAACTGCAGCCAATCGAAGACCGCAGCATATCGCAGGCTGATCTGATGTTGCGGGCGCGTTCTGAAATCCTTGCGAAGTACGTAAAGGAATATCCCGGACAGCTGCGCACCAGCGTGCAGCAGGTCGCGGCCATATCCGGCGGCGGCTTTCGCAACGCCGACGTTCAATACGTCATCGGCGGACCCGATCTCGACAAGCTTACGAAGTATTCCGAAGCCATGCAGGCAAAGATGAAAACGATTTCCGACGTGGTTGACGTCGACTCGACGCTGATCACCGGGAAACCTGAGCTGCGCGTGGTAATTGATCGCGCGCGCGCAGCGGATCTGGGCGTCCGCGTAGCCGACATCGCGCAGGCTTTGAACACACTGGTTGCGGGACAAAAAGTTTCGACTTTTAACGCCGGCACCGATCAGTACAACGTTCGCGTGCGCGCTGTTGGCCAATATCGATCAAGCGTCGAGGGTCTCAACCGCATGATTGTGTCGTCGTCGAAAATTGGTTGGGTAAGCATTGACAATCTGGTGAAGGTTGAAGAAGGCACTGGGCCTTCAGCAGTCGATCGTCTCAACCGGCAACGCCAGGTGACGCTGCTGGCAAACGTGAAACCCGGCGGGTCACAGGCGGCCGTGATCACGAAGATGAACCAGTTTGCCAAGGAAACAAACATCGACCCCGCGTATTCAACAGGATTGGCCGGACGCTCGAAAGAACTAGGACGTGCTGGTTATTACTTCATGCTGGCGTTCGTGCTGTCGTTTGTTTTCATGTACATGGTGCTGGCCGCGCAGTTTGAATCGTTCATTCATCCGATCACGATTCTCCTGACATTGCCGCTCGCCATACCTTTCGGCATTGTTTCGCTACTGATCACGGGGCAAACGGTAAACATCTTTTCCGGCCTTGGACTATTGCTTCTTTTTGGCGTTGTTAAGAAAAACGCGATTCTGCAAATCGACCACACGAACCAGTTGCGCGCCCGCGGCATGGAACGCCTGGAAGCGATTATCCGCGCGAACCGCGATCGTTTGCGGCCGATTCTGATGACTACGATCGCGCTGGTCGCGGGCATGTTGCCGCTGACCATCTCAAGTGGGCCAGGTTCGGGCACTAATCGATCGATTGGCGTGCTGGTCGTTGGCGGACAATCGTTGTGTTTGTTGCTGACTTTGCTGGCGGTGCCGGTTTTTTATTCGCTGTTCGACGATCTCGGCAGAAGCAGAGTGTGGGGACTGATCGGAGCGAGCTTTACCAGAATGTTTGGACGCGTACGCCGCCGAGCGGCGAGTGCAACGGCATCGCTATTCAGTTTGGTGTCGAAAAACTAAATGGGTTAACTGTACGTTTTTACGTGTTGAGTAAGGATGATGGTTGAGATTGAAACAATTCCTGGTTTGCGGCTTTGCCGCCGCACAGTGCGGAAAGGCTGTGCCTTTCCGGCGCTGTCACTAGAAGTCTTTGGCGAGGCTGTGCCTCGCCAACTCGACGGAGGCGCAGCCTCATCGGAAGAAAAAGTCGTTACGGAAAGGCAGAGCCTTTCCGCACTGTGCGGCGGCCAAGCCGCGGTGTTGAGTTTCCTCTTGGCGATCTTCTCATTCACCGCTGTTGCGCAATCCTCGACTCCTACGCCGCAGGAATTGCAGGTGCCTGCGGTCGCGTCTGACTTTCATCCGGTGCAGAAACCTTTGCCTGAGCTGAGCCGCGTCGGCGTTGAAATGGATCGGCAGCGGCCGCTTTCAATGCGCGAGGCCCTCGCATTGGCCCTGGCAAATAACAAAGACATTGAAGTCGCGCGCCAGAACGTAAGGATTTCAGAGTTTGATCTGAAGTCGGCACAGGGCGTTTACGATCCGCGGATCAGTTCTACTTCCTACTATGAACGTAGCAAGAGCCCGATCTCGAGTTTTCTAAGTGGCGGCTCTAACGGCGCGGTTACGCAAAGCGACTACACCGGCACTGCGCGACTGGAAGGTCTGACGCCGGCATTCGGCGGCAACTATCATCTTGATTTTTCTTCTATCAGGTTAACCAGCAACAACCAGTTCACGGCGTTGAATCCGCAGTATCCAACGGCGTTGACGTTCACTTATACCCAGCCGCTGTTTCGCGGTTTGCGTTTTGACAGCAGCCGGCGGTCAATCGAAATCGCGAAGAAAAGTCTTTCGCTAACGGATGCGCAGTTTCGGCAGCGTGCGATCGAAACAATAACCAGCGTGCAGCGGGCCTACTGGGATCTTGTGTTTGCTTTGCGGAATCTACAGGTCCAAAGAGAAGCCGTCCGCGACGCGCGCACGCAACTCGAACACAACCAGCGCTTGGTAAGTGAAGGCGCACTCGCCCCGATTGATGTGGTTGCGGCGGAAGCGCAACAGTCGGACCTTTGGAATCTTTCAATTGTGCCGACTGACTCGGTTGATTTAGTCACGCCTGAGATTTCCTTGCCCGACGCAATGAAAGCGGCAATGGACAATCGGCCTGAACTGCAGCAGTCGAGCGTCGCGCGCGAGATCAATCAGATTGATCAGAAATACTTTCGCGAGCAAACCAAGCCGCAAATCGATCTCGTCGGTTCTTACGGCATGGTCGGTTTGGCGGGAACGACAAGTGGCAGCGTAAATCCGTTAACGGCGTCTTCGAGTCAACTGCGTGATGCAGTCAATAAATTGTTGTTGAATTCCGGCTTCGACCGTTTGCCGGATCCTCCCGTGCAAACTATCTCGCCGGATTTGCTTGGCGGCTACAACCAATCGCTGCAAAACCTGCTGGCCAACCGCTTCAACAATTATCGCGTTGGCGTGCAGATTAGTCTGCCGCTGAGAAATCGCACCGCCGAGGCGCAACTCGGACGTTCACTCGTCGAGGGCGAAAGACTGGCCACGCAGCGCGAACAATTACAGCAATCGATCCAGGTTGAAGTGCGTAATGCTTTGCAGCTGGTGCGCAGCGCCGAAGCGCGTTTGCATTCGGCGGTGATTCAGCGCCAGGCGAGCGAGCAGCAGTATCAAAGCGAACAAAGAAAACTCGACGCCGGACAATCGACGGTGTTTCTAGTTTTGGAACGCCAAACAGCATTGACTACTGCGCGCGGAAACGAGTTGCGCGCGCAAACCGATCTCAACAAAGCAATCGCCGACCTGCAACGAGCGACTGGTAATGCGCTGACAACCAATAGCATCGTGGTGCGTGTGCGCTGATTTAGGAGTCTCCCGAAAACCGGCAGCACCGCACGCGAGAAGGCGGTGAGTACATGGGGCGAAACTCACCGCCTTCAACCATGTGCGTATGCGCTGATTCCGCCGACTGCAATACACAAGCGCTTTCCCAAAACCAGCTTGCACAAATGACCACGGCCGATCATAAACGGTCCAACCGTTTCAACGGTTTCCCGCGCCCAACTAAACCGTTAAAACGGTTAAGGAATTTCAACGACTCCTTTGTCACCGGGCTAAAGCCACGGTGCTAATGAGAACGCTTCGCGCGATGAGTGTTGCGCTAAATGTGACCGGCCGCGCCGTGCTGCTGCGGCTTTTTGTTGAAAGCTCCCAAAGTCTTGTTTAATACTCAATCGCGATTATCGTTGACACTGGTCAAGGGCGAGCGTACGTTGCAAGTGTCTCTTCATTGTTAACAAGGGCTTCACCCATCAGGTAGTCCTGGCTCCTGTTATCCTTACGTTCTCAATCCCCGCAACGGGAGATTAGGAGGGTCCATGCGCTAGTGTATCTCACTGAGCCTGACCTTATTGTTCGCTCTTCAAGTCAATAACTTCTCATCTCAAGAGATTGATGTGGCTGAAAGCAGCCGCGCCCGAACTGCTAAAGGGTTTGACGAAACTTGAAAAAGAGAACGCGGTTGCTAAGAAGCTGTTGCGAAAATCGCTCATCGATTCAGACGCGGCTATCAGATCCTTGCTGGAGCAGAGCCTGGCGCAAGGCGGCAAAATAAAAGGCTTCAAACCTCACGTAGCAGCTTTTCTTGGTTATCTGATTTCCCACGAATCACATCATCGCGGACAAATAGCGCTAGCGTTGAAGCAATCGGGTGTAACTCTGGACAAGAAGATTCAGTACGGAATTTGAGAATGGGGAGTCAGGTGAAGCACGCGCTCGCAGCTAGCCAACGTTCTCGAGGATGACCAACCCGCCATAGCAAGCCATCAGAATGAGAATGCCCGCAATGATGTACCACTGAATGAGCTTGGTTCTACAGGCAGGACAGCGCGTTCGCACCCAACCCGTATGTCTGCTGCAAACAGGACATTTCATGTCGTCATCCCCACCACGATTTTCTGGATAACAATCTGAACAGCCGTAGAGAAAATTCGAGCAGCGGATTCTAGCATATTGAGTCGATGAAATGTGGCGCGAGCAGGACAGACAGGAATGTCTGTCCTACATGTTAAGGCTTGACCGGAGGCGCAGCATTAGTTAAACCTCAACGCACAATGAGTGCTTCGCCAACCGAGCTTGACGTGCTTGCCATTTTCTCGCACCCGGATGATGCAGAGCTTTCCGTATCCGGTACGCTGCTCAAACTAAAGTCGCAAGGATATCGCACGGGCGTGCTGGACATGACGCGCGGCGAGATGGGCACCCGTGGCACGCCGGAAACACGCAAGCAGGAGGCGGCCGAC
>WNFO01008701.1_pt1 | contig 11565 bp, 9 predicted proteins | sample 5400251 | NCBI WGS metagenome assembly WNFO01 (sample SAMN13153354, study PRJNA577476) | soil metagenome | isolation source: 100 cm saprolite under Madrone tree | place: USA:California | collected 2016-06-14
CCAGTTGCTGGACGCCAGCACATTCAATGCTTCCAGCGTCGGCCGCGCCCGCAATTGGGGATGCCGGCCGCCGGCGATCAATTGCTGGGTCTGCGCGAAGAACTCGATTTCGCGGATGCCGCCGCGCCCGACCTTGACGTTGTGGCCTTCGACCGCGATCTCGCTTTGGCCGCGAAAGGTCTGCATCTGCCGCTTCATGTCGTGCACGTCGGCAAGCGCGGCGAAATCCAGATGCTTGCGCCAGACGAACGGCGCGATTTCCGCAACCAGCGCCTCGCCGGCCCTGGGGTCGCCGGCGCAGGGCCGTGCCTTGATCATGGCGGCGCGTTCCCAGGTCCGCCCTTCCCGCTCGTAATAGTGCAGCGCCGATTCGGTCGAGATCGCCACCTGCGTCGAAGCCGGATCCGGGCGCAGCCGCAGATCGACGCGGAACACGTAACCGTCGCCGGTGCGCTGCTGCAGCAGCCGCGCCAACGCCTGCGTGACGCGCACGAAAAAAGGTTGCGGCTCGATATCAGGCGCGAGGGTTGGTGCGGCGGGATCGAAGAACACGATCAGGTCGATATCGCTCGAATAATTCAGCTCGCCCGCGCCCATCTTGCCCATGGCGAGCACGACGAGACCGCTGTTGTCTTCGGGGCGATCCAAGTTGGTTGCCGTCATCCGGCCGCGTGCGGCTTCCTGCCGCAGCAAATAGCGCAGCGCCGATTGCACCGAAGCGACGGCAAGGTCGGTGAGCGCCGCGGTCACCCGCATCACCGGCCAGACGCCGCCGATGTCGCACAGCGCAATCAGCAGGGCTGCTTCCGACTTCGCGCGCCGGAGCAGTTGCATCACGTCGGCTTCGCTTGCTGCAGCCGAGACGTCGCGGCTGGTCCTTTCGATCAGTTGGGCCAGGTGCGCCTCCGGGTCGCATGCCAAGAGCCTGATCAGGCGCGCGGCGTCGGCGCGGACGAGGTCGAAGAGATACGGCGAGAATTCCGCGATACCCAACAGGATGATTCTGGCGCGGGGAAATCGCGCGATGAAATCAGCGATCGCAGCCGCCTGCTCCGGTGCGAGATCGGTCAGCCAGTCTGCCAGTCGTTGTTCGGCTTGATCGGGAGCGGACACATGCGGTCCGTCCACGAACCGCGCGGCCAGACCATGTTGGTCCGCGTCGGCCTTCGCGGATGAGTTCATGCCGCCTTCTGTGGCACATCAGGCGTTTGAGCCGCAAGCCTGTCACTGACGCCGGCCGGCGCCGGGATCGCCAATGTGGCGGATAGCCCGGGATGAGCATCATCGAGCCTGAGTTCGCCGCCATGCAGCGTCGCCACCGCGGACGCCAGACTTAATCCGAGCCCGGAGCCGGGCTGGGTGCGGCTCGCCTCGAGCCGCACAAACCGCTCCACCGCATGCTTTCGGTCGCTTGCCGGAATCCCGGGGCCGTGATCGGTGACGCTGAGCAGCACCTGATCGCCGTCGCGCCGGGCCTCGATCAGGATCTCCCTGCTATTGGCGGCGGCAACGGAGCCGGCGCTGAGCGGCTGCACGGCGGCAAGCGGCTTGCCGTATTTGATCGCGTTCTCGACCAGATTGGCCAGCGCCTGGCTGATCAATTCGCGGTTGCCGTGAAGCGGTGTCGACTCGGTCTTGACGCGCAACGCCATGCCGTCGTCCTCCGCAAGCGGTTCGTAGAGTTCCTGAATACCGTTGGCGACGTCAGCGCCGTCGAAGTCATCCATATTGCCGCGCGCCTGTCCGGACTCGGCACGCGCGATCATCAGCAGCGCATTGAAGGTCCGGATCAAGCCGTCGGATTCCTCGATGGTGCGTTCCAGGGCGCTGCGGTAGTCGGCCTCGCTGCCGGATTTCGCCAGCGCCTCTTCGGCGCGATTGCGCAGCCGCGTCAGCGGCGTCTTCAGATCGTGGGCGATGTTGTCGGAAACTTCCTTCAGGCCCATCATCAGGGCTTCGATCCGCTCCAGCATGGCGTTCAGATTTTCCGCCAACCGGTCCAGTTCGTCGCCGCTGCGCCCGACCGGCAGCCGCCCGCTGAGATCGCCCGCCATGATGCGCTGGGCGGTGCCGGTCATGGCGTCGATACGCCGCAACACCCGCCGCGCCACAAAGATGCCGCCGCCCAGACCGAGCACGATGACAACCAATAGCGACCATTGCGCTGCTTTGGCGACAATGCCGAACAGCCGCCTCCGCTCCTCCAGATCTCGCCCGACCAGAAGCCGGAAGCCGTTGTCCAGCTCGGTGACGTGCACCAGCGCGCGATGATCCGTGTTGTCCTGCTCGTCAAGCCGCCGATAAGCGGTCTCGGACCAGCCTGAGGTCGCCATGACGCCCGGCGCGAGCGAGCCTACGTTGCCGGCGACGGCCCGCCCTTCCGGCGTGGTCACGAGGTAGAGATTGGCGCCGGGCCGCAGCGCCCGGTTCTCGATCGTCTGGATAAGCCCGTGCAGCCCGCGCCGCCCGAAGATATCACTGATCACGCCGACTTCCGCGTTCACCGTGGTGGCGATCTGCTCGGTGATCATCCGGCGCGTATTCCACGCGAAATAGCCGAGCAACGATGCGGCAAACAGCGCGAACAGAAACAGATAGGCCAGCGTCAACCGGAACGCCGTGGTGCGGATCAGTCACGGATCATGTATCCAATCTGAGTGCTTCGTCTGCTATCACTGACCGTCGTCACAGTTTTATTTCCTTTTATTTTTCAATGTGTTATCTTCATCTGCTATCGTCTTACTTCGCTGAAAATCGCCGAACGCCGACCGGTTCTGGCGAAAAACTGGTAAGTTGACGCGGCTCTCCCTTCCAAAGTATCCGTGATGGTCACTCATCCAAAGCAGCTCGATTTTGGAACAACTGACCGTCACGACCGAGCATCCGTGACGGTAAGTGGTAAGCGGAAGGGAAACGTTAAAGTGGCACTCAATTCGAACCAAGTTAAATCCCTGCAAGCTGGCGTTCATGCGGACGGTGGAGGGCTTTATCTGGTGGTGCGCGAAAGCGGTGATCGGGTGTGGGCCTTCCGCTTCACCGACCTCGAGGGCAAGCGGGCGCAGATGGAGTTCGCCAAGGCTGGCGACCGCGACAGCGCAAGCGGTGACGTTCTGACCCTCAGCAGCGCGCGCGAGAAGGCGCGCGACCATAAGGTCGCGTTGAAGCGCGCGGGCATCGATCCGCGCGTCAAGAAGCGGGCCACCGCTCAGGGCAGCAAGACGTTCAAGGAGTTTGCCGAGGAGCAGTATCCTGTTTGGTGCCAAGGGCTGTCCGAAGAGGAGTTAAAGCAGTGGCAACGCTCCGTCCGGGACGTGCCGAGCCTGCACGACAAGAAGCTCCAGGAGAAACTTCAATAACTTGCCGAGACGGGCAAAGAGAGAGGTGCATTTCCCGCCTATAGGTGCTCTTCAAGCGAGTGCCGGAGTTGAACTAATCGGGCGCGGCGCCGTTTCAGTGGCGCCGCGCCTCGCCAACGACCCTCCGATAGGAGCGGTCCTTCGGGGCGACATCTCCCGGAGTCTGCCCCCTATTTAAGGCACCAAAGCGAAGCCACCTGTTTACGCTACGTGCCACCAAGATTTCGGCCAACCAGCCGTCAAACTGGTGGCCGGGCGAGCGGGTGGCCAATGAACCGGGCCTGGGCTGGCCCGGCGCTTCTGTAGGTGTTGCTGGAGACATCATGCGGGTCGTAATTTGCGGAGGCGGCGTGATCGGAGCCTGCACCGCCTACTTCCTCGCTCGCCGCGGGATCGACGTCATTGTGGTGGAGCGGACCGAAGTGGCCGCCGCGGCGTCCGGCAAGGCCGGCGGCTTTCTAGCGCTTGACTGGTGTGCCGGCACTCCGCTCGATGCGTTGGCACGACGGAGCTTCCAACTTCATGCCGCCCTGCCCCGCGAGATTACCGCTGATTGGGCCTACCAGCGCATGACCGCGTACAGCGGGTTCGTTGTCCCCGATGATGACGCTCGTCGTCATGTGCCGTCCAAACTCGATTGGATATCCGAGGGAGTAATCATTGCCGATCGACTCGGCACGCCGGAGACGACGGCGATTATTCACCCACGCAAGTTCACTTCAGCGATCATGAGTGCCGCGCAAAGGCACAGCGCCGAACTGCGCCGCGCACAGGTCACCGGGTTAGTCCGAAGTGCGGATGGATCAATGGTAAGAGGTGCTGAGGTCGATGGCGCCCTCGTCGAGGCGGATGCCGTCGTGATCGCCATGGGGCCTTGGTCGCTGATGGCTGCCGCGTGGGTGCATCTGCCCGCTGTATTCGGGCAGAGAAGCCCGAGCCTAGTTTACTACACCGGCAGAGATGTTCCGGCCGATGCCCTCTTCCTCGAATATCACGAAGAGAGCGGTGCCGTCTTGACGGTCGAGGTCTTCCCTCGTGCCGACGGGAGTACCCACATTACCGCCTTATCCGACCAGGCTCCTCTGCCCATCGATCCGGCTGCCGTGATGCCGGATCCGGGCGAAATCGATCGTCTCCAGATCATCTGCGAGCGGCTGTCGCCTGTCTTCCGGTCAGAACGGATTATCGCGCGGCAAGCCTGCTTTCGTCCAGTCACACAGGACGGGCTGCCGCTGATCGGCGCGGTGCCGCAAAGCGAGGGCGTCTACGTGGCAACCGGCCACAGTGTCTGGGGTATCCTGAACGCGCCGGCTACGGGCGAGGCGTTAGCGGAGCTGATCGCCGAGGGCGTCTCCAGCATCACCGATCTGACGCCCTTCGACCTTGCCCGGCTCCGGCCTCTGGATCCATCTCTACTCCGCTCCGGCTAACCAATCTTGGGCTTGCTCCTATCCGAATGAGTTCATCACCTGCTCCAGCGCGGGATGACTCCGGCTTCTCACTTTCACCCAATGCCTCGATCTGCCGCTCTGATATGGGCGGTTGTGCTGCTTGGACACCGAGGCGCGTCGAATCCTCGTATTCAGCTTGGAAGTCTCGAAATACTGTAATGTTTTCAGCGGCCGTTCTGACATTTTCGCTGTTTTTGACCCGTTGAGATCGTTACAGAATTTCTCGTTGTCAGAATGGCGGTTGCGCGCCCCATGGTCGCAGTCAAAACCCGTTTTGCGCCTCTATGGAAATTCGTGAAGGATTGGTGGTAACGCCCGTATCAGCAACACAGCGCTTCCCCCCAACATGCTTACTCCCACGACGAGCAGGGACAGGACGCGCTCCCAAAGCATCTCGTTGCTGGCGACATTATTCGAATTCGGCATCTGAGCACCCGCATTTTTCGTGCGAGGAAGACGTCATAGACTGAGTCGCGGGACCGCTAAGCGGCGAAATTTGCCGAAAAATTACCTCATGATTCACCGACTCGGACACCCTGCCCGATTGGTGTCGGTGTCGGTTTGGAGCGCCTGCAATTCGCTCGCGATCCGGCGTCGCATAACGGGCTCCGCTGCCATCAAGGCAAACCAGACAAGTCCCGCCTGTCGGCGCTAAACATCGGCGCCACGGCCGTCGTTCCGTCGGCGAAGGTCCTGCCAATGAAGCGGTGGGCGTCGCGTTGCGACGCCCACAACCGACCTATGGCATTGGAGCAGAGCGGATCAGCGGGCTGCTGCTGCGTTCGCGATCGTCCCGCCGCCCTTCGAAAGGCGATTGTCGAAACTGATGGCGCCCGCACCGAAGGCCGCAATCTGAAGCAGGCCACCCGCCATCATGACGTTCTTGAGGAAGTGGATCATCTGGTTCTGGTCGGCGAAGTTGCTGTGGAACGCCACACCCGCGACCACCGAGAATACTGCCAGCGCAAGTGCGACGAGGCGGGCTTGGTATCCAGCGATCAGCAGGAGTCCGCCGCCGAGTTCGAGGACGACGGCCACGACGTAAGCCAGTGGCGGCACCGGGAGGCCAGCTGCGGCGATCATCGCCGTCGTCGGGCCAAAAGCCGCGAGCTTGCCAAGGCCGCTCATGGCGAACGGAAGGCCGATCAACAAACGGCCTGCGAAGGGAAGGTAACGGGTAGCGTCCATGATGCTTCTCCTTTTGCTGGTATGAAGTCAGGCGGCGTCGACGAAGATGAACTCCGCATCCTCCACTGCCGTGATGGTGAGTTCGGGTTCGTCGATGGCGGCGATGCCGTCGCCTGCCGCAACCCGTTGCCCGTTGACGAGGATCACGCCCTGGGCGGGGGCGAGATAGGCATGCCGGAAGCGCGTCGACGGCGCATGGGTAAGGGTAGTCCCGGCAAAGAGCGTGGCGCCCAACACCCGCGCGTCGGCCCGGATCATCAGCGTACCGCCGTCCTTTGGATCTCCGCTCGCCAGCTCGATGAGGCGCCCGGCGCGGTCCGCCTTCGGAAATTGGCGGGTGTCCCAACGGGGCGTCCCGCCGCGCTGACGCGGAAGCAGCCAGATCTGGAAGAGTTTCAGCGGGTCTTCGTCGCGGTTGTGCTCGGAATGACTGATTCCGGTTCCTGCGCTCATGACCTGGACGTCACCAGCCACGGTGCGCCCGACATTGCCGGCGCTGTCTTCGTGTGTGACGACGCCCTGGCGTACATAGGTGACGATTTCCATGTCGGCGTGAGAGTGGCGACCGAAGCCGGTGCCGGGCGCAATCTCGTCATCGTTCCAGACCACGAGCGCGCCGAGGGGAGCATTCGCAGGATTGCCCTCGGCCGAAACGATAAAGTGATGGCGCGCCTTCAGCCAGCCGCGATCGCCGTGATCGAGCGTTTCTTTGGATCGAAGTTGCAACATGACCATTCCTCGATTTCGGGCTCGATGGGTGCCCGTCGTTCTGGGAATGATTATGTGGCTGGACCGATCGCGCGATTAGTCAGCAGATTTGGGACGCCGCGTTCCATCTGGTGAACGCCTGCAGACTGCCCTATTGATCGGCCGATGATTTCAATGCCGCCGCCGCGAAATCAATCACCGCCCGAACGGACGGTAGCATGCCTCGTCGCGAGGCGAAGACCAGATGCACAATGCCGTCGATGCCGCTCCATTGCGGCAGCACACGCACAAGCGCACCAGAGTCGAGCGCGGCTCGGCATTGCGCGGCCGGCAGCAATGCAATTCCAGCCCCCTGGCATGCCGCCGCGATCAGAACGTCGAAGCTGTCTGTCGCGAGGCGAGGCTCAATGGCCACGGAATCGGTGTCCCCGTTCTCCGCCGTCAGGAACCAGGTGCTGCCGCCCTGTTGCTCCTGATGGAGGATGGGAAACGCGGACAGTTCCGCCGGCGTCATGGGTTCGCCCTTATCGGCCAGCAGCGTCGGACTTGCGACCAGGATGCGCCTGCTGATGCCGATCCGTTTCACCTGCAGGTCGGCGTCGGTGTCGAGGCGCTCGCGAACCCGGATCGCCACATCGACCCCTTCGTGGATCAGATCGACCCGCCGATTGGTGACGATACATTGCAGCCGCAGCAGCGGATGGGCAGCGAGGAGGCCCGCCATGGAGGCCGCAATCGAACCCTGAAGCCCGAGCGGACAACTCAATCGAACGAGCCCGCGAGGCTCTGCCTGCATTCGAATTGCGGCTTCCTCGGCGGCCTCGGCCTCGATGATCGCCGCGTGCGCATGTTCGAAGACTTGTTGGCCGACCTGGGTCAAACCAAGTCCTCGCGTCGTTCGATCGAGCAGCCGCACGCCGAGCCGCTCCTCCAGCAGAGCGACGCGCCGACTGACGCGCGATTTTGGAACTCCTAACGCGCGGGAGGCTGCCGAGAACCCGCGATTGATAACGACGGCCGTAAAGAACTGAAGATCGTTGAAATTGTGCATCATGCCCCGTCGATCAGGATGCGTCCCACGCCGGAGCCAGCCCTGCCGGATTGACGATCCGGCTGTTGGGCTTTGCCAGCGTCTGGATCGCAGCCATTTCGTCTTCACCCAGTTCGAAATCGAACACGGCCAGGTTTTCGGCGACGCGCCCGGGATTGGTGGTTCGCGACAAGGCGACGACACCATCTTGCTGGACCGACCAGCGGAGGACGATTTGCGGGATCGTCCGTGCATGGCTGTCGGCGATCTCTGCGATCGTGGGGTCCGTCAGCACGCGGCCCACGGCCATCGCACAGTAGGCGGTGACCGCGAGTCCCGCCTTGCGTGTCGCCTCGATCACCAGCGACTGGTCGAGATAGGGATGATACTCGAACTGATTGGTGAAGAGTGGTACCGCCGAGAGACCGATCGCCTGATCGATCAGTTGTCGGTTGAAATTGCTGACGCCGATGTGACGGACCTTGCCCGCTCTGACGGTCTCATTGAGCAAGCCGATCTGCTCGGCGAGCGGCACGCTGTCGTGAGGCCAGTGCAGCAGCAGAAGGTCGATATAGTCGCTGCGCAGCTTCTCGAGGCTTTCGTCGACGGACCGGGCGAACCGGCTCTCCGGATAGTTGGCGACCCAGACCTTCGTGGTGACGAAGATCTCCGACCGCGGAATGCCAGAGGAGACGATGCATTCACCGACCTCCTGCTCGTTCCGGTAGATCTGCGCGGTGTCGATGTGACGAAAGCCTCCCCCGAGCGCCGCGGGGATCATGCGCAGCATATCCGGGCGAAGCATGCCATACGTGCCAAACCCGAGGGCCGGGATCCTCGCTCCATTTGAAGAAACGGCGTGCATCAGCGTCCCCCGTTGAGACCAAGACGTTCAGGAGGTGCATCGAAGTCGATGTCAGGTCCGGTGGGGACGATTCCGGACGGATTGATCCAGCGGTGACTGCCGTAGTAGTGCGCCTTGATGTGCTGAAAATTGACCGTCGGCCGAATGTCAGAATGCTGGTAAAGCTCCCTGGTATACGACCACAGCGACGGATAGGCCACGAGCGGCCGACGATTGCATTTGAAATGTCCGTAATACACCGCGTCAAATCGAATCAACGTCGTTAAAAGACGGATATCGGCTTCTGTCAGCTTGTCGCCGAGAAGAAAGCGCTGCCGTGACAGGCGCTTTTCCAGCCAATCAAGCGTGTCGAAGACCCGGTCGACCGCAGCATCGTACGCGGCTTGGGATCCTGCAAAGCCTGCTGCGTAGACCCCATTGTTCAGATGCGCATAGATGCGCGAATTGACTTCGTCGATCTCGGTCCGCAGCTCTTTCGGATAGTAGTCGCCTCGCTTTGCGCCAAGATCATCGAACGCCGAATTGAACATCCGCAGGATGTCCGCGGATTCGTTCGAGACGATCGTCTGCTCCTTCTTGTCCCACAGGATGGGGACGGTGACGCGGGACGTGCATCGAGGGTCAGCCAGACGATAGATCTGATGAAGCCTGCGCGTTCCGTTCACGGTATCCGGAATCACGTTTGGACCAGGATCGAACGTCCAGCCGTCCTCTCCCATCAGCCAGTGCACGACGGATATGCCGATGATGCCCGCGAGCCCCTTGAGGCTACGCATGATGAGCGTACGATGCGCCCACGGACAAGCCAGCGATACATAAAGGTGGTACCGGTCCCGCTCGGCTACGAACACGCTCGCACCAACTGGATCCTTTTCGTTGGACACGATCCAGTTACGGAATACGGACGGCGGTCGCCTCAAGACTCCTTCCGAGAGGACCGCTTCGACCCCACTCCGGTGCCACATCCCTTCGATCAGCTCACCCATCGACGTCGACTTTCAAAGGAGATTTCCTCATCGTCCCGTGAAGACGATCTTCGGCGGCTCGATTCCCTTCCTGATGGCGTCCGCCCGCGCCGTGCGGCCGCGTCGGGCATCTTCCGAGCTGTGAAGGGACATGGTGACGTCCAGGATCATTGCGTCCGCCGACGGCACGCCACCTCCGGACCACGCCTTCAACAGGGTGCGTATGGCCGCATAGGAGCGGGTGGGACCGGTCGACAGTTCCTCGGCGAATTTCAGCGCAGCCGCCTCGACTTGATCCGCGGGTAACACCGTCGTCGCGATGCCCAACTGGCCGGCAGTTATGCCTGACATCGGCTCGCAGAGCATGGCATAATGTGCAGCGCGCGAGCGGCCAATTCGTTCCGCCAATCGTTGCACCGCGCCGGCAACGGGCGCAGACCCGACCGAGGCCTCGATGCAGCGAAACACCGAGTCTTCAGCCGCGACGATGAAGTCGCATGCCAGCGCAAGTTCAAAGGCGCCACCAAACGCTGCGCCTCGAACAGCAGCGACCGTCGGAATCTGCAGGGCCTCTATGGCGCGGAACGACTGGTTGCATTCGGCAATGAAGGTCCGGAACTGATTGGCATTCTTCTCCAGGAAGTCGAGAACATCGCCCCCCTGGCTGAAATTGGGACCTTCGGCTCTCACCAGCAACGCCCTGATGTCGCTTTCGCTGGCTTCGTGAACGGCCTGCTTAAGAGAATTCGAGAAGTCCGAGGCGATCAGGTTCTTCGGCGGGTTGTCCAGTACGATGTGACCGACAGCGTCCTTCTGTTCGAATTTGATGACTCGCATTTCAATCTCCCTTCATGAACACCGAAAGCAATGGTTAGGCAGCGGCAACATGGACCAGACTCGGATCCCTGCGGCGCAATTGCCAGAACACGACGAGCAGGCTTAGACCGCCGATCATCGACAGTGTGCCGCCGGCGCCTGACAATGCGAGGCCAAGGGCCTCCTGCCCGCCGCCGAACACCTGTTCGGCGAGCAGCGCGATCAGTGTCGGCGCCACCGCGGATCCCGTAATGCCGACCCAGGCGAAGTGAACGCCGGTGATCTTCCCGATCGCGGCACCGGGCGACAAATGGACGATCGTCGAGGTTCCGATCGTGAACAGGCTTGCGGCCAGCAGATTGAACACTGCCAGCAAAGTCCATGTCACCGGCAGCGACGGGCTGAGCGGGGCCATCACGGCCGGGACAAAAATAATTGCACAGATGACCGCGCCGAGCACCGGCACGGCTGGCAAGCCGAAACGCTTGTGCGTGATGTCGACGAGAAAACCGGCAATGAACTGGCTCGCAGTGCTGAGAAACAGTACGATCAGTCCGAAGATGAGGCCGATCTCGCCGGCCGGGATTTTCCACGTGCGCCCGAGAAATGCCGGGACCCACGAGGAGTAGCTGACCGATAACATGATGGTTGCCGCGTTCGCGAGGAACAGCGGCACGAAGATGGTCCAGCGATCGCGGACGCTCGCAAACGCTTCATGCAGACTGACCGCCTGTTCGGTCGCGACCGAGCGACGCGCCGGCTCCGGAAACGTGAACAGCAGCAATGCCACAGGGATCGATATCGCGCCGCACGCCATCAGCACCAGCTGCCAAGCACGCACCGAAACACTGAGCACCGGCAGCGCGATACTGCCGGATTCGCGAACCAGATGCAGGATGGCGCCGCCGGCCAGCAGCGCGCAACCGCCGCCGAGGCTCGCCCCCATCGCCCAGATGGCGACGGCGCGGCCGCGAAAGCGCGGCTCGAAGGAATCCTTGATCAGCGACATGCTGACCGGGCCGCATGTCGCCTCGCCCGCTCCGACACCGCAGCGCCCAGCAAACAGCGCCACATAGTTCATGACGCTGCCACAGAAAATGGTGGCCGCGCCCCAGGCCGCGATGCCGGTCGCCAGAATACGCCGCCGGGGATAGCGGTCGACCAGCACGCCGATAAGAGAACCGCC
>WNFO01005370.1_pt1 | contig 11564 bp, 12 predicted proteins | sample 5400251 | NCBI WGS metagenome assembly WNFO01 (sample SAMN13153354, study PRJNA577476) | soil metagenome | isolation source: 100 cm saprolite under Madrone tree | place: USA:California | collected 2016-06-14
AGATAAGCACGCATATCAAATTCGCCTGGATTTCGCGGAGCGGCAATTGGCTCGGCAGTTCCAAAGAGTTTCAGTTCATCGCCAAATTCCGGCGTCCCTTTCCAACGCACCTGCCAGACTGCATGGGTCGATTGGTTTCTGCCTTCGAATTCAATTGAGTTAAGCCTGAGCAGGAAGGTCGCGAATTCGCTTGGCGCAATCTTTGGCTCAGTGATCACGCACCCAACAGCTGTGACCGTGCGCGCCCGGTCGCCCAGGTTATTTGCGAGTTGCTGCCCTTCCGTGTTGGTTATCGTGAATTTGTGCAGTAGGAAAAAACCAGCCGCGACGACGAGATACGTTCCTGTTAATCTCGGCCAAAACACCAGGATAAGAATGCACGCTGCAACAATTATCGCTGCTGGAACGACTGCCGTAGATCGCACCGGCAAAATCTCCGCCACGACAATTCCGATCATCCCCATCAGCGCAAGACCGATGAATGGTTGAGGCGGGCCACTGACCAATTTCATGCAATCCTAGTTTTTCGCGTATTGGGCGTTTGCAGCGCAAGCCACAATGTGTTTGGGAGGGCACCGATCAATGAAGCTACAACAGCACGCGACCGTAGCCACGCGCCTGTGGCGCGTCGGGGATAACGGCCCGCGGGGTCGTGACTATAAGAAGGTGCACGATTCTCCCGAGGAGCGTATTTTGCTTCGTGCAAGATTTATTTGACGAACAAGCCGATGTGGAGGCTATAGACAGCGCTGCTCCACTCGCCACGCGGATGAGACCGCGCTTGCTCGAGGAATTTGTCGGCCAGGAGCACATTCTTGCGCCGGGCAAACTGTTGCGCCGGGCGATCGAAGCTGATCGTCTGCCCTCGGTGATTTTCTACGGGCCGCCCGGCACCGGCAAGACCACCCTGGCGCGCGTGATCGCGGAGATGACCCATGCCAAATTTGTTCGGATTAGCGGGGTGGAAAGCAACGTCGCCGAAATGCGCCGGGTGCTCGCCGCGGCCAGTAATCGTCTCCGCACATCCGGGCAAAAGACGATCCTCTTTGTTGATGAGATTCATCATTTCAACAAGGCGCAGCAGGACATCCTTTTGCCCGATGTCGAAGCTGGAAACCTTCGCCTCATCGGTGCGACCACTTACAATCCGTTCTTCTACGTGAACAGCGCGCTCGTGTCGCGCTCGCAAGTTTTTCGACTCGAGCCGCTCAGCGTCGAGCAATTGGAGCAGTTGATCGATCGCGCGTTGGCAGACAAAGAGCGCGGCCTCGGAAATAACAACGTAAAGATGGACAGTGACGCGCGGCGCCATCTGGCAAAACTTAGCGACGGCGACGCACGGAAATGTCTGAATGCGCTTGAGATCGGCGTGCTGACCACGCCGCCGGCTTCTGTAGCCGGGGTCGCTGACTCTGGCGCTGCGATCAGCGATCGAGGCTACAATGTGATTCATTTCACGCTCTCTGTTGCCGAGGAAAGCATCCAGCAGAAAGCCGTCGTTTACGATCGCGTTGGCGACGCACATTACGACACCATCAGCGCGTTCATCAAAAGCATGCGCGCTTCGGATGAAAAAAGCGCGATGTACTGGCTGGCAAAAATGCTGCACGCCGGGGAAGATTTTCGCTTCATCGCGCGGCGGATTGTGATTTTCGCCAGCGAAGACGTTGGCCTGGCTGACCCCGAAGCGTTGCAGCTTGCGATCGCGACGCAACAGGCGGTGGAATTTGTCGGGATGCCGGAGGCGCGCATCTCTCTCGCGCACGCGACGGCTTACATGTGTCGCACTGCCAAAAGCCGCGAAGCATACGAGTCACTGAACGCCGCGACCGAACGAATCGAGGCGGAACAAACGAAAGCCGTGCCCGAGCATCTCAAGAACAAGCATTTCCCGGTGAATCCCGAAAATTAAGGAACATTCTTCAACATCGACAACTTCTGCGATGTTCGTTGCGCGTTCGAGGTAGCGCCGATGTGTCCTGAAAAAATTAGCAGGCCGAAGCAGACAGCGTTGAAGGTGATGAAAACTGCAAGCGCATTCCACAGACGGCCTTCGCGCCAGTAGTGGTGCACCTTTTTCCAGCTTGAGAATATGTGGAATGCAGAGAGCAGCGCCGCCATGTATAGGCCATAGACGATGTAGTGCGGCTCGATGCCGTGCCACAAGCCCATTAGTCCGAACGCGAGAAAGTAGCCCACGATCGCTGCCGTGTGCATGCTTCTGAACCATTTGCCGCGCGCAGCCGCGAGCAGGAATCGCATGTAAACGTGGTCGCGAAACCAGAACGAAAGCGTGATATGCCAGCGGTTCCAAAAATCACGGATATTTCGCGCGAGAAATGGTCGACTAAAATTTTCGGGTGTGTGAACGCCGAAGAGATAGCTGATAGCGATGGCGAAAGCGCTGTATCCAGCGAAGTCGAAAAACAAATAAAAACTATAGGCATACATGTAGCTGAACAGCGCCCCGACGCTGTCGCTGCCCGCGGCAAGCTTGAGCCAGTGTCGTTCGATCAGCGCAGCGAGTATGAACTTGTAGAGTAATGCACGGAAAAAGTGGTGCACGGCACCGTCGAGATCAGCCAGGAACTCAGCGCGGCTACGCTTTTTCTTCCAGTCTGGAATGAAACGGCGATAACGATCGATCGGGCCGGCGGAAATCGTCGGAAAGAAAAATAGAAACATGAAAAGATCGATCGCGCCAGGGGTCGCGATCACTCCGTCACGGAGACAAAACACAATATCGAGTGCGCGAAACGTCACGTAAGAGACGCCAAGAAAGCCAAACTGAGTTTTGGGCGAGACGACTGGGAGCACTTTCGTGATTGCGAGCGGAAGCAGGCTCACTCCAAGCGCGCCATAGAACAGCCACCCTGCGCGCGCGCCCGCACTCGCAAACGCGCGCACTGTGAGCCATTGCCACAAGGCAAACGCCAACACCAGCCAGATCTCGCGCAGTGGAAAATGCGCGCGCAAATGAAGCACGTCCTGATACTGGGCGACGAGCATGGCTGTGGTGACCAGCAATGCCCAGCGCCAGCCGGCGCGGCCGAATAATCCCAGAATGATTGTCGGGACTGCTACGTAAAGCAGCAGGACGAAATAGGTGAAATCCGCGTAGGGAATCACAGCGACCTGGCCAGCGCGGTTCGGTCCACCTTGCCATTGGCGGTCATGGGAAACATGTCGAGAAAGACAAATTTTCGCGGCAACATGTACGTCGGCAACCGGTCACTGAGTTGTGTGCGGAGGCTGTGCGCCAGCTCGAAGTCTGATGTCTCATTCCGCGCGCCTAGCAGCACACAAGCAGCAAGTGATTGAGCCGTGTCGTTTTTGATCACTGGGATTACGACCGCATCGCGCACAGCGGGCAGCATGCGCAGATTCGCTTCGACGTCGCCGAGCTCGACGCGGTACCCACTCAGCTTGATTTGTTCATCGACGCGGCCTTCAAAGAAAAGGAGACCGTCACGGAACCGGGCGAGGTCGCCGGTCTTATACGCTCGCTGGCCCCGCCGCTCGAAGAAAGCGCGCGCTGTGAGATCCGGCCGGCCGATGTACCCCGGACTCACGTTTGGCCCGGCGATAATGATTCCGCCGCGCTCGTTCGCGGGCAATTCACGGCAATTCTGGTCGACCACGAGGATTTGCGTCCCCGGCATCGCGCGGCCCACGGGCAAAGCTGAATACTTTTGCAGAATCGAATCATCAATCCGGATAGACGTCGTGGCTACGGTTGCCTCAGTCGGGCCGTACATGTTCCAGACCTGCGCTCGCGGAAAACGGCCAAGCAGTTCAGCCGCGGTCTGCGGTGCGAGTGTTTCACCACAAAACAAAAATCGGCGCGCGCGCGGCAGCATCGCCTCTGTGAATTTCTGTTCGACCAGACACATTCGTGCAAACGACGGCGTGGACACCCACGTGGTCACCCCAGAATTCGCCAGTGCGCGGTAGAGTTGTTTGGGATTTTCGATCAAATCGCGGTTGACGCTAAATAGCGTGCCGCCCGTTGCGAGACTGCAATACAAATCCATTACGGAGAGATCAAACGAGAAGGGCGCCTGATTCAAAAACACTTCCGCGCGCTCGGCGAACTGTTGTTCCGCGAGCATCCAACTGATGAAATGCTCAAGACAGGCAAGGGTGATGATCACGCCTTTCGGTTCACCGGTGCTGCCGCTGGTGAACAGGATGTAAAACGGTGCGTTTCTCTCCAAAGATTTCCTGCGGCCGCGGATCTCGCGTCTCGAAAGTTGTGCGACCTCTTCGGCACTGAGCAGCATCGCTGCGCGCGAGATTGCCAGGATCTTCTCGACGCGGGGCCGAGGCAGCAGGGTGTCGATCGGCACGTATGGGCGGCCGGATTTCGCTGTTCCTAGAAATGCGATTAACATCTCCGGTTCGCGATGCCCAAGCACGCCAATCGGGCTGCGGTCATCGCCGAAGCGCTCTGTGAGATACACCGCAAGCGCATCCGAGCGCTTGGATAGCTCGCCATAGGTGAGGGTTTGATCGCCGCTAATGTGTGCGATTGTTTCTGGAGCCACTGCGGCCCAGTGGTCGATTCGCTCAATTACATTCACTAGAAGCCCTGATAAACAAAGGGTGGCGTCGAGAAATCGCCGCGTCCATACATCGCGATCAAGGCCATAAGGATCGCGAGATAATAGAGAATCAGCAGCACACGATGCAGCGTGGAATGTCGCTCGAGCCAGCTCACATGCGCATGCGCTGCTGGAGATCTGCGATGACAGCTCGCGGTGTGCGCCAGCGTTCGCGCTCGAATTCCGCGGGCGAAATTTTTAAGCCGAATTCCTCTTCGATCATAAGAATGAGTTGAACGGTTCTCATCGAGTCGAGGACTTGATACTCGTACAGAGGGAGATCGAGATTCGTGCGCACCTCATCCGTTTCGGCAACACACGCGAGGAGCTGTAACACTTTATCTGAGAAATCCGCAGCTATCATGGATGAGGCGCGGCGCCATCGAGCCGTTTGAATGAAAGAAGATGATCAGTTCTCAGCCTCGTGGCAAACGGCGATGAAAGAAATCATCGAGCGCGCGATCATAATACACCCAGCCTTTTGCAGTGAGATGACTTGCGTGACGGATCAGGAACGCCGGGTCTTCATCATGCGCCTCAAATTCAACTACGGGAAAATGGTACCGTTCCACAAGTGCGCGCAGCTTTGCGTAATAGTCGTTGCGAGCCGAGCGGGAAACCCCCGCATGGTCGTAAAAATCTCCAGGAACCGGCATGCTGAGAATTAGCGGCTGCGCGTGAGCGCTTGCCAACCCGCGCAACAGCAATTCCAGATCGATCCAAGCTGGTGACGTGTCGATTCCATTCTTGAACGCAGCGTCGCGAGACCCCGGAGGAATTTGTCTGTCGAACGCCGGAGCGTTTTGAATTCTGCCAGCATCGCTAGGTCTCGCTTTGCTCGCTTTCGCAATTAGCTCCGGCCAATCGACTGTTTCTGCATGCAGGCGTGGAAACGGTTTCTTTTGACGTCGAATATAATCGAGCGCCGCTAAATGGTCCTGCAGCTCGAACAACAGGCTCTGTGCTTTCCCGGCCGGCCAGAGTGCGTAGAACACGATGCGGTCGATCCAGTCGCCAGATGCCAGGCGACTCAGCGCGAACTTCAACAACGGCCTCTCTTCGAGTGTGCTGGGGCACTCCAGCATGCGCGCTGCAATTTGCCGCTTCAGGTCGAAATCGAGGGCGCTGCCAAATATCATTTCCGTAGCTGCCATCGGCGAAAAATTTCCTGCGTACGCTTGCCAACCCGGCTTGGTCGCGAAAAACCAGTTCGGCGAAAGCGAGATGGCAAGTTTTTTGCCGCGCAAGCTCGAGCCCAGCGCGCCAATTTTTTGCAACATGATGAGCGGAGTCGTGCCTCCGCCCCCGACCGGCGACAGTTGGAACCCTGTTGGGGCAGTGCGAAAAAAATTGTTTCCCCTGTATGGACTGGCGGGAACGAGGAGCTCTGAACTGCCATAAATCGGCAACACGTTCTGCGCATACGCGCCGGCACGTTGAAAGGCGAGTCCCTGGTTCTTGAGCGAGAATGTCTCAGGGGCGCTGGAGGCAATAGTGGCGCGTTCCAGATGAATCAGCACTCTTTCACGAGCGAACAAGCTGATCGCCCCAAGCCCCAGCGCAACCAGGCCGGCAAACAAATGCGGCATTTGTCTCATGAGTACCCACTCGCTCTGAAAACAAGAATTTATTGTCGCGACTTGACGCGGCAATCGAATTTCACTTCGCTAGTCTGACGAGCTATGGCCTCCTCATCACTGTGGCAACGGTTTCAAAGGTATTTTCTGGAATACCGTGAACTCGGTTTTTCTCTCGACATCAGCCGAATGAAATTTCCGGAAGACATGTTCGATGAGATGCGGCCGCAGATCGAGCAGGCGTTTGCGGCGATGCGACAACTGGAGGCGGGAGCAATCGCTAATCCCACAGAAAAACGAATGGTTGGTCATTATTGGCTGAGGAACCCGGAGCTTGCGCCGACACCGGCAATCCGGGCAGAAATCGAAGACACGATCCAGCACATCAAGAGATTCGCGGAAGACGTTCACAGCGGGAAAATCACGGCTGAAAATGGACGACGCTTCGATCGTGTGCTGCACATTGGGATCGGCGGCTCGGCTCTCGGGCCACAATTCGTATCAGACGCGCTTGGGTCGGCGCAGAACCGAATGAACATCTTTTTCTTCGATAACACGGATCCCGAGGGGTTTGACCGCGTGTTTGACAGGATAGGTGACGGTCTCCCACGGACGCTTGTCGTGGTCGTCTCAAAATCTGGCGGGACAAAAGAAACACGGAATGGAATGGTGGAGGCGGAAGCGAAGTTCGCTGCGAAAGGACTTCAGTTCGCCAGACATGCTGTTGCTGTGACCGGCGTTGGAAGCGAGTTGGACAAGGATGCCGAAGCGAACGCTTGGCTCGCGCGCTTCCCGATGCCCGACTGGATTGGTGGACGCACGTCGGTGATGAGCGCGGTTGGGTTGCTGCCGATGGCCTTGGAAGGGTTTGACATCGATGGCTTCCTCGCTGGCGCCGCGGCCATGGACGAACGCACCCGCATACCCGAGGTCGCGCAAAATGCCGCGATGCTTCTCGCACTCATGTGGTATTACGCCGGCAACGGGAAAGGCGAAAGAGATATGGTGGTTCTTCCGTACAAGGATCGGCTCGCCTTGTTTACCAAATATCTCCAACAGCTCGTGATGGAATCCTTAGGAAAAGAAAAGGACCTCGCTGGGGACATTGTGCATCAGGGGATCGCCGTGTACGGCAACAAGGGCTCGACGGACCAGCATTCTTACGTGCAACAGCTGCGCGATGGGGTCTTAAATTTCTTTGTAACGTTTGTGGAAGTGAGCAACGATCGGCGCGGCGCTCCGTTTGAAGTCGAGGATGGCATCACGAGCGGCGATTATCTTCATTGCTTTTTGCGTGGCACGCGCGGCGCGTTATACGAGAAAGGGCGGGAATCAATCACGATGAGCATCCCTCAGGTGAACGCGTTCTATGTCGGGGCGCTGATCGCACTCTATGAGCGTGCGGTCGGATTCTACGGTTCGCTGGTTGATGTCAACGCCTACGATCAACCAGGTGTAGAAGCGGGGAAAAAAGCGGCGAGCAAGCTACTGGAGCTGCAGAAACAAGTGCGCGAGAAGCTTTCGGACGATGGGAAAACTGCCGAAGAAATCGCCCGCTTGGTCGACGCGGATCCAGAAGACGTGTTTCATTTGTTGCGGCATTTGGCGAGCAACGATCCCTCGATCAAGGTCACGCCCGGCGAGGAAACGGTGGACGACCGGTTTTCACTCGCAGAGAAATCATAATCCATCGCTTATGCCGGAGAAGTCTGCTCAAAGTCGAAGCCATTCATTGAGTGTGCCCTGGGATGACGTGGTTCGTTTTGTCCGACAACTCACTCACGATTTGCGCAACGATCTGAATGCGCTCGAGCTGCAATCGGCTTACATCGCTGAACTGACGCAGGACCAGGACCTACAAACTGAGATCAAGCGTCTGCGAGAAGTGACGTCAGCCCTCTACTCGACTTTGCAACGGCTTTCCAGAGCAGTCGGGGAGATCACACCGAATATGATTTCTTACCGGGCTCCTGAATTTTTGGCCGATATGCGCGCGGAAATCGAGCGGAAATTTTCCAACAAAACCGACGAAATTAATTGGGACACACCACTTCAGGACGTGGTCTTGCACGTTGATCCGCAACTTCTACAGGAAGTGTTTACGGAGCTTTTTGTCAATGCCTTCCAGCATGATCGCGGGAACGGCCCGCTGCTGGCCAATGCCAGGATCGACAATGACCGATTACTATTCACTCTGCACGAACCAAAGCTTGCTTTTGACTCGGCCACACAAAATTGGGGGCGCGAACCGTTCCGGAAGATCAGCCAGCGTCACTACGGTCTCGGTCTGAGTCGCATCCAGGCGATCGTAGAAGCCCACGGCGGTGAGCTACAGGCGCACTATGATCCGAAAGCTTCCGCACTCGTCTCGACCGTGACACTCCCCGTGGAGCGTGCACTCTGAACATATCTGGACCTCATGTCATCTCACGGTTTAAACAACTGGCAGGCGCTGCTCGTGCGTAATACCAGCAGCGCTAAGTGATGAAAACGGAGAACCATCGCGTTCTGATCATCGACGACGAGCGCCCCGTGTTGATGACACTCGAAGCGTTGCTGAACCGGCATGGTTATCACGTGGACACTGCCGGGACTGCTTCGCAGGGAGTCAAGTTGCTCAAATCGAATTTGCCATCGCTTGTGTTGCTCGATCTGCAACTCCCCGACGCGCATGGTTTGGAAATGCTCGATCGGATCAAGACAGAATTGCCCGACGTTCAGGTGATCATTCTGACCGCGCACGACTCTTTGCATAATGCCATCGAGTCGATCAAGCGCGGCGCATTCCATTTTATCAGCAAACCGTACGCGCCAGAGGAGCTGCTCAGCCTCGTGGAGAACGCGTTGGAGAAACAGTTCCTGCTTCGGGAGGCGGAAAAATTGCGGGAGAAAACAGTGCAACTCGAAAAGCGCCTGGAAATCGCAGAGGCGCGGCCCACACCAATTTTTCAGAGCAAGCCGATGCAGGAAATCCAGGAACTGATCGACGCTATGGGACCTTCAGATGCCAACGTTCTCATCGTGGGAGAGAGCGGCGTAGGCAAGGAGGTGATTGCCAATACGATTCACGCTCGCAGCCGGCGCGCTGAACAACCGATGGTGAAGCTCAATTGCGCGGCGTTCCCGCAAACGATGATCGAGGGAGAACTTTTTGGGTACGTCAAAGGCGCGTTCACCGGAGCCATGCACGATTTTCCAGGAATGATTGCGGCGGCAGACGGCGGCACGCTGTTCCTCGACGAAATATCGGATATGCCCGCTGATTTGCAGACGCGCTTCTTGCGCGTGCTTCAGGAACGGGAGTATCGGCCTCTCGGCAGCACGCAAACAATGAAGGCAGATTTCCGCGCGATTGCTTCGACTAATCGATCCATTCCCGAGGCGCTGGCCGAGAACCGGCTGCGCTCCGATTTGTATTACCGGCTGAATACATTCCAGATCGAAGTGCCACCGTTGCGGAAACGAAAGGAAGATATACCGCCGCTGATCGCGCAGTTCGTGAGAGAATTTGCCCAACGACTCGGAAAGCCTGAGCCGGACGTTTCGCCGGATGCTTTTCAAAAGTTGCTTGACTACGCGTGGCCGGGAAATGTTCGCGAACTGCAAAACGCGATCGAATACGGTGTGGTCCTGGCGCAGCAGGGCGTTATCGGCGTGAAAGAGTTGCCCACGGAAATACAATTGCCTCCGGCGCTACAACAAGCCGAGCTGGGCGGGTTGCCGCGCAAAGGCGTGCAAACTCTCGATGATTTGGAGCGCCAGGCCATTCTGCAAGCCCTGGCGGAATCTCGGGGCAACAAGAAAAAAGCAGCCGAACTGCTCGGCATCCAGCGTCCCACGCTCTACAATAAGATGAAGCGTTACGCGATCGAGTTGTAAAAATTCCTGCCACAAAACGGCGGGCACGGAGTGACGCGCCCTACCAAGAAACTCAACGCACGCGAGATGGTAGGGCGGGCAGTCCTCTGCACGCCGCGTGTGTTTGTCATGTTATTCGCCGCGATAGGTGCACCGAGCGGTAGGTGTTTCGTGCACGACGATCTCGCACAGGCCAGGGCATTGGGGCTCCAGTTTTTGCCAGAACCATTGCGCCATGTTTTCGATCGTTGGGTTGTCCAAGCCTTCGATGTCATTGAGGTATTCATGGTCCAGCAATTCCAAAAGTGGTCTCATCGCCTCGCTGATCTCCGCGTGGTCGTAAACCCACCCGGTTTCGGAATTCACGTCACCTTCAACCGACACTTCGACTTTGAAACTGTGTCCGTGCAACCGGCGGCATTTGTGACCCTCATGCGCCTTTGGCAGGATCTGTGCCGCTTCGAACGTGAAATCCTTCGTTAACCGCGCTCTCACGGCTCTGAAAATATCATGTCATTATCTGTCTTGCGATATAATAGACGGCGGAGCTTCGGCACTGCCATTCGGTAAACCGGGTCCGCGGAAGCTCGTCCTCGATTTTCGCACATCTTTTAAACACCACGTTGCGCTGGGCTCCAGATGAATTTGTGCATCTGAAGTTGAAACCGCACATTGAGTTTGTCCTCCAGAATCCATTCCACAATCTGGCGCGGATCGATCCGGCCAAAGATCGGTGAAAAGAGCACCGCATGGCAGCGCGATGCCAGACCGTAGCGTCGCACTTTCTCGCACGCCCATTCGTAATCTTCGCGAGTTCCCATCACAAATTTTACTTCGTCACGCAGCGTAAGATGGTCGATGTTCGACCAAAGATTCTTCCCCACTTCACCACTTCCCGGCGTCTTTAAGTCCATGATTCGATAGACCCGAGGATCCACCTTTGAAACGTCATGCGCGCCGCTGGTTTCGAGCAGCACAGTGTAGCGTGAGTCACAAAGCATCATCATCAACGGCAGCACGTTCTTCTGCAGCAGCGGCTCGCCACCGGTGATCTCGACCAAAGGGCAGCCAAACGTCGCGACCGCCTCCAGAATTTCGTCTAATGTTCGTTTCTTTCCCTCGTAAAACGCGTACTCGGTATCGCAATAGTTGCAGCGTATGCGAACGACCAAATGGCAAATTCGACGCGCAAACCCCACGGCTTTACCAGATTCCGACCGCAAACTCCCAGACGACAGCAACTGCTTTTCAATTTCTTATTCTAGGGGTTTTTAATTGACGCTCGTACACCGGCATTCTAGTCTCGCGCCCATGCGCCGCGGTTGTGCCCTGTACATCAACCGCTTCGCACCGTTTTTAACCCGCACAGTAGCAGCCATTGCTGCCGAAATCGCCCACTTGATTAGGGGTAAAACTCCCGCGTCCGCCGCAGCAATCTTCCTCGCACTTGTTCTCGCTGCGCAAGCACAAGAATCCATTCAAGAGGCGGCGTTACCACCCTGGTCGGAGCCAACGCTGCCGTCCA
>WNFO01005798.1_pt1 | contig 11563 bp, 7 predicted proteins | sample 5400251 | NCBI WGS metagenome assembly WNFO01 (sample SAMN13153354, study PRJNA577476) | soil metagenome | isolation source: 100 cm saprolite under Madrone tree | place: USA:California | collected 2016-06-14
TCAGTCCGGCAACGCCGGACCGAGATTTGTATGATAACTGAAACTCTCTCGCTGCTTTGCGGCAGCGACTTGATTTCAGACTCAGCTCTTAAAGTTGTATTTTCTTACTACCCTGTATGTAGATGTCAAAGAACCAGCCCGGCCTCCGCCGGGGTAAACTGTTTCACGCACATTTCAGACGACAAAAAAAACTCAATCTTGAATCCGACTTGAACTCGGTTCTGCCGCGCATAGTGTCTGCGAAGGCAGCTCCGATAAATCATGTCGGGACAAAATTGAGCCAATTTGCAGTCCCAAAATGTACGTAGAACGCACTCCAGATTAGAGGAGTCCCGCTTTCAGCGGGATCATCAACATAACGGTAGATGAACGACAGTCAACTGCATTCCTGGCAAATTTCACGGGAATTTTTCTTCGCCGCATCCACTTGATGTGAAGGGCTTTACACGCCACAGAGCCGATGGCACTCGGCTGACATTTAGCGAATTATTGCAACTCCGATGCTATGGCGACCATGAACTTCAAAGCGCTCTAACGCGGAACTCCAAATGAGCGAGCAGGCGCCGGCGAGTTGAGCTTACCGGTTCGCGTGCGAGGGAAGCTTATCCGAGACCATCCTGTCTGTGACCCCGGGTTGGATGCAGCAAACCCTCGAAATGCAGATTCCCGCGCAGATCACATGGACGACGCGGAATATTTGGTCGTTCCTTGAACCATGTGGGAAAATCAAGTGCGAGAACAATTGCCGTGTGCGTAAGAAAGGAAGAGGGTGATTGGATTGCGAAACAGCGCACTCAGTTCGCTACGCGCTTAGGCCGAACGCTTGCTAAATGGTGATCTTTGTCTCTCAAGATCGAGGAGAATGGAAGCGACCGTGAAGATTTTCTCTTTGGAGAGTTCCGGATAGATCGGGAGAGAGAGACAGTGCTGACACAGCCTTTCGGTAATAGGGAGATCGCCCGGCCTGTAACCGAGATGCGCGTAGCGTCGGCAACTTGTACGAGGAATTGGCAAGCAATTCGGTATAGTAGGCAGCGCGATCAACACGAGCTGCATTCCAGGCGTCGAGTCGCTTTAGCTTGATGGCGAGCACTGCCGCTTGGAAACTATCCATCCGGTAGTTATACCCGATCTCATCATGCAGGTATTTCTGGCTCTGTGCGTGGTCGCGCAGCGAACGCGCGCGCTGTGCGATGGACGCATCATTAGTGACTAAAGCGCCGCCTTCACCATAGGCTCCCAGGTTCTTGCTCGGATAAAAGCTAAAACACGCAATTTTTCCGAATTGGCCTACCCGCTTACCGCGGTAGCGTGCTCCATGCGCCTGCGCGGCGTCTTCGATTATCGGTAGCCCGTGTCGCTCAGCAATCAGCTTGATATAATCCATCTCCGCAGGCATTCCATACAGATGGACCGGGATAATTGCTTTTGTCCGGGGCGTGATCGCAGCTTCGAGGTTGGCAGGGCACATGGTCCTGCGCGCGGGGTCGATATCCACGAAAACCGGTGTGGCGCCCACGTAGCTAATGGCCCATGCAGTTCCTATAAAGGTCATCGCAACCGTAATCACTTCATCTCCAGGCTCGATATCGAGACAGCGCAGGGCAAGGTGGAGCGCGCTCGTGCCACTGTTCAGGCTCACACAATGATCGACTCCGCAGTAGGCTGCGAATTTCTCCTCGAAATCTGAGGTGGCTGGTCCTTGGGCGAATCTGCCCGATTCGCAAATTTCCTCCAACGCCGCCAGCACTTCGATGCGAATGCTGTCGTACTGAGCTTGAAGATTCAAGTACGCCACGCCGTCCATATCAGCTGTTTTCAAATTGAAGAATGGCGCGCTCAAGCCGGCCTCTCTTTTTTGTCGATCAAATCGTTCCATGTCGTCGCCTGTTTTCACAGTGGCATCTTACCTGTTCGTCTGCGAGCGAAAATGAACCAACACCTTTCTGTCTCTAGCCCCGCTTCGATCCAGCAAACCTTCCGGATGGGACATTTCCGTGCAAATCATTCTCTCTTATCACAACGTGTTCCGTCGCTCCAGGCGCGAATCTCGGGTCCGCCCTGCATAGAGGCGGAACCGAGAATAACTGCCATGGGTTTTATTTTGTTGGTCGTCAAAGCAACGGTTGCCTGAAACCTCCACATTGGTCGCACCGCACTTGGACATAAATGCGAGACCTATTTTTGTGGCTCAAGCTTATCAGCGAGGTAATGGTCGGAAATTTGAAATAGCATTGCCCGTAATCGTCGCTAGGACCGCCTTATGGCCTACCCCATATGCCAGCAACGCCATGATTGTGGGCGATGTTATTTGTTACAGTGAAGCTACCACCGCCCGTTTCGATTCCGCCTGTCCGAAAGATACCCTGTAACACAAAATGCGGCAGCCGAACAACCTCGTATAGCTCGTAAATCTTCTCTCCTTCAGACCAAAATTCCTTTACCAATTGAAGTTTCAGCTGCGGGTGAGCTATCACCGAGGCAAGGAAATTTCGCCGAGTCTCGGGGAAAGCTTCCTTCGAAGCGCCGAATGTGAGAACAAGGGTTTTACCTTCTGGAAAAAAGCGATCTAGCGTTGCGGCCTGCTCGTTCTGCTCCTTCTCTCCGAGTGCTTTGAAGGTGTGCCAGTGATCGCGCATCCTGCGCCGGAGTTTCCGGGGCGCGAGTGCGTAAAGCTGGGTGTGCAGACCCCAGTCCACGCAGATTATCCTTCTCGCCTCGAAGCCATGCTCGTTGACGTAACGAGAGAGAGCATAGATTTCCGGAGACCAGCGCGGGTTATACCATAGATCACGTCGGAAATGGGAGAGGTACACCGCGGTGTTATGACTGTTCACGATGAAAATGCACATTGCCGCAGAGAGGAAAACCGCAGCACGAGCCAGCCGGAGAGTTCCGATTGCCGCCCGAGCATACAACGACGCGGCGAAGAACCCGAAGGCCAGGAGAGGCATTGGAAAAACCATTGAATAATGGTGCGGCCCGCCCGCTTGCGGCGTAATCGCGATTTGTATAAAGATAAGAACCCCCACCAAAAGGCAAAAGACACCGTTCCGTTGATTCTCCCACGCTACAGAATTTGAGCTCGGCAAAAATAAACATGCCAGTGCCAACCAGCCATCGAGAATGATTAACGAAAGTGGAATATATGGAATTATCCCGTTGGCATTTCCGAAGATAAAATGGGCCACTGCTTGTCCTGATAAGGTGCTGAGAAGGGAGTGCCAGTGTACTGCAAGACTTGCCGGATGAACATCCGTTTGGCGCAAGTTGTAAAAAAGCGGCACAATCAAATGTGCCATGAAACCAAATCCTGCCAGGGTGACAATTATTGCGAGCCAACGGACGAATCTGGGCAGGGAACTCCATAAAATCTGAAGGCTGTTCGAATAACAGAGCGCAACTCCAACGGCGAAAGCGAACAAGAACCAAACGAAATTGAACTTATCGAAAAAACCGAGCCCAAAGCAGACAGCAATCATAACCGGCTTCCAGAGTTGCGGTTTTTTGCGATAACTAAACCAAAGAGCAAGAATGATGGCTTGGAAGAAGTGCATTAAGACGGTCGGACCCCAATCAAGTTTGCTGGGAAAGAGATTCGCCGGATCAACTGCCATGACACAAACGATGATGGCAGCCCAGGCCGCTCCAACGCTATCTCGCATCGCGCAGTAAAGGACGATCAGTGTTACCGCTGCGATTAAAATAGCCGGCAGACGGATGGTTAATGGCGATACTCCGGCCAAGTGGAAAATAGGAACATAAATCCATGCCTTTAAAGCTCCCAAGTACGGCATCAGAAGGATAGGCAGCGGCCCTAGTCTCAGGTGAACGAATGTGTTGTCGGGAGCGCCTAGGGATGCGTTGACAAAAGCGAGTTCGTCGTAGTAGAGTCCCGGAAGTTCAATTCGGTAGGCGGCCAGAAAAACGAAGACACATACGGCGGCGACTGCCAGCCCGTCCAGCAAGCGGTGCACTGAAAGCTCGCTTGGGCGTCCGGATGTCATCACCAGCTTCAAATTTATGCCCGATGGTGGTGTCGAGCTCTGCCGCTTGAAACCTCCGAAGAAAAGTTGTTCAATCTCGAGACAATCTCTTGCGTTTTTTACACGCTCGAGTGCAAGTGTCAACTTCATCGTCATCTTCCGGTCGCTCAGGCCGTTGAATACTTGACCCGCGGAAATTATCGGCGGGTTCAGAAATAGGCCCGTTCGCCGGTTGGAATGCTACAGCATTAACGTTCCGTCTATTGGCGACCACTGCGTTCTACGCTCGAGGGAGATGGGCAATTGCGCGCAGTCGGCAGCCCTCCGCAATCGATGTGACTGGCCTTTGGAGAAATCGTCTTGAGTGATTGTCGTCGGGTACGCACACAGTCATCGATCTGTGCGAAGAAATTAGCGGCCGCGCTGGCGACCGTATCTGGTGGATCAGCGATGTGAGGAAATTTCAGAAACATTATCCTAGCTTTGAAATTTTGATATGCTTGCGCGAAATTCTCGAACAAATCCATCGCGCAGTCGCGGACGGCGTGGAGCAACCGCGATGGCTTCGGGACTGGCGCAGACCCTAGAACTAATGAAGCTCTAGCTAAACACGCCAGCGACTACTGGGTTAGTGGAGTCAACTCATGGCCGGGGGCAATATCGCTTCTCAAAAAAATGGCAACGTTATCCCCCGAGGTCCGATATTCTCGGAACCCATAGTCCTTTAATTGGAAACGAAATTTGTCATAGAGTCCTGGCCGCCAGCTCTCTTTTTTGTATGGGCGGACGATGACGGCTGATACATCCAGTTGGGTCAAATACGGTAAACAGTTTCCGTCTTCGACCTCCTTATATAGAAGCCACCATCGGGCTGGTCCAAAATAATCGCCCACGCTAATTATCTTTACCTTCCGAAAGTAAAAGTTAAGTCCTTCAAGATCCGGAAAAAGAAGGACCTTAGTGTTGCTCTTTTGATTGCCAACTAGTGTCGCAATAACGGCTTGGCTGGCCAAATAACCACTGAGGTTCTTCCTCGGATAAGCCTTTGGCTTGGTGTCGGAGCGGAGCAACGAAGCTGTTAATGCGTAATAGTGGCGGTAAAAACGCGTGCAGCCTCGGGACGGCGTAGGGATGATAAGAGCGCCGCAGAATACCGCGGTGGCAGTGCGGGTTATCCATGTCGCCAGCCGGGAATTCCAAAGATCTTCGGTGCGTGCGCAGACGTCCGAAACAATAACTCCCACCCAGGCAGCGAGGACGGGATACCAATGAAGGGAATACCTTCCCAGAGAGCTGAAAAGCCAGGGAAACGTAAGATACACAACTGCCACCGATAAATAGATCAAACGGCCTGGGGTGCGCCAACAGAATTGCGCAACCAGGAACAAAACCGGCGCATACAGTAATAGAATCATTGCAGTGACACCCCATTCCCGGAAATTTTGTGATTCTGGATCGGTGAAGAATCGGAAAGGCAGCAGCAGCAAATGAGATAGCTTTCGTTCCGTGAGCGTATCGCCGGTGTACGGAAAACCGTCGGCTTTAATGAAGATCGGGTCCGGATGCTTGAAAAAGAAATTGAAGACGGGCGGTATTGGATCGTGAGCTTCAAACAGGTTCCGCGCATACCAAGGGAGACTGAGACCTACTAAAACGAGGCATAGGACCACAATCTGCCGTCGTTGGAGCCGTCGCGCAGTAGCGAAAAGTAGCGAACCAAGAAAAAAAGGCAGATGACCAATCAAAGTAAGCTTCATCCCGGCGCAAAACGCTGCGGTCACGACGAGTTCGCGCTGGAATGGCCGATGCGCCGAGGTTCGATAGGCACAGAGAATTGGAACGAGCACAAAGAGTCCGATCGGAACATCAATATAACCGACGTTCAAGAAGCGAAGGAAAGTTGGAGACAACGCGACACAAAGGGGAATCAGGAATTGCTGAGGGCGAGATGGCTTCCAGCTTGGCGTTGGCTCTCGAAGTTGATTTTCAACGGGAGTAAGAAAGGCCAGAACTCCCAAACACGTAAGCAAGCCGCAGAGCCAATTTAGAAAATGGCAATAGCTTCCCAGCTTCAAAACAAACAGGGCGCTGTAAAACAGCAGAAAATTATTTGCGTAAAATGGGAAACGCAGGAACGGATCGACATAGATTCGGCCAGCGTTCGCCCAGTCGACCGCATAGGGTAAGTGATACGTTACAGAATCAGCGAAGGTCGGAGGGAGGGCAGCCGGCACTCCCAGGATCAAGAACAGCAGATAAATGAAAAACCCTGGGGCCGTCCACGCTTTAATGAAGCGGCGAAGCATCCCCCCCCAAAAACTCCATGACAGCCAGTTGTCGCCCCTCAACCACAGAAACAAGATGCCTTCGAAGAGAAGCGCGACTGATATCCCAAGGGGGTTCAGCAGACGAGCGAATCCAAGAAACAGCAGGCAAAATCCCGCCAGCGCCATTCCTGCAACCGATGTGATAACGAGATCGCTAAGAGAGAACGAGCGCGATTCTTCAAGGGCTTTTGGCCGTAACAAGTGGCCGGTCGTAAAAGAATAAAACCAGAACACATGAGCCACTGCCACACCCACAGGATGAGTTTGAAAGATAGACATCTGCTGACGATCAAATTAGGCTGTTCCCTTCCAATTGCTCATGCATTGACTGGACCGTAGTACAATGGCAACCCGAACTTAGGCATGCATTAAAGACGCCGTGGTTCGCTTAGGATGAAAGCCTCGATCATCTCGGGCAGAGCGGACACAGTTTGCGTCGCGGTTCATAGGCGGGCAACCGCAGCGCGCGTACTCTTCTGCTGGCGTATCGGTTTCCGAGCTCATCTGCAGGGACGAAGCGCTTTAATTGTCTCTCTAGGAACGGCTGTTCAAGAGACCTCACGTATGATACGGTTGCAGCAGTAGCTCCATGATGCGCTGCGCGTCGGCGCTATTTACGTGTCTCGGATTGCTTTCACATGGGTGCGATCGAGATTTTGGATCATCTCATAAACAATTGTTCTTTTGCAATAGCCATGTCGCGGCGAGAAAGCTATTGACCCTTAGAGGTCTGAGGATCGTTTATAGGACTGCTTTTGTCGCAGGACCCGCTGTCTGCTGGGATTTATTCAACGTCTCAATTAGCCGCTGTGCCCCTTGATAGGCATTATCTATCGTTGCCATATACCTTACGCGCTCTCGAAAGGCAGCTTCCATTTCATTAGCCGCAGCGGACGAAGCGTCCGCTGGCTGAGCAGTTCGTTCGACTTCATCAGAAAGCTGCAGCCCCTCGCCAACGACCATTGGATTAGTGGCGAAATCGTCGGTCTCAAAATCCGTGGGAACGGTCGAAGTGTTGATGCGCAGCTCGAGCGGCTCGAGGCATTTTGCCGTGTAGGGTTCCTCAAGGAAGGTGAGCAATGAACGCATTGTCGATTCCGGACTGCCGATAAAGTCTGCGTAACGGACGCGATGAAAGACATTCGGGCCATAAGCGCGCTCAGCCATGAGACACGCGCTGACGGTTCGGATCCAGTACCGGTAGGCCTCCTCCTCGTTGGCTACCAACTGAACTCCTGCAACGCGATGGAAGTTGATCATCGAACGGACTACCGCTCGGACGTCGCGGAACAAATGGATGAATCGAGCTTCAGGAAAAAGCTTCCGCAGGCCGTAGATGTGCAAAGAATACTCCGGCGTTCCATCAACCCAACGTGTCTTGGGCCCCGCGGCCATGCTGGTGGCTTCGAGCCAACGTGGCTCAATTTTGAGTTCGATAGTCCTGGTTTCGCGCTTTGTTTCGAGATCCTTCCGATGGCACAGGATCAGGTCATTGATGCTCCGACCGAACGCGGCAAACAACTCATCATCGCGGATATCCATCGCGCTCAAGATGGAGTAATCACCGCGCGCCGCGCCGACTTGGTAGGCAATAGCTACATTGATCCCAAAATCGCCCATCCAATTTGACTCTGGCACGGGAAACAAATTCGGATGGTGACCTAAACACCAGGTTAGAATGCTGGTCCCCGAGCGCGGCGAACCCACGACAAAAATGGGCTTGTTTGTGCTATTCTCCATTCCAATTCTTTAATCCGGCTGCGCTGAGACCCCGGCTGCCTCTCCGCCGCACGGATCGCTCGACACTACACTAACCACTCAAGTTTTGCAGGCACTTAAGGACTTGTTGAGACACCATGCTCGCGCACCGTTTTCTTACTCGTGGATTTGTCTCCGCAACGCAGAACGCGTTTTCGCAGGTGGGATATGGGTAGAAGGGCGAGGATGACTCCATTTTTGATCAGGTCGTGAGCCGCGGCAAAGGGAGAGGTTTTATTTGAGCCAGGTTTTCCATCGCCGTTGAGAACGGCTTCGCGGTCAAATCAAAAGGCGTCACTTTGTGTTCTACCAATTTGGTGAAGCCGACCGAGTCGTTGATTAATCGGAAAACGACTCGAAAATCGAGGTGAACTGCCTTTATTCCGACAACTGAAACCCGATTGAAATCCACAAATTAACCGAATCTCGATCTTCCGACACATGGAATCATATCGCGAGAACATCTATGTGATCACCTGTCCTGCAAGGACCGGCAGCGGCATGCTGTTTCACCTCCTTCGGTCTCACCCGGAAATCTGTTCGCACTCCGAGGTTTTCTCGCCTAACGGGCTTGTGGGCCTGACCGGCGTATACCTTAACAAGAGCCGCGAACAGCCAGGATTTCTAGAAACGCTTTCGCGCGAGAGGGACCACGACCCGATTAAGTTCCTTTACAAAGTCGTGCTTAATGCCCAAGGCAAAAAGGCCGTCGGTTTTAAGCTGAAACACGATGAGCTGGTTTTGCCCGAGTATAAAGCCCTACGAGATGAGATTGCGACCAATCTCGACTTTCGTATTATACATCTGTGGCGGGAGAACTTGCTCCGGCGTTTTCTTTCCTATCACATTGCCAACTATGTCACGCACATAACGCTGGCTGTTGAAGGCCAACCCATTCCCGAGGTGTCACCTGTAAGGCTTGAACCGCTTGAATGCGAGCGGGATTTTGAGACAACGCTTAAGCGACGTGCGGAGTTCAAAGAGCTGTTTGCGCGACACCCCACTTTTTCGCTTTCCTACGAAGAGATCGTTGCCCTGGATCGAGAAAAGATGGCCGGGCTCCAAACTTTTCTTGGAGTGTTGCCGCGAGAACTCACCACTACTACAAAGAGACTCGGCAACGATGATCTTCGCAGTGCAATTGCTAACTTCGACGAATTGCGTTCCTATTTCGCGGGCGGTCCATTCTCCAAATTCTTTGAAAATGGTTGACTGAAAGATCCCGACGAGGTTCAGGAAGTAAGGAATGTGGCGGCGAGGCGCTGAACGAACGCGAATTCTTTCTGAAGTTTGCCGATCAGCTCGGGGCACAGTGAACTCTGCCTTAATGGCGAAACGGCCAGATCTCTTATCTCTTATCAACAGCCCAAGCCAATTCCAATCTTCGTGTGGAAGAATGTGCAACTGCTGTCAAGATGCTTGTGGGGATTATCCATTCTGACGGCTACAGGGCTTGCGATCAGAGATTTAGTTACTTTATTGCTTAGTATCGGTCTCACTCGGCTAGTTCTGACCCTTTCGGCGCATCCAAAAGCTGCCCCCGCCCCACCAGGGTGAATTCGCAAAAGTAGCTTTGAGCTCCTTCATGTAGCGGTGCGCGAGGTAGCTATTGGCCATCAACACTTCGAACTCGGAATTAAAGCTCAGAAACGCCTGAAGTAGATATTGCTCGGTCCAAAAGCGAAATTCCTCCATCACCCAATCACGCCGGTAATCAAAAGGCAAAAAGATATCGTGGACGTGCACGATGACTCCTGGCCTGAGACGTGGCAGGACCTCCAGGAAGAGATAATTCACGTCTCCGCCAATTTTCACCGTATGAGAGCTGTCGATGAACAGGATGTCGCCGGACTCGAGCTGCGAGAAAAATTCCAGGCCGATGTCTTCCACCTTTTTTTCCATCAAGAAATGCAGTCCGGCAAATCCCTGCCGGAGAAAATCAAGCGGAAACGGCTCGATGCAGATCAGCGCTGAGTTGTCATTCTTTGCAATAGCCTCGGCCGCGACGAGGGAAGAAAACCCGCTGCCCACCTCGATAATCAACCGCGATTGAAAGTGGCGGATCATACAATAAGCGACCAGCGCGTCGGTGCCGTCAAAGAGCCCGTTATTAAAATGAAAACGGCCGGCTGTACCGGTTGCCTCGGTCGGAAACTGATCGTATTCGTGGCGAAATTTTGGAAAGTGATTCCGCAGCAGGTCAAGCTGCATCGCGTCGTTCATGTCGATGCCCACCAGGTCGCTCGGCCGCTCCCACAGCGTTTCGGGTAAGCTGCGGGTGTCGGGAATCGGCTGATAGAAATGCAGAGGCGTCACGTGGAAGCCGTGTCGCTCCCAAACTGGAAAGATCTCGTGAAATTTTCCGCTGTGCAGACAGTGCGGCATGACTTTGGCGATAAATTGCGTCAGCTCCGGCATTTTGATATTTCCGTGCGCGACTGCGTCTGCGAGCTCGCGCAAAACCATTCGCGCGGGTTCGAAATCGGGTTTGACCTGTACCGAAGCAACAGGTGTATCCGGCCGACTGGCGCCGTATAGCCGGAAGTCGTACGTCTTGGAATCTGCAATCCAGGGGATCTCGGTTTGTCCGGAGCGCATCTTGCTCACGAGCTTTTCTTCCTTGGCAGAGATTGAAACGCGCACTTCGCCTCCAGCGGGGTCGTTCGTTTCCCACGAGATCACCACGCAGCTTTGGCCGAAGGGAAGGGGATTCGGACTGGCGCTGATTTTCCCGGTAATCTCTCCCGTTCGCTGTGCCTTTTTCACTCCGGGAATCCAGATTCAGCTTACGGCTGCCATGGCAATCTGGATCTCGTCAGCCCTTGCCGGCTGCCCCAGGCTTTTGAGATGCTCGTCGCTGAATAAAAATTCCAGCTTGTTACGCGCGGTGTCGGTTGAATAGAGAGCGCGTGTTTTCCTCAAGCCGTTTTCTGAAAGCCGGTTCCAAAGTTCCTCCGATTCGTAGAGCTCAATAAGTGCCCGCGCAAATTCTTCCGGCTCATCGGCAACGAGAATGTCTTCGCGATCCTTAAGTTCCATGCCTTCGATAGCCATAGATGTTGCAACTACTGGTACACCAAAAGCCATGCTTTGGTTGATCTTGCCTTTCACGCCCGCCCCAAATCGCAGCGGCGCAATGGATAGCTTTACGCTATCAAAGAATGAGCGAACATCTCGCTGTAGTCCTGCGACAACGATCCTCTCGGTTGCCAATTCGGCGACTTCCGGCGGGGGCTTGTCGCCGATGATGTAAAATTTGGCATCGCGCAGATGTTCACTCAGCAAGGGATAAATTTCCTTCACGAAGAAGAGAATCGCGTCGATGTTTGGTCTGTGTTGGAACCCGCCGATAAAAAGCCAGTCTCTGCGCAGGGCGAAAGGCCTGTTTGATCCTGGGATGTCCACGATATTTGAGACCACGTGAATGGATTTATTGGGCTGCTTCTTTTGGAGCAACTGTTGCTCGAGGGAGCTCACTACCCAGGTTTCATC
>WNFO01021379.1_pt1 | contig 11553 bp, 13 predicted proteins | sample 5400251 | NCBI WGS metagenome assembly WNFO01 (sample SAMN13153354, study PRJNA577476) | soil metagenome | isolation source: 100 cm saprolite under Madrone tree | place: USA:California | collected 2016-06-14
GACCGCCATGCTGAATCGACGAATGCTGCTCTTGAGCCTTTGCGCGGTTCTCTTTCTGGAACTGCCTTCGATTCGCGCTGAAATTCAGGTCGGCGTTGCCACGCGAGTTATCACGCCGGACCCGCTCCTACCGGTGTCGGGCGGAGTCGGCAAGCCCCAACCCGCCAAAGAAAAACGCGGCGATCTCACGGCCCGCGCGCTGGTCTTCCGAAAAGGGGATGTTCCGGTTGCGATCGTGGCTCTCGATCTTCTTGGCTTTCCTTCGGTATTGGGTGATCGTGTCCGAGCCAAAGTACCTCGCATCCCGCCCAATAACATTCTCATCGGTTCCACCCACACGCACAGCGCGCCCGATTGCTACGCCTTTCCTGACGGCTCGGGCGGCCATACGGGCGATCTGAAATACATAGATTGGGTTTGTGAGCGAGCGGCCGAGGCCATCAATGCCGCGCTGGATCATTTGCAACCGGCGTCCATTCGGATTGCCACGGGCGAAGCTCAGGGCAAGATTGCTTACAACTACTACGCTCCCGATCTGTATGATCGGCGAATGAGCGTCATTCAAGCGATCAGCCCTAAAGGAAAAACGATCGCCACGCTGGTCAATTACGCCATTCATCCGGAGGTATTAGGCAATGAAGTCGGTTTTCTCAGTCCCGATCTGATCGGGCCGCTTCGTGACAAAATCGAATCTCAAGCCGGCGGCATGGCCATCTTCATGAACGGGGCTCAAGGCGGCATGATCACCGCCGATAACCGGAATCTTGATAAACCCAAAGATCGACTTCGAGGCTACTGGGATGACGACCGCACCTGGGAGGAGTGTCTCCGCATCGGCCATCTCATGGCGGACGAAGCTTTGCGGATCGTCAAGGATGCCAAGCCGCAGCAAGACCCGACCTTCTTCTGCGACTCGATCCGAATCCGCTTTCCCGTCCAGTCCGATCTTATTTGGGCGATCGTCCTCGGCTCGCCCCTCAAGTATCCACATCATGACGACCATTCCATCGACGCCCAGATCAACCTGATCAACCTTGGCAACGCTCAAATCCTAACCATTCCAGGCGAAGCCCTGCCGAATATTGGCTTCTACCTCAAACGCAAGATGCACGGCCGGCACAACCTGTTGTTCGGACTCACCAACGATGCGTTCGGCTACATTCTGACCAAAGTTGATTTTCAAAGCTTCCCGCGCTATGACTATGTCTCGCGGACCTCGCTGGGCGAAATGACCGGTGAAATCTTAATCGAGAAATCGCTGGAATTCGTCAACAAGTCTCCCGTGCCGGATAAGACGAATTAACTCCCAATCCTTTTCATCTCTCGCCCGCTGCGCCAGCAAGGATATTTCTTCCCCTCGCACTCTTTACCAAACTGTTACAAGATCGGCTTCAACTCTGGGTTAGAATTGCACAGGTTCGAATGAAGCGGGGAAGAGCAAGACGATTGACAAAGAAAGGAGCCGGTTGTGAGGAAATACTTCATGTTGGCAAATTCAATGGCGGTCATCTTGATCTGGCAAGCATCCGCTCAGGGTCAAGAAAAACCGGTCGTGAAAGCGGATTTCACGAAGACCGTTCGGGTGGAAAAACCTACCAGTAACCTGCTGGCCCGGGACTCGGCCGCGGTGACCAATACCGCCGGGACGTTCGCCAATCCGAGGGTTCAACCGGGAGCCGTACATTGGCATCCAACCTGGACGGCGGCTTGCGATGCGGCCGGGAAATCCGGCAAGCCCGTTCTGCTTTTCCAGATGATGGGCAAGCTCGACGATCAATTCTGCTGAACGAACGCCCGATTGGCGAGAACCGTGTTGTTCTCCAACGACGAGGTGTCCACGTTCATCAATCAGAACTTCGAAGCGGTTTGGGAGTCGGTCCGGCCCGTGCCGATCGTGCGGATTGATTTCGGCAACGGCACCGTGCTCACCCGCACCCTTCATGGCAACATCGCGACCTACGTTTGCAGCGCGAAAGGACAGGTGCTTGACATTCTCCCGGGCATTTACGAGCCTCAATCCTACTTGCACGCACTCAATCAATTTCGGCTTCTTCACAGTTATATCGTTCGCGCGAAGGATCAAGGAGCCTTGCGATTGAAAGAGTATCACGAAGGACAGATGAAAGCGCTCAAAGACCACCAGGCGCCGCCGCAATTCATCAATAGCGCCGGCATGACGAAAGCGCGGATCGAGCGAGGCCTGCTGGCTGTCCTAGTGCCGGCAAAACAAGCTCCAAGCTCGTTTACTATCGCGGTGGGAGCCAAGAAACACTCCGGTAATCCTGCGTTGGAGTCCAAAGATGACATTTCGAGTTGGAAGATACTATCCGAGGACACGCGCATCAATGACACCTTCCGGCGACTTCAAATCCACGAGATCCTTGCCGCCTCGAGTTCCGTTCAACCCAAAACCGTGACCAAGAAGCTCTATAAAGAAATCCTTCACGCCGATCTGGATGATCCTTACCTCGGTCTTGGTCCAACGCTGTTCGCCGGTTATCCGTTCTCCCGGGAAGACCAAGTTCACTAAGGAAGAACTTTAAATTCTTTGGGCAGAAGTATTTAATCGATTGCATTGCGCCTGCGACTTTTACACACACGGGCGTCAAACTTTCCGCTCCTTTTCGTGGATTAAGCGGCGTTCTGAGAAAGTCCCTCGATGAGACGACTTTGCTCGCCCGAAATGCTTATGCAACCGAAAATTACGGAAAGTCGTCTCACGAAGGCGCACACACACCCTCTACCGAAGCGGAAATTCCGAAATCCGAAGCCCGAAATCCGAAACCGGCGGAGCGAGTCCGCCAAGTTGTGGGGTGGGGTGTGGCGGACTCGCTTCCGGTCGTAAGTGATTCTGAAAGGCCAGGTTGCGGATAAAAATCGAGCGAGTCCGCCACTTTTGAACGCATCAAGACGCGGATTTCTTGATGGTTTTCTCACTGCTGACATTGCACATCCACCGAGGCGCGCGAAAATCAGAGGGGGCACTGCGTAGCCGAAGTCGTAACGACTTCGGCTACTCACGGCTCACCATTTCGGGTTAGTGACGACTAAAGAGGGTCTAACATCATGAGGAACGCAGGAATTCAGGAAGGAGACCAGCCAGCTAATGGTCTATTCCTGCCTTCCTGGGTTCCTTATTGTCATTCTGTTATTGGCTCTAACTTGTCGGAAACGGCGTGAAAGTGTCGCGAATTGTGCCTGATAGGATGCTTGATAGTGTATCATTTTGAATTCAACAGGAGGAAACAGAGAAAACAGAGCGGTCTTTCTCTCTCTGTTTTCTCTGTTTCCTCCTGTTCGAGTTCTTAGGAAAGCAAACTGAGATACTACCGGACGCTTAGACATCCAATTTTTCGCGCCAAATGCTTCGAATGACTTCCAGCTTGCGTTGAACGGAACGCGGGACGATATCCATTTTCTGAGCAATTTCTTTGACGGTGTATCCCTCCATCCTCCAGAGGGCTACGTTTTCCAGAGTGCGGTCGCTGAGGCCGTCGATGAGGCAAGCGCATTCATCCGCCATGAGGGCGGCGAATTCAGGATCGGGCTCCCGGCTGAAAATGTGCTCGGACTCGGCACGATGCGCTTTTCTTTTCCAAGGCGTGACACTGGTCACCTTTCCGCCGCCCCGCTTCTTTCTGCCATCGTCGCGGACCAAATGCGCCGCCTTGCGGGCCGTGATCGTCGCCAGCAATCGCCAAAGGCTGTTACGATCCCGGAGGTCGGGATAGTGTCCCTTTTGAGCGTGCCGGCAAAAGCTATCGAAGGCGCTCAAGGCCGCATCTTCCTCGTCGCCCAGTCGTCCGCGAGAACGCTGAAGCTTCTGGCGCGCGAGTTGAACCATCGGCGGAAAATACCGTTCCCAAAGCGGCCACACGGCGGTTTCGCCGCCCGCTTGCAGCAAATCAATCCAACCGGACACAGAGCCGGGAGACTCCATCGTCTCAACCTCCTTCTTCGAGGTATTCAAGATGCACTATAAGGAAGGAAACAAGAATGCATTTCTCCTGCCTTCCTGCATTCCTTATTGTTTTGGTCTTTCCAATTTGCGAGTCGGCTCCAGGATTCTAAGACCAGCAAGAGAGTCCGCCAAGAAAAATTCCAACATAAGGAAGGCAGGAAATCAGGAAACGAGAATGCATTTTCTCCTGCCTTCCTGCATTCCTTATTGTCTCGGTCTTTCCAATTTGCGAGTCGGCTCCAGGATTGTAAGACCGGCAAGAGAGCCCGCCAAGAAAATTCCAAAATCTTCACAATTATCTTGTCGCCTCCTTCGGTCATTTGGGCATTGCATAAGGGAAGGTAACTTACTCCAATCGGAGGCTCGCATCATGTCTCAAAATCCCAAACGATGGAAAATCCCGGTTGTCGTTGCGGTTTTCTTGCTGCTGGGGACCGCTGCCGCCCGCGCGGACATCACGATCGTTCTGCAAAACGGCTTCATCCAGCTGCAACAGCGTCGCGTGACGATTGACACGCAGTACACCGTCGACAAGGCCCATGCCAAGCCCAACCCACCCAGCAAAGACGGCGACATGCACATCGCCGGCCGGGCGGATGAAGTGAAACTGCCCATCGTGGCCGAGATCATGAATGCGGCCGACGATGCCGCCGCGGTTCAGACCATCCATGACGTGGAGGGGACCGGCAACCCGATTGCGCTTTCGGGCGTCTGGCGATTGTGGTGCGAGCACGGCGGAAATTCCCAGCAAATTCAAGGCGCCCCGCTCGATCCCATCACCACCACCAACCCCGATCATGTCTTTGAAATCCATCCCATCACCAGCCTGCAAAATCGCAGCCTGCTCCCCACGCTCAAGCCCATTCAGGGGTTTCAGACCAAAGACGCTCAAGAAGCCTTCACGAAATACGAAGGCATTCGCTGCCGCATTATTCCGGGCGACGACACGACCACCCTGGTGACCACCATGGCCGGTTACAACTATGTCGAATTCGTCATGGAATTGCTCTCTACGCCCGAGCCGGTCGAAGACGGGGTCTTCGTCTTTTGCAAGGTCCTGGACCTCCAGGGCGAGCTGCTGGTCCACAAGCGGCGCATGGTGATGGTCAAGGACAGCGTCGTCGAGCAAAAAACCCGCAACCAGCCGATTGGCACTCGGCTCCATGTCCTCGGGCTGCCGCGGATCGATCTTTCGCTCGTTTCCTGGCGCGTTCAAGCAGCGGCCAAGGGCAATCAGGAGCCTCTGACCTGGGGGCTGCCGTATGAGATTATCGTGGCGGGGTTTTACGAGTACGCCCCATCCGACAACGTCGCTCCGGCCATACTTCACGCAAATGGCTTCAACCGCCCCCGCGGCTTCATCCCTCGGACACTGATGCCGAAGGAGTTGCAGAAACATCGGGGACTGATGGAGCCGTAGCCAGATGGGAGACAGGAGCTCAGGGTCAGAAGGCAGAGGTCAGGAGTCAGGGGTCAGAAGAAGAATTCGAAACAGGAGGAAACAAAGAAAACAGAGAGAAGCTTCCTTTCTCCGTTTTCTCTGTGAGCTCCTGTTGAAATTCACCCTGGCCAAATGCCGCCCTCCTCCTGGCCAAATTTGAGCCGGTGGCCAGGAGACCCTGCGGACGCAAAGGATTCTGGGATTTGCACTTAGACCGGCCGAACGCCTCCATGTGGCCAAACGGCGGTGGGGGCCAGGAGTCCCCATTAGGTGGCATGGGCAGACGGCTTGGCTCTCAACCGGGTTTACTGGCGGTGTAAGTTCAATGAACAGACGTGAAATGCTTAAATTGAGCCTTCTATCGGGCGGGGCGATGCTTCTGTCCACGAGGAACAACTGCGCCATGGCTCAGAGTTTTCCTACGGGAGGGAACTTTACGCCCAGCCCGCCAACAACACCTTTCCGGGTAGACCTAGAACTGCCCCGCATGCCCGTGAAGGCCCCGTTGCCGGGAGGGGCCAGCGACCTCAGCCTCCCACTAAACGGTGGTGTCCCGCTGAACGGCACCGTCTATCCGCAAATCACTGGTAATGATGCGCTCACAAACTACTCGGGCACTCAGGAAAGGATTGTTGCCCTACAGCAGTTTAACTCTGGCGCGAATGTCCTTTTCCCTCCGCAGGTGTTTTACGTGCTGCACATCCGGCAGGCACACCATGATTTCCACCCAGAAATGACGGCCCTAACGAAGGATAAGCTTGGGAGTATTATCTGGGGCTACGACGGAATCTATCCGGGCCCCACGTTCATCAGTAGGTATGGCGTACCGATCCTCGTACGCATCATGAATGAACTTTTTAAAGACAAAGCCGCTAACGCGCCATTAGTCGATGCGAACACGGATCCGCGAGCAGTTTTCGGCGACGTTCGAATCAGCACGCACTTGCACAATGGGCATTCGGCATCGGAAAGCGATGGAAACCCCATGGACTACTATCCTCCGACAGATCCCGATGGGAAAACATACCCGAAGTCGATTCAGGCCCTTCTGTTCAGGGACCATCACTACCCAATGTTTCGGGCTGGCCGCAATCCAAAAGTGCCTGCCACGGTGCTGCGTTCGCCAAACGTCAATGACGGCGATCCCAGGGAGACCGTGTCTACCCTGTGGTACCACGACCATTCCCATGACTTCACGGCATCGAATGTGTATAAGGGGCTGGTAGGCTTCCATCTCTTCTTCGATGAAGCGGACTCGGGTAACGAGAGCGACCCCACCCCCAAAGCGCTGCGCTTGCCCAGCGGCGACTTCGACATCCCACTCCTGTTTCAGGACAAGAGATTCAATGCACAGGGCGAGCTGATCTTGGATGATCAGAGCCACCAGGGTTTTTTGGGAGACAAGTTTATCGTTAACGGCAAAATTCAGCCCAAGCTCACCGTCCTGCGACGAAAATACCGCTTCCGCTTGTTAAATGCGGGGCCCTCGCGATATTACCAGTTTTTCTTCACCAAAAACGACGTGGACCTGTGCGTGCAACAAATCGGCAACGACGAGAGTCTGCTGGAGCAACCCGAAGACGTTAGAAGCGTTCTCTTAGGGGTGGCAGAACGTGCGGATGTGGTCATCGACTTTAAGCAATTTAACAAGGGCGACCAGGTGTTCCTTGTGAACCGCTTAAAAATGCGGCCCGACGGCACTGGACCCGTGGCCAACGTCGACCCCGACGACGGCCATTTCATTAATTTCGAGGTATGGCCCCCAGGTCTAGGCGACCAGATCCTGCGATTTGATGTGGGCGACGATGCTGTGGATCCGAGCCAGGTACCGGCCAGACTCCGACCTGCGCCGCCACTTCCGGACTGGTTGCCGAGTCCCCTAACGCCAGAAAACCTGGATAAACTTATGCCAATGACATTCACGTTCGATTCTAAAGGCGGATGGGTGATCAACGACAAACTATTCGACCCCACCTTCATCGGCGCTATGCTAACGCAAGGCCCGCCAGCGGGCACGGGACCAGACGGTGTCGTTTGGAAGCTCAAGAACGCTGCCCCGTCTGACTGGTCGCACCCGGTTCACATTCATCTTGAGGAATTTCGCATCCTTTTGCGCGACCGGAAACCCCCTGACCGAACCGAACAGAGCAAGAAGGACGTCCTGATCCTTCGCCCGAACGAGGAGGTTTACATCTTTTTGAGATCTCGGGACTTTTTAGGCAAATACCCCATTCACTGTCACAACGTCGTCCATGAAGACCATGCGATGATGATGAGGTTTGATGTGAAGTGAAGACGGTTCGCCAGACGCACTTGGTCCTGACGTATCTGATGCTGTTATACGGCCCAAACATTTGTGGAGCTTACCCATGAGAAGAATTTCTCGGCTTACCCGTACACTGGTACTCCTGACGGCCATGGCCATGTTGTGTGGGAGAATAAGTTACGGTGCCCCAGACCCGCCAAAAGGAGTTTGGGAAGACCATCTTCCGGTTGTCACCCTAAAGACACAAGGCAACAAAGAGGTTCGCTTTTACGAGGATGTAATCAAAGGCAAGCTCGTTGTAATTAACTTCATGTATACCACGTGCGACTCAGATCTCTGAACAAAGGGGATTAAGAACCTCGTGGAGGTTCAGAAACGCCTGGACGGTGTAAGCAAATACCTCGGCCATGAGGTTAACATCTATTCGATCACCCTCGACCCGGAAACAGATACACCCGAGAAGCTCGGAGAGTTTGCGAAAAAAAATCGAGCGAATTGGACGTTCCTGACGGGCAAGCCCGAAGATATCGAAAAGATCCGCCGCGCGCTCGGTGAAGTCAAGTCGGACCCTAAAAAGGATGCGGATCGAAAGAACCATACCGCGCTCATTCAGATTCGCTATGAGCCCACCGGCAAAAAAGCATCGATATCCGTACTGGCGAACCCCGAGCTGATCTTGGGCATGATCGAACGGGTTTGCCCTCCAAAATAGGTGTCGCCCGCGTGCTTCGCACCGGGGCAGAGGGGTCGTAGATTTCTCATTCGACTGACCTTTAACTTGGTTTTTCAGGGGATGGCGGATTTACTTGGAAGGAACCATTCCAAGTTCAATGGGAACTTGGCCTTCACGGTGACCCGCGCCCATTTCGAGGAGGTTCTGCCATGAAGCGTGACCAATTGTCGTTCCTTGCCTCACTGGCACTTGCCGGGTTCTTGTTCCTCTCGTCATCGGTTCAGGCCTTCGCAGCAGATAACGTCATGTTTGCTTGCTCGCACCACGGGCCCGCGAACATGAGCTTGACCCTCAAACTCGAACAGGGGGATCCCCAGATCATCGTGATTGAGGGCAAGGGTACCAGTGGTGCCAAATGGTTCGTCACGATCAACAACAAAGCAGCGGAAAGTGGCAATGGGGGTGATAATGGGGATACGATCAAAGTTCATTCAGGAGATACGATTATATGGATCATCACCGGGGCTAATCACGGTGTCGCATTTGCCGAGCAAAAAGTTGCCGAGGCTATGTTTAAGGAGCTGAAGGCTGGAGTCACACTGAAGCTAGAGGACCTAACGACTACTCTGACATCTGATGATTGGAAGAATTTTGGAAATACGCTCTCGGGAACGAAACCTATCGACGCGGTGCCAGGAACCATCATCATGGTCACGGGCACGGTCAAATAAGAAGACGGGAGATGGCGCATCTCGGCATTTGCTACGGCAGCAATGGCTTACCGCCGACTACCCCGAAAAGCGCCGAAAGCCCTTCGAACGTTCTCGCCGAAGGGCTCGTTTGTGAAAAAAGTCGGGGGGACAAGACAGCTATTGAACTTTTCAAGGGCAAAGCACCCCTGCAACTGCTGGCGCAACGTAAGCGCCCCGCTCGGACCAACATGTTCGCAGCATAAGGGAGAGGTAACAGCCCACCAGCATTCAAATTGGAGGCTCTCAATATGTCGCTCTTGACCGAGTGCTTGATGCCCTCTGGCGAGTCCGAGCGAGTTCTCTGCCAGATCCAGTCGTCATGGTTTCGTGCGAAGTCAAATAGTGTTGCAGAACGGAGTATCTCAGAGGAGCCGGCTTCTTGGAGGGCCTTGACATAATTTTGGGCGGAGGGAACCTATAAACGGACATTCATCATTCTTTGAACGGAGGCTTATCTCTCATCGCAAAGCAAATGATGGATGTCCCGTTTTCTTGTCCGAAGAGGCGGCGAATCGCTGAGCCTTAGCTCTCCTTCCCTATTTAACCTTTCCTAGTTCTCTATCCTTCTTCTTTTCTTTCGAACGAACAGTCGTTTCTCCATCTGCTCGTGACATTTGTCGCAGTATTACGTATCCCCTTCAAGCCGTTTCGCGGCAAACGCGCTGAAGGGGGGACAAGGTGATGCGCTCCAGGCGGATTTCGACTATTCAATTTGTCAGATCATCCTTAGTGAAGGAGTGCTATCGTACATCGCTGGGAACGGCAGTTGTCGCGCGCTCTGAGGACTATCTCCCATTACTGCCGGAAGCCTCAGTAGACTTGGTCATAACCTCGCCTCCGTTCCCGTTGTTGCGTCAAAAAGCGTATGGGAATCTTACGCAGGCAGCATACGTTGACTGGCTCGTTTCCTTCGGCCCCTTAGTTCGTCGGGTTCTCAAGGAGACTGGTAGTTTTGTCCTGGATATGGGAGGCGCGTATCAGCGGGGGATGCCAGTCCGGTCGCTATGCAATTTCCGCGTTTTGTTGCGCCTTTGCGACGAGTACGGGTTCTTTCTCGCCGAAGAGTTTTTCTGGCACAACCCAGCAAAATTGCCCTCACCGATTGAATGGGTCAACAAGCGAAAGATTCGCGCGAAAGATTCGGTCAACACAATCTGGTGGCTATCTAAGACTGCAGAACCGAAAGCCGACGTGACAAAGGTACGCACACCGTACAGCAAGCGCATGCGCCAGTTGCTTAAAGATCCCAGCCAGTTTTTTTCTGCGGATAAACGCCCCTCAGGCCACGATATCCGGTCGGGTTTTAACACAGATAATGGGGGCGCACTTCCGTCGAACCTATTAAGCTACGCTAATACTGAGTCCAATTCACTATACTTGCGTTTTTGCAAACGTTTCGGCGTGACACCCCATCCAGCACGCTTTCCAGAAGCACTGCCGGAGTTTTTCATCAAGTTCCTTACCGATCCCGGCGATCTTGTTTTGGATATATTCGCCGGTTCCAACACTACGGGGCGGACCGCTGAACGGCTTGGGCGCCGCTGGCTCACCGTTGACCACAATCATGACTATGTCGTCGGATCCGCATTGCGATTTATGGATGGGTGGTCAGAGGATCGAGTACGAGGCTTCTTGGCGCGGGCAAAGAACCTCTCCCCATTTGAGCCCCTCAGCATTTCTCATAAATTCTTAGCCGCAGGCTGAAAGTTCGCGGAACACCTAATTTTTCTTGGTAAGGCCGACCATTCGCCAAAGGACCTTCGGGCTGCCATTGGACGAGACCGTTGGCGCGTATCCAGCGTGCTCAATTACCTCGTTTTTTTCAGCCTTTTTCAATATTGGACCCCACGCGCGTGAATCTTTTATAGCCGGAACGCCCCGAAGTTGGGCGAAAGCTCTTATCTCCTCCGCAAGGTGTTCCTCGCCAATGTGCGTGTTAGCAAATTCGCATACAGCCGAGAAAGCCTTGTCCATCCATTCATCGTTCAATTCTGCAGCTGGGGTCGCGACCGCACTCTTAGTTTTCTTCATGCCGGATCCTTCTCCGCTTAGATGCGGAAATGAGAATAATGAAACTTAAGAACACCCATGTTCGCTCATAATCATCATTATATCGTCCGGGCCAATATTATATCGTCCGGGCCAATGGTCGGAAAAAGAAAGGAGAAAAGGTGTGGAAAGGAAAAGCCGCGTTGAACGGGAGGAACATGAACGCGACTCAACTCTACCTTTCCCCTATCACTCCCTTTAAACATTGTCCCCTTCGGTGGAAGAGCCGCGAGCGGGCGTTGCGGGCGCGGAGGCGGCTGCCGGCGCGGAGGAAGCTGCGGGCGCGGAGGAGGTGGCGGCGGCTGACCGAGGCCGGCCGGCCCATTTCCAGTCGCGGATGGCGGGCAGGTCGTCGCCGTGTTGCTCGATGTATTGTTTATGCTCGATCAACTTTTCGTGCATCGCTTGCTT
>WNFO01004965.1_pt1 | contig 11551 bp, 5 predicted proteins | sample 5400251 | NCBI WGS metagenome assembly WNFO01 (sample SAMN13153354, study PRJNA577476) | soil metagenome | isolation source: 100 cm saprolite under Madrone tree | place: USA:California | collected 2016-06-14
AGAAAGTAGGGTCGGCGGAATCGCCGGCAAGCTGGGTCTCTTGAGCCCGAATCGCCGCGGCATCGATGGCGCGCTTCTCGATATGGAGTACCAACGCATCGAGCTTTTGAAATTCAATCTTTTTGACAACAACGGAACTTTCGAAGAATACATTGAGGGCCGAAACGGATTAGCCGGATCTGCCATCAAGGTGTGGCCAGAGCTGCGTCTACCCCGTGGACATTCGGCTTACCTGGCCGTCGGCGGCGACGGCCCCCAGCGATGTCAGGGGGAATTGATACGCTTTCGCAATCTGACCGGGATATGTAACGACATCGCGAATCCGCTCATGGGCTCCACCAATCAGCCCTTCGCCAGAAACGTCGAGTTCGAGGCCACCTTCCCGGACCTCGGCAAGAACGATATCGCGATCAATCGCCACGGCCATCGCCTCGGCTTATTAAAACCTGATCCCCAAGCAATCAGCCGCAAACTCTTCAGCCGTGCGCAAGCGCCGAATAATGGCTGCAATGAAGGTCACGGGCTCCCGGGCTATGCGACGGAAGCCAATTGTGATTATCAGAAAGCGCCCGTCCTTAATGTTCTGGCCGCCTTTTGGATTCAGTTCATGACTCACGATTGGTTCTCGCATCTCGAGGAAGGACACAATCGATCAGAATTGATGGCGATGGGCTGCAGCGCGCCGCGCGTCGACAACGCTAAACCGCAGACGTCTAGTCAAGTTCAACAGCTCCGCTGTCGCTCCGAAGATCGGGTCGAACAGAGTTATTTTGCGGCGGAGGACCCTCCGGCGACGTTCGCCTACCAAGGCAGACAGTACCTCACCCGGGCGTACAAGACCACTCTGAACAAGGTCACCGCCTGGTGGGACGCTTCGCAAATCTACGGTTACAACGATTTCTCTTCGAAGCGCGTAAAGCGCGACCCCCACGATCCGGCGAAGCTGCTGCTCGAGCCGGTCATCACCTCTGCGGAAGAAGTGACGGCGTACCTCCCTGTGCTACAACCTTCTGATTTCACGAATCCTCAGTGGTCCGGTCAAGAGTCCGTGGCCTTTCCGGATAATTGGAATATCGGTCTGAGCTTTTTTCACAATGTCTTCGCTCGCGAGCACAACCTCTTTGTCGACAAGTTTCGCGCTATCACCGGTGCTACACCCGACAAAGATTCAGGCTTGCGCAACCCTGCAAATCCCAACGTCGTGATCGCATACAAGGATGTCACATCGGACAAATTATTCGAAGTCGCCCGGCTGGTCGTCGCCGCGGAAATTGCCAAGATCCATACCATCGAATGGACCCCTCAGCTTCTCTATAACGAACCGGTTTACCTCGGGATGAACGCCAACTGGAACGGTCTAGTCAGTAAGCAACCGTTAGTAGAGGCGGCACTCGAGAAGGTTTTGGCCCGGCTAGCCAAATCGCCAAGCGATAAGGCGGCCGCATGGTATTCTGCCTTTGCCGCAGGACCCGGCATCTTCGGCTTAGGAAATAACAAACCGGACGTAAACGGAGGCGTCAACCACTTCGGATCGCCGTTTAATTTTCCCGAGGAGTTTGTCACCGTTTACCGGCTCCATTCAATGGTTCCCGACCTCATCGAGTTGCGCGAGCTGCACAACGATCCCAACGTGATCCGATACAAGATTCCCGTGTTGGAAACGCTAGGCGGCAAAGCGACGCAAGCTATGCGCCGATACGGCTTAGCCGATTGGGCTCTCTCAATGGGACGACAACGACTGGGTAAATTGACTTTGCAAAACCATCCGGTTTTTCTCCAGAACCTGAGCCTGCCGCGCTTGAAGAGCCCCACCGGCAAGATCGATGTCCTCGCGCTGGATATCATCCGCGATCGCGAGCGTGGCGTGCCGCGCTATAACGAGTTCCGCCGGCAGTACGGCCTCACACAGCTAACTAGCTTCGATGATTTCGTCGATCCTAACCTGACCAAAGGTTCTCCCGAAGGAGTCAGACGGCAGCGGATCGTCGGCCTTTTGCGCGAAGTGTACGGGCAACACAAGTGCGACGACTCAAAGATCATCACTACGGCACAGGTCAATCATGACGGCGCCAAGATCAACGATTGCCTCGGCCGGCCAAACGGGAGCATGGTCGATAACATCGAAGATGTGGACACGATGGTCGGCTGGTTAGCGGAATTTGCCCGGCCGCACGGTTTCGCAATTTCCGAAACTCAATTTCAGGTTTTTATCCTCAATGCCTCACGCCGGCTCTTTAGTGATCGGTTTTTGACTTCGAGCTTTCGCCCCGAATTCTACACACACCTCGGTGTCCAGTGGGTCAATGAAAACGGTGCAGACGGTATTATCAAGGAAAAAGGCAAGCCCAACGGTCATGAGATGGAAGTCTCGCCCTTAAAACGTGTGCTTCAACGCACCATTCCGGAACTCAAGTCAGAAATCGAACCTGTCGTTAACGGGTTCGACCCCTGGGCCCGCGACCGCGGCGACTACTACTCCCTCAAATGGAAGCCACGGCCGGGCGCCGAGTCGGACGTAGCGTTCAAACATCGATAAGCGGATTCCGTCCTCGGCCTCTATGCATGCGGAGATTTAAAGATGACACCCTGCTAAATGATAAGAGCGCTCCGCCGCTATACTCCACCGACAAGCTAACCCGGTCTCACGCTGCGGTTTTTTTTGCAGCTGCCGTCTTCACTCCAAATCGGAGATATCGGATAGCTCGTCGGGCACTCTTGGCTTTGAACTTGATCTTGATCCGTTCTTCGGCTTGCGTGTCGCCTTTGCGCGAAAACGTTTCGTGCTCTCCCGTTTGTGGATTGAAAAATCCGATGTAACCGCCCGGGTTGACGCCGAAGGATCGAAGCGTCTTGCCATCATGAATGCGGCCGAGAAAATCGTTCCGCCCTCCCACTTCCTCACTGCCCGTAAAGTACAACGGCAGCACGAAGTTTGAAACATCGACGTCCTCGATCTTGTAGGTTTCCGCTTGCACCGCGTCGGACATCTCGTACCAATGAAACACGTCCAGCTTAGGATTGGCGGGATGGGGTCCCGCAACGAGCAAGTTGACCTCAGGATCGCCGATGAGCTCGAGGGCTTCGTGAGATAACGTCACCGTCCAACTTTCTCCCAAGCTGTTCGAGAGCTCAGTGAAGACAAAACCGAAGGGAATACCCCTATTATTTCTCTCGTGGTAGCCTAATGCGTTGGCCACATTGACATTGTCCCAAAGGTAGATCACCGCTTCGCCACGCATATCGGATAGTTCCTGCGGTTTAGGTTTTGACCCGGCCTTTCCTTCCAATCTCAATGTCGCCCCCAAGCTCCAATAGGGTTCATAGTCCTCCCGGATCTGGCGGTTAATGGCGCGAAGCGCATGTTGCACTTCTTCGTCGCTGAGCTTGCCGTTGGTGTGATTGATAATCGAAATAATCATAGATGAGCCTCCTTAGTTTATTTTGGTCTTTGGATCACCCTTAGTTTGAAAAAGCTGTCGTTTTCTCCTCGCTAGCTACACCGCATCGGCCATGATCACATCTGCCGCTTTCTCGCCAATCATGTAAACCGCGCTCACGATAAAGAAGCCTGGAATTCGCGGGAAGACCGAAGCGTCCACCACTCGAAGGCCTTGCACCCCATGCACGCGAAAGTCACTGCTCAATACGCCGCCCTTGTCCTTGGGGCCGATGGGACAAGTGCACGAGGCGTGATGGCCCCAAGCGTTGTTGCGCACGAACTCGCGGAGTTCATCGTCAGTCTGAACCGCATCGCCCGGGAGCTCTTCCTCGACAATCAGCTTGCGCCTCTTGAGTTCCGCCGTCATCGCGCGCACGAATTTCACGCCTGCGACGACTGAGGTCAAATCCTCGGCGTTTGCGTCGTTACCCTCTTCAAAGTAACGGAAATTGATCTCGGGCGTATCACGCGGGTCTGCGGACCGCAAGCTCACGGTGCCGGCATTATTGATGGTATGGGCCTTTAAAACAACCCAACTGAGATAATTGTGGTCGCGCGGAATCAACTTTGAGTATCCGGGAAAATAGCCTTTGAACTGCGCGAGCAGCCCAAGACAGAAGAGATCCGGAAGTGACCGAGTCAAGCGAGATTTTTTGATGACGACGAGTGCCCCTCCATTGCTGGCATAGACGCCGCTTCTATTTGCCGCCCATGCCGCATAGTCGGGATCACTTCTGTCGAAACCGGCACCGGTCATGCATTTCCAATCTTCTCTCATCCGGTTGACGACGCTGACCTCGTAGCGGTCCTGGAGGTTCTTGCCAACGCCTGGAAGATCGACAAGCACCGGTATGCCGTGCCGTTGCAATTCCTGCTTCGGCCCAATCCCGGACAGCATCAGAAGTTGCGGCGTGTTGAAAGCACCGCCACACAGGATCGTCTCCCGGGAGGCAAATATTTGATGCTTTTCTCCCGGATCGCTGTTCGGATCGGCGTGGGCCCGGTAGAGACGCTCACCCTTCAAATATTCTACGCCAATGGCGCGGTTGCCACTGTCAAAGAGGACTCGGGTAACCAGAGCGTTTAGTTCGATTCTCAATCTATCAGGGAATTTCCTAGCCACATCCACAACTCGTTCGCGACTGCCCACCCGCGCGTGATTCCGGGTTGTCATCGGCACGTAACGCGTGCCGAAGGAATTCGATCGCACCAAACGCCAGTCGTTGGGGTCACCCTGAGACTCAGCGAACCATTCGAGCCGCTGCAGCCGTTCACCCATCGCTTCAAACGCTTTGAGAGCAGATTGCTTGATGACATCCATCATGTCTTGATCTCCGAGCGCCAGCATAGGATCAGACCGCTCGGTGGTAAGCCAGCCACTAAAACCGTGCCGGGACGGATTCAGGCCTAGCCATTTGTATAGCCAACGATAGGGTAGCCGATGTCGACAGTCCTCCAGGCGCTCGAAGTATTTGCGCATGTACGATGCTTTCCACGAGGCATCGCCTGTGAGGTCCGCGATGGTGTCCCAATCCGCGTTATGCGGATAAACCAGAATCATCGCGTTATGCGCGGTACAGCCCCCCAAGGTTCCCGCACGAGGATAGAGAACTCCATTTCCCGCGGCTGTGAACTTCGGGTCCTTTTTCTGGCGCCCGTCGCCCGTGTAATGCCGCACAAAAAAATCCCACTTCATCGCCGCATTCTCAGACGCAAAGGCATGAAAGGCAGGAACCGCGTAGTCTTCGGGTAATCTTGTTCCCGCCATTTGAAGTGGGTCGCCGCCGGCCTCGAGGAGCAGAACTTTACGTCCCGCCTCGGCGAGTCTTGCCGCCAACGTGCCGCCTCCGGCTCCCGAACCGATGACGATGTATTCAACCTCGGGCGGTTGAACCCTTACCGCGCTCATTTCGTCGAGCTTCCGCGAGAAGATTTCCTAAAACGTTTTCAGGAACTCGATAAGCGCCCACTTATCGTCGTCGCTCAGGGGAGGTTCCTCTTTGAAAAAGTTGGTGCCGAAATAATGACCCTTGTTCACAACGTAGTCCGGACACTTGCTCACTTTGATCAAATCGGGCACCAGATTTTTGAATACCTTGGCCGCCTCTTCGTCGCTGGCGCCTTCTACTTTTTTCAAGTCCGTCTTCATTTTCAGCAAGAGTTTAACCAGATCCGCCTTGTTTGACTCGATATCGATGTTGGTCAACAAAGTCACCGGCGTCCCCTTCGGTATCGGTCCGATCATGACTATGCCTTCGCTGAAAAGCCAAGGAAAGAATCGATGGAACCAACCACCCCAGCTGAGTAGCTTCTCCAAGCCGTCAGGCAAAAAGCCGGTGGCGACTTTGATATAGCTCGTACCGGTGGTTCGGTAGATGAAGCCGGGAACCTTGTCGCCGAGGATCGGATCCTTTTCGCGCTTCTCCGGCCAAAGCATTTTCTGTATGGCATCGTTGAAGGATTCCATCCGCGCCTCGACGGACGGCTCTGGGTTGAATTTTCCTACGGAGTTATTCAGCAAAAAAGGCGCCGTGGACCAGAGACTGATGAGTGACGGGGGTCGAGTGAAACCACGACCGCCGCCGGGCAAGATATACTCAAAGGTTGTGCCGTCGATGGGGTTATACAATGTCATTTTTCCAACCGACGGCAAGGTCTGATAGGTTTGCGACGAAAAGTTATCCCAAATATTTCCCGCAATGGCGTTCGTCGCCAGCGGGCTGCAGGCGTTGGTCTGCAATAGTGTCACCGGGATGCGCCGCTCGGTGGAGAGATAATTCTCCGTGAGGAAGTCATCGGCCAACACCATCTCCGTCATCTTCTTCTTGAAATCGTCGCTCTTGGTCCAAGCCCAGTACTGTTCCCAGTTGTTTTCATCGACGTTGGCCGGCGCGTCGGGAATTTTGCTCGAATGGCAACGCGCGCAATATTGAGCGAAGGCGACTTTGCCTCGGTTCACTTTGGCCTTATCTTGAGTCAGGTATTGGCTGCCTCCCGGCGCATCCTTGAGCAAGTCGGGTTTCGCGGATTTTAAAAAAAACAGCGCCACATCCGCCGTCTGAGCGACGGTCGCATTCCAGTAACTGGAGTTTTTCTCGGCGTCCTCGATTTTGATGGGGGTAATCTTCTTACCGCCAACCAGCGCGTTAAAATGCAGCAGCCACTCTTCGCTGAAAAGACCGATGTTGAGATACACGCGATTCAATGCGCCAAGGACTCCCACCGAATCTGAACCATCTTTCAGGATCCGAGGCGTCCAGACGGTATCGGGCGCCTTGTAAAACTGAGAGAGCGCCGCGGTTTGCGGAAAATCTTGGAACTGCTTGTTTTTGAGGCCGCCGCCGGCCAGTTTTTCTTTGCCCCAGCGCAAGGCCGGTCCCAATCGCGGGCCGACGCTATAGAGGGCGTTCATGGTGCGCGGATTATTAATGTAGTCGGTGGAAATAAACGAAGTATCCAACGTTCCTGGCAAAGAAGTGTGTAACAACTGGTAAACGAAACTTGACTCATCCTTGTCCCAGAAAAGGATCCGGTCCACCCAGAAATATTGCGCGCCCGGATTAGAGTTGAGGTTTTCCCATTTGGGACTTTCCGCATCTTCCGGCGGTTTCACCGGACTCGGGCCCACGTGACAAAAACCGCAGCTCATACCGACGCGATAGGGACGTATCAGATTCTTATCGTTGTAGTAGCTCGGATCGCTGTAGAATCTTTCGGGGTCCCATTTCTTCGCTGCCGCCTCATCGAAGTCAGGATTCGGGAAAATCCGCAAGCCGACGATGCCGCTGGCATAGCCATAGTAAGATCCCACCGGCATATTTTTGCCGCGCGCACCGATTTTCACGCCGGGATACTTCTGTTCGTTCTCAAAAGGATCGGGAGGACAGTCCTTAGTGCGCGTGTCGAGCCACAAACCGAAACGGTCAGGGCGGGGTTCCTTGGCTTTTTCAAAGCAAGGTTCGTTAACAACGCCGAGGTATTTCCAGCGGGTGTCGCGACTTAGCTGCTTGATACCGGGATACGACGAAAGAATTTTCAAGAAATCCACCGCGCCGAAACTCTTGTTTACGAGATGATCCCAGAACCGGTCGTTGCCACCGCTCCAAACGATCCAATTATTGCGCCCCTTGATCTCATTGGCCGTGAATTCTACACCGCCATCCATGTCTTTGAAGTAGTTTTCGTCCGCTGCAGGAAAGCTGTCGGCTTTGCGCCCTACCGTCATCGCCTCATCTAGAACCGTTCCGGGCGCGGGTGACTTCTTGCCGCATCCGGCAAAGACAAACGTAATCATGACGATAAAGATTAAAATGCTCGATGCTCCGTTTTTCATTCGATCTCCTCTACCGACTCAGCTGCTTTAATCTTGCACGCATTTACAACTCGACGCTGAAACTCATTGCAGCAGAAAATACAGTAAGTAACATAAAGAAGGCAAGTTTTTGGCAAAAAAATTGTCTTCCGAACCACGAGCTGTCAGCCACTCACATATTTTCTTTCCAACTCGCCGCAAAATCATCCTGGGAATCAAGATTCCGATGGGTGTGCGACAAATTTGTGGTGGGAATTGACGTTTCCTTTTTTTGGGCCTAGCTGGCTGTCCCTCGATCTTCCTCGGGACGGTGAGTTTATCGAACCGTAGGATGGATCGAAGGTAATCTCTTTTATCGGAGGATCTCTTCCAGGAGCGGCGCCGGCCGCTGTCCGAGGTTTGTGCGAGCGTGCCTAGTCAAACGTTTCATCCCCGTTCGGCTCATAGTGCGGCACATCGTTCATGTCGTGCCGAAACTTCGACAACTCGTAATACATGCGGCGCCGGGCCCGGCTTTGATTGCCGAGCGGGCGATGCTCGGTGATGCAGTGCCACGGGTTGTAGGAGAGGCGTCGCGCGAACGCGATCTGCGCCCGCGAATCGAATTTCTGCTTCGGAATGCGCAAGGTGGCCACCGAGACGCGGGGCGACAACCGCTCCGGCCACAGCACCGCATTGTTTTCGATCGGCATCAGATGAGGATCGGTCTGCAACTGTAGGCGAATGTCAAGCTCGACATCGCCCTGATTCAGCGCAACGACCATAGCGTTGCGCAGGTAGTCATCGGGCGGCCGGAGCGGCAGGCGTGGGATCGGTGTTTTCTTGTTGGACTTTGGCCACACCGAATATTGCATCGCCTGCCCTTCTCCCAGCAGATAAGGCACGCAACTGAAGTACGGCGCCTCGAATGGACTGCTCTGGGTCTTGAGCCACAGTCCCTGCATGATGAAGTCGAGCACGTGCGGGCGGTGGAAATTCACAAAGTAGAAAATCGAGGCGTTCTTTAGGCTCTCAAGCTGCAACAGAGCGTTCTCGCGCGTGTTCGGCGTCACAAAAGTGGGCGTGGACACGCCAAACATGTCCTGCGTGAATTTCTCCTCGTCCATCAACTTGAGACCGGGAACTCCCATCAGCTTGATGCTGATGCTCATGAAACCCACGTCGTCGATGTCCGGCGTCACGTACGGCCCCGGTCCGGAAAAGCGCACCCAAGCGCGATAGGTTTTAGGTTGCGCGAAGATGCCGTGCCGGAACTCCGGCCGCAGGCCGTCGTGGACGATGAACTCCGCACGCACGATGCCGTGGGTCTTGGTGTTTCCGCCGCGTTCGAATCCGCCCGGCTTCCAGAGCCCGCGCATCTGCTGCTGGAAGGTATCGATGATCGATTGGAGTGAGGCCTCTTCGTCCGGTTGCACCCGTTCCTCGGCAATCTTCAGCCCTTCGTTCGGGCGCCGCCAGTTGATCAGCGCGGTGGTCAAGCGCGCGATCGGGTCGCGCAGCACCGCATCGAAGGCCGGACGAATCCAGGGATCGATGCGCCGCTCCAGTTGCAGCAGCCGCAGCGACGTATCGCTGATCCAATTCAGGAGTGCCGAGCCGGCATTGGAAGGCGGCACCGGGCGGCTTGTGTTTGAACCAAACACGTTCCTTTTCATCACGACCCTTTCAACGCGTGGTAGCGAGGTAACGCAAGGCACGAATACCGGGCATGAAAAAGTAGGCGCCGCCCAACACGGTGACGAACTGCGGCAGCCCGCTTAGGCGGCGATCCGGACCATCGGCTTGCGGAATCGAGAAGCCGTCAGTGGGGAACCCTCCCAGGTCGCGCAATCGGTGGCCGAGCAATGGATCGCTTTCGCCGGTGAGCCCCGCAAATTTGCTCCCCATCAACCACGCGCTTTGCACGAACTCGAACTGGCGCGTGATATTGGCCACAGGGCAGATAAAATGGAGCCCGGTATCTGCACTGGGCGAGGCTTCCGTCGCCGACAGCGCCGGCGCCGCACCATATTTTCGTCCGCGGCGAAGCAGGCGATGAAAGCGCGTGGATGCGACCAGATCCTGCTCCAGTGCCGCGGCGTTGAATCCCAAAATGCGCCATAGACGAGAGAGGATTCCGCGCGGACCGGGCGGCAAGTCCGCGTTGCGCGGATTGGCCCGTCGAATGTGAGCGCCCAACGGGCAGCGCAGGCCTTGTGGATCGGCCTGGTAGGTGAAGTTGTTCACCTCGCCTGGCGCTGCCAGAGGTTCGCCATTTTTCTTTCGGCCCACCATCGCGGCCGCCAGCCGGTCGCGCAAGTCCGCATCGCCTTCCGCTTGCCGGTCGAGCTCGCTCCAGAAACGTCGTACGTCTTGCCGTAGCTGGCGCATCACTAGATAGCAGCCGTTCCGTCCGAGGTCGGTCTGCTCCGGCGCGTCTTCGGCCCTCGGCAGCAGCGCATCCGGGTCGCGCTGCGGAACGAGCAGCGGACGCGGTGTGTAGAGCCCGTATTCGTTGGGATAGCCGAGCAGGAACTCGCCGAGACAGCTAACGTTGCTGTACTCGAGCTGGTCCTGGTCGCGCACCGGCCGCTTGCGCTCCCAATCGACTTGCGGCTGCGAAATGCCGTCATCAAATCCAAACGGCTCCTTGCCCTGTTCATCGGACGTCGACAACCGTTCGATCTGCACGAAGCCGGCGGCGTATTGCGCTTCGATCTCCCGTTCCCATGCCGCCAGTCGCCCTGACTTGGCATAGAGGAGGACGGCGACGTGCGGCAGCCGCTCGCCGGTGCCCCATCGCCAGTACTTTGGATCATTGGCGCCGACATCTCCCAGACGGCGCGCGCGTGCAGTGTCACTGGCCATCCCAGCGACAAACTCGGCTGAAAATCCCTCGCGCAAGTCGCAGGCGACCTCCAATGCACGTAGCCCCTCGCTCGTGAATGCGACGTGGAGCGCAGTCTCTGGCAGTGCGGCCTTGATCGCGTTCGTTATCGGAACCTGCGCCAACCAGGCGCGTGCAGCGGCCGGATCCTTGACGCGTAACAGGAAAAAACAAGCTTCGGTCAGGTGCCTGTACCCGAATCGCACCAGGCCCTGAACATCCTCCAGTTCCACGGACCTGCCCTCTCTCAGAATTGTGCTCATAGCAACCGCAGCCAGGCCTGAGCCTGCGCATCCGTCACGCTCGCAAGCTCCAGCCCTTCTCTAATGCGCTGGTTGCGCTTGAGGTCGACCAGGGCGAGGCCCGGATAGGCCCTGTACCAGACCTGCGTCGGCAACTGATGGCGTCTCTGGTAGTTTTTGAACTTGTTTTCAATACGCGCGCCGCGCGCGACCAGCCAACGCGTGCGCGGCCAGCCCACGCCGTGGCTGAAACTCAGATTCAGGCCCCACGCCACCTTGTTGATGAAGTCGTCCATGTAGGGCTCGTGGCCGCCGTCATAGTTGCTCATGAAGACGAGCCGGCGCTTGTCATCGAGAAAGGCCCAGAACGCGAAATGAATCGTCTGCACGCGTGCAAGAAAACCGTGCGTGAAGATATGGCGGCAGGTGTAGTCGATCAGCGCCAGCAGCACGGTCACCAGCCAGCGGCGAAACAATCCCGGCTTGACCGAGCCGATCGCCGTGTACTGGTTGGTCACGTCGTAGTCTTCGAGATCCTGCAATTCCAGCAGTGCCGCGCGGTCCTGCCGGGGGCAGATTTCGGCATCATTCTTTTCTCTCGTGCGCAACATGAAGATCAGGAGCGGCGACAAGACAATCAGAAACGGCAGCAGGATCAGGATCGCCAGCGGAATCGCAACAAAATGCAGGAG
>WNFO01004966.1_pt1 | contig 11551 bp, 8 predicted proteins | sample 5400251 | NCBI WGS metagenome assembly WNFO01 (sample SAMN13153354, study PRJNA577476) | soil metagenome | isolation source: 100 cm saprolite under Madrone tree | place: USA:California | collected 2016-06-14
ATTGTGAGAGGGCTTTTTCATCTGCCTTATCCTGCGTGGAGCTCGCTGTGGAAAATTGCCGGATAAATTCGTCACGAGTTTCAAGATACTTTTCCTCCAGGGAGGCAGCTACCAGAGTCGTGGGCGCCCACAAACAGCTGAACAGCGCAAGGACAAGCAGGCTAGTTCTTGTGTTCACTTGGTTTTCTCCCGCAGATGCCTAACGTCTTGCTGAGCCGCGTCGGCCTCAGCCCGGTGCGCGTGGTCATCGTTCAACCTCGCATTTCTCCGCGGGCGTGTCGATCCTCGCGGCAGTGACGTTGCCAAGAAACTGAAGGCACCCTGCTCCTTCTTTGCCGCGGTAAAGATTTCATGGCGAGCTTCCCGGTTGGGCAGCGAAGTTATGATTTCTTTTTTGCAGGACTCTTGGCCGGCGCAGCGCCGTGAAAGATCTGCGGGTATTTCCTTATCAGTTCGGCCTTTTCATTTTCAGTCCTGCCTTGCATCAGCATGGCGCGGATGGCTTTTACGCGACCTGAAAACTCTTTTAGCAGGAGCGAAAGAGCGTCCTCGCGATCGAGCATTTTTTCCAAGTTTTTGGCGTGCTCCGCGCCGGACTGCCCGGTGAGAACCAGCGATAACATCAGAGGCTGCGTGTCATAGGAACCGCGGTCGCACTGCGTCCCTTTTACCACTCGCAGGTAGTGTACACCCATTAAGGGCAACAGCATCGCGGACTCCGTGATCGGCTTTGGCACTGTCTCCACGAAGTCCTTTGCCACATAGCCCTGATTGCCCACCGCATCTTCGATGAGATAGTCGCCATCTTTCTCGCCGGTGATCGCAAAATATTCCCCTCCATGGAGTTTGAATGGTTTTTGACCCGTGGGAACGCCCGTGATGAGCATGGATCCGCCAACGTTTTCATCCACCAGGCGCCCGCAGGCATTAGCTTTTGCCAGGACCTGACTGAAATCGGTCCGCTTGCCTCTCCGAATAGCGGATGATTTCGAATGTTTTACAGTGCCAAGATTCACAGCAGAAAACGATTTCAGTGCTTCGGAAATCTGCCGAGCGCTCACGAGTTTTTCGATGTCAATAATATCAAGCGCATAAGCATCGCCCGCGATGCCGTCAAACGAACCAAATGCGAACACCGCCCGCAACGCGGGAGGGTAGCCTGATTCTGCGTCCTTCACGAGGATATCGTAATAAACGCCCAGGGATTCGGCGCAAAAGTCCATGTCACCACTTGAAAAGGCCGACGGAAATTTGTGAACGAGTCGCCGGGGAATTCTGCCTTTGCTATTACAGCCGTCTTCCACTACGTAGTCATTTCCTTTCTCGCCAACGACCCTGAACCGTTCCAAGGCATACAAGCGGAATGGTTGTTGACCTTCCTCCACATCTTTGACCAGATAGGACGACTCAGGCTGCTCGTCCACGAGCCGCGCCTCGACCCTGTCTTCTAAGTCGCCATAGCCGTAGGTGCCGAGAATCTTAGTGGCGTCGGCTATCTCCGCATTCTGCGGATCGCGAATTTTGACGACAAAACTAAACCGAGCATCGAGTTCGGCTGGAGGCTGATCTTTGGAGAATACGACCGAATCTATGCGTTCTGCGACTATTTTAACCGCAGTCGCATCCACCCATTCCAGAGACGTAAAACCTTCATAGACCAGCTTTCGAGGCGTGTCGTCAGGCAAACCAAGTGCCTTCAATTGCGCGGCCTGTTCTTCCTCGAACCGCTTGCGAATGACATCCCGCGGCCATGAGACTTCGGCAAAGTCATTTCCATCCCATTCGTACAGCGCCGTTGTCCACGTCCGCGGCCCTGTTTGAAAATTCAGGGCGACATGCTTCGAGTCGCTTGACCAAGCCTGGGGTTGCCGCCGCAGGCGAAATTGCGTCAGCGCTTCTTTCGGTGACGGCAGGACGACTCGCTTTGAGGAGATTTCGACGACTTCAATTGCGGAAACTAACTCCGTGTCCGATTCTTCGGTTTTTGCAGTGCCCGCCAACGAGTGTCGAAATCCGAAACGTCCGTCCGGCGATTCGTCATAAATTTGATTATCCGAATTGGCGGCATTCGCGAGGGCCGTGATGGCGCACACCGTGACCACCAGTATAACAAAGCCAGCGATCAGTAATGCCAACGCGTTCGCGCCTCTTTTCATGGCATCCGTAGATCACTTACCGATCTCACCCATAAAGTTGTCCGCACAATAATCATGCTCGCGGTCATTTCAAAGCGACTATCCGAGCGATTGCTATGGGCTGTTCTAACCGGACGGAAAAAATTGTGCAAGCTCGCTGAGCGGCTAGTCGGCGTAACGCCCGAGCTTACCTGCGAGCGGTGCCCCAGCACCGCCAGTCAGGTGGAGCGACTTGTTGGGCATCGCAATTTCAATGCTCAGTTTCGCAGCAAACGATCAACAATCGATTGGGCCTGCTTCTTAAGGGAAGCGAAGAATTTTTGATTCTTTGCCTCTCTGTCGTAGCAGCGGTGGTATGCCTCGAATCCTTGCTCCTCATATTGAACTGATTCATCGGACGCCTTTTGATTGTTCGAGCCCGAGGATCGATAAACCTCCATTGCGTCTGAGCTCTTCTTAGCAAACCTTTCCCACTCGTTTCTACACTGCGGAATTTCTGTGATCTCAGTTGCCGCTGGCGACTGGACTGCGAGTATTCGATTTCCATTCGTAACGAATACAAAGATATCTTTTGGAATGAAGGGGCCAATATCTTGAGCAGTTAGACCGAGAAACGCGTGAACATAAGATTTTCCGTTCGCGCTCTTAACCGGGATCTCTGCAAAGTACGTAACAGCCGCTTCCGCCGTAATGGCGCGAACATAAAACTCACCAGTCTTAGAAAGTTCAGCCAGGTCTTTAGGTAGCTCCGGCTGCCCAGCCAGATATTTCTTCAAAATGTTATCGGTTGTGACAAAAAGTTCTTCTTGCTCCGAACTGAATCTGAGTCCGTCGATTTGACCGAAGCCATAGTCGTTTTGGAGAGTCAGGAGGTTTATTTTGCCCTCTTTCGGAAACCCTTCGACATTAACTGGCCCTATAATTGGCTTTAGTTGTTTCTCGAGTTCAGCAAGGGCGTGCTTATCTTTTTCATCGAGGACATCAATTGGAACCGATGCTTTTTCAAATTGCCGGATGAAATTGTCACGAGTTTCAAAATACTTTTCCTCCAGGGAGGCAGCTACCAGAGTCATCGGCGCCGGCAAACAGCTAAACAGCGCAAGGACAAGCAGGCTAGTTCTTGTGTTCACTTAGTTTTCTCCCGTAGATGCCTAACGTTTTGCTGAGCCGCGCCGGCCTCAGACAGGACCGCGAAGCCCTACCGCTGGCTCACGGCGTCGGCTCGAGTTTAAAGTTAGATTTTTTCACTATCGCTCATCACCACCCTGTTTAATCCGCAAAGTTTCTTTTTTAACATCAAGTTTCTCATGCACCAATTTAAGGGTGGCAACAAATTCTCTAACCATTGAGTCGATATTTGTTTCAGGGCTCGATATCGAAAAAACAAATACTCCGTCTGCAGATGCTAAACCTATTACATGCATTTTGATGGGTGGATTGTCTTTTCCTTTGATAGTTAATTCAGTCACCTTCAGATCTTTTCTTTTTTCACTAAGGTCGTCTCTACTTTTTCTTTCGACGCTGTCGGCATGCTTGCGCCAATAATCAACTACCCACTTACTATGTGACTCCAATAGATTACTGTCACCACCGGCAAACTCATTCTTAGATACGTAGTCAACCAACAACCCAACTCTCGGAGCAAGCAAGATATGGTAGGGATCTTGAAGTTTTACTTCGCTACCTGACAGCAAGTACTGCACGAACTGATCGTTCTTGGCATAAAATCCCTTCCAGCCGTTATCTACACGAATATAAATTGGGTCTGGAGGCGGGGGTGTCGCAGCAAACACCTGGGACGACAGCAGCGCTTTGATTTTCTCCGTATCCGGATGAGTAATGCCCGCGTCTTGAAATTCCTTAAAATCATCCAGCACAGCCTGACTGAAGGTTCGCTTGCCGTCGCGCAGCTTGGCATCTTTGTTTTCCAAATAGATTGCCTTCGCCTTTCCGAACTGGTTATTGAACAGATAAGCGTGAGCCAGATTAGTCTTAATTGCCACAGCGTTGTCCGGCGACAGCTCAAGAGCTTTGAGAGACGCTGTGATCGCCTCACGAGGCTTGCGGTTGAAGAGTTCGCACAAACCGAGATTTGAGTAAAGGCGTCCGTCTTTCGGGTCCAGTTCGATAGCTTTCTGTTCATCCTTGGCCGCGGCAGCGTACTGCTTCTTCCTAGCCTCGATCTCCCCGCGAAAGTCATAGGCAGATGTATCTTTTGGGTTGAGCTTGATGGCGCGCCCCAAGTCGGCCATAGCTCCATCAGAATCTCCCGTCTTATCCTTCGCGTAAGCGCGGATCGCATAGGCATTGGCGTATTCTGGATCCAGCTCGATGGCACGATTGCAGTCGGTAATCGCTCCATCAAAATCACCCTTTTTCAGTTTCTCAGCGCCGCGATTGTTGTAAGCAGCCGGGTTTGTGGAGCCGAGTTCGATGGCTCGCGTGTAGTCGGCGACTGCTCCATCCAAATCGCCCCTCTTCGCCTTGGCAATGCCGCGGTTGTAGTAGGCTATAGCGTATTTTGGATCGAATTTGATAGCTTGGGTGTAGTCCGCGATGGCGCCATCCGAGTCGCCCTTGTCATCCTTGGCGTTGCCACGGCTGTTGTAAGCGCGGGCGTACTTCGGATTAAGTTCGATGGCACGGTCGTAATCGGCGATGGCCCCATCCAGGTCGCCCTTGTCGCTCTTGGCGATGCCTCGGTTGTAGTAAGCGCCGGCGTCTTTCGGATTGTCTACGCGAATATAGACTGAGTCACGAGGCAGGGGCGTCGCTGCAAAGGCGGGAGACAATAACAGCAAAATGCTTGCGGACAGGATGGCTGAGATGTTGAGACGCATAACGTTGCTATATGGTGAGTAAAAATCTAACGAGAACAAGATCAGCTACAGGCGAAATACGGCGCGACTCCTGCGCGGTGGGTCTGCCGTGGGAGCAGGAGGCGTGACGTATGGAGCCTGTTAGCTGCTTCGCATGGTTAGGCGATTTCGGTGGATGTTTTTTCTGGCGGGACAAGACAGATGACATTGGAAAGTGATGAATACCAGAGGACTTCGTGATCTTCCATTCCAGTTTGTTGTCTCGCAGAGTGAGCACTGCCTCGCCACGGCCGCTCTCATCGTAGCCGCTTTGGAATCGGACGTGGGCAACACCGCCAGTAATGGTGCCAGTAATGGACGGTCGTCCCTCGTCGGGCAGCACAGAATCAACGCGCTTGCCACGGTTTGCAATGGCTGTGTGATAGCCCGTGATGCGATTTCCGGTCTGGGTGAGATCAAGCGAAAAGGCACTGACGTCGTTTACGGGTGCATCCCACGACCCCGCAAAGTTCACGCCAGCGGCAGCGAGTGCTCCGCAGCAAAGAAAAAGCAGAATTAGTAGGCTACGGGTCATAATCGCCTAACGAGAATTCGGCCCCAAAAATCTGCAATCAAAGGCAGATGAAATCTGTCTAATCCGGTTGGCTTCGAGTCGAAGTTTAGACGCGACCCCATTTCTTCATTCGAGATGGAAATTTTTGACGACGAACTTTCCATCAGGATCGACAATCGCATCCATTTCAGAATTGAGTTTCGCTTTCTCCGGGAAATCCTCGATCGCTTTTGGATCGGATTCCAGCGCCGTAGAAATCGCCAGCGGCAGCGACAACGGTGCGTCTCCTTGATCAGAATCAGTGACGTTCACGGTGAAACCATCCGGATAAGCACTGCCATTTCCGGCGTTCTGCTTTTTGGCGGCGGCGTATCTTTTCGGTGAAGCTTTGCGAGTGCGGGCGAGGATTTCCTGTTGCGCGGTCTTGAGCAGATTGCGCTGCCATTTTACTTCGCCATTGTCGATCTTGAGCAGGACGAGAGCGCGCGGGCACCATTTGCCATCTACTTTCCAAAGCAACAGCGATCCGTCCGCCGACCATCGCGACGGCAAAATGCCGCCGTGATTCATATGAACCATTCCCGTCTCCGCTTGAATAACGGCAAGAACCCGGCCGGTTTTCACTTCCACAAGTTTATTTTGGTCGGTAGCGGCGTCATCATAATGATCCAAATCCGGAGCGAGCACTCCGTAGCGTTTGTCGGGCGAGAGGCTGGAGCGCTCAACGCCAAATCCATCGGGAAACTGTTTGCCTGTTATCAGTTCCCCTTCTTCTTCCTGCGCCAAAGAACTCAACGATAAGCACGCCAAGGAGCAGCAAATCGAGACAAGTCTAACCAGGATTTGCCAGTTATGGAATTGTAGCCGCGAGTTCATTCTTCGCGATGCGATTTCAGTTATTTAGTTCGTGGTTGGGTGAGTTCTGTCATGGTTTCGTGGCGGATTGTGGCAGCCATTGATCCGGCACGCCCCTGATCAGCTACAAACCCTGCTTCAGCATCACTGAATGCGAGCCATGCTCGCTGACTTTCCTTCAGCTTCTGTTTTCTCCCAACATCAGGAAGCTTCGCCAAAAGCGTTTCATAAGTCTTGTTAAGTTCTGCATTCGCTTTTACAAACTCCGTGCGTGCCTGCGCGTTCATGGCCGCCTGCGTCTGCGCATGAATCTGCGCAAGGGGGATGAGAACCGCGACACTAATTACACTAACAAACACGAACTGCATAAACTCGAGTTAGTTGTTGCGTCATTTAGTGTGAATTCGCCTGCCGCGCCGTAGCCTTGCGCGAAGGCGGGTGAATGGAGCTGAGGGATCAGCGACATAGAAGGTAAAGCCGCGACAGGTACCGGCGAGCGAGCGAGGTAGCAAGTGAGTTTCAAATTCGTGGTGTCATTCATTAACATTGTCGAGCCCGGCAAATTTCCAGCCGCTCTTGGTCAACTCAAAGATGAAGCGAATCGGTGCGTTTTCCCAGTCGTTGGGGGTTCCTTTAAAAGGACAATAGATCTCGTACCGCCGGTCGGATTCTTTTCGCGGTTGGGCGCCGGCAAAACATCGCCCGGCATTGGCCTCGCCTTTAAAAATTTCATTATAACGTCGCAAGAAATCTTCCTTGTTCTTTACGGCTTTTACCGAATAGGGCATCGACACCGGGAATTTCGTCATCTCCGCGACCGTCGCTTTATCGCCAGCGATGACTGCGGACTTAAATTTTTTCCAGAATGTCGAAAAGTCGCTCTCTGCAAAGGCGTTTGAAAATAACAACAGAATCAAAATTCCGGCTAACCAAGTCCGCCCGCGCACCACCCGCCACGGCCGGCAGGCGCGAATAGAAGCGAATGAATTTAGTTCCGACAAGGCCTTCGGCAGCCAGTTGAAACCCTTATTAATTGCGACAAAGACATTAATTGCACGAATAGTCATGAACTGCATAAGGCTCGAGTCGGTTGCTGGATCATCTAGTGTGAATTCGTGAATGGAGCTGAGGGATCAGCGACATAGAAGGTAAAGCCGCGACGGGTAGCGGCGAGCAAGCGGGGAAGCAAGCGAGTTTCAAATTCGTTTCCTGGGATTGAAGCGCCAGTTCATTGTTCAGGTTTGCTAATTAGGAGCGCTTTGATTTTCTCCATATCAGGATGAGTAATCCCCGCCTCCTGAAAGTCTTTGAAGTCATCCAGCACGGCTTGGCTAAAGGCCCGTCCATCGTGGAGCTTGGCATCTTTGTTTTCCAGATAAAGCGCTTTCGCCTTTTCGAATTGGTTATCGAACAAATAACCGTGAGCGAGATTGCCATTGATCATCACTGCCTTATCCGGCGAGAGTTCCAGAGCTTTGAGAGATGCGGCAATCGACTCATGAGGCTTTCGATTGAAGAGCTGATACCAACCGAGAGATGAGTAGTTGACTCCGTTTTTCGGGTCGAGATCAGTAGCCTTCTGTAGGTCCTTGATGGCGGCATCATACTGCTTCTTGTTAAAGTAAGAGCCGCCGCGGTTATGATAGCAACGGGCACATCGCGGATCCAGCTCGATGGCGTGCGTGTAGTCGGCAATTGCCCCGTCAATGTCGCCTTTGCCCTGCTTTGTGTAGGCGCGGTTGTAGTAGGCGGCCGCCAGCTTCGGATCGAGCTCAATAGCGCGATTGACGTCGGCGATCGCCCCAACCACGTCGCCTTTAATGCCCTTGAAGCTGCCGCGGTTGTTGTAGGCGTTCGCGTTTTTTGGATTAAGTTCGATAACGCGAGTGCAGTCGGCGATGGCTCCATCGAGATCGCCCTTGGCCTGCTTGGCAACGCCGCGGTCGTTGTAGGCATGGGCATCTTTCGGATCGAGTTCGATCGCGCGAGTGTAGTCGGCAATAGCCCCGTCAATGTCGCCTTTGGCCCCTTTGGCGACGCCGCGGTTGTAGTAGGCATGGGTAAATTTCGGATCGAATTCGATCGCGCGAGTGTAGTCGGCAATGGCCCCGTCAATGTCGCCTTTGCCCCACTTGGCAACGCCGCGGTTGTAATAGGCGTTGGCGTATTTCGGATCGAGTTCGACGGCGCGGGTGTAGTCGGCTATGGCTCCATTGAGATCGCTCCGAGCTTGCTTGGCAATGCCGCGCTCGTTGTAGGCGTCCGCATCTTTTGGATCGAGTTCGATCCCGCGAGTGTAGTCGGCAATGGCCCCGTCGATGTCGCCTTTGGCCCCCTTGGCGAGGCCGCGGTTGTAGTAGGCGTTGGCGTATTTCGGATCGAGTTCGACGGCGCGAGTGTAGTCAGTGATGGCCTCATTTAAATCACCCTTGTTCTTCTTCGCGAGGCCGCGGGTATTGTAGGCGGGCACGTATTTCGGATCGAGTTCGATAGCACGAGTGCAGTCAGCGATGGCTCCTTCCATGTCGCCTTTAACTTCCTTGGCAATGCCACGGTTGGTGTAGGCCTTAGCGTATTTCGGATCAAGTTCGATGGCGCGAGTGTAGTCGGCTATGGCTCCATTAAGATCGCCCTGAGCTTGCTTGGCAATGCCGCGGTTGCTGTAGGCGCCCGCATCTTTCGGATCGAGTTCGATAGCGCGAGTGCAGTCAGCGATGGCCCCGTCCAGATCGCCCTTGTTCTTCTTGGCGAGGCCACGGTTATTATAGGCCGTACCGTATTTCGGATAGAGTTCGATGGCGCGAGTGAAGTCGGCTATGGCCCCGTCGATGTCGCCTTTAACGCCTTTGGCAATGCCGCGTTTGTTGTAGGCGTTGGCCTCTTTCAAATTCGGCTGGCTGGCCTGCCTGTCTTCGGGCTTCTTCTTCAGTTTTCGTAACGCTTCCTTCGCTTCCCGCGCGTATTGGCCGTTCGGCTCCAGTTTTAAAGCTTCCTCGTAGTACTTTCGCGCGTTCGCGAAGTCTTTCATCTCAATGCTGACCTGTCCGAGAGCAATCAACGCCTGAGCGGATTTCGGATCGAGCTGGTGCGCTTTTTCGAATGACTCGCGCGCTTTTTGCCATTCGCCAATATCGGCCCAATAACCGGCTGCATCTTTGAAGCCTTGTGGGTGATTTGGATATTGCTCAGTTGCCAGCGTCGCAATTTGGAACCAGCGCTTATCATCCTCCTCGTTCTCCTTTTTCTCGTAGTACAAACCGTACTCGTGCAGCTTCTCCGGAATGAATTTATCGGCCGGTTCCTTGAGCGGTTCGCCTTCCCACATGAGCTGCGCCGGATGCTCGCGGGTATACGCGACCATCTTCTTCAACGTCGCTAACTCATTATCGAAATCGCCGCTCTCTTGATAAATGAATGCGAGCCCGCACCAGATGCCCAAGCGATCAGGAAATTTTGTCGTCGCTTCCTGAAGAAGATCGGCCGCTCGCTTCACATTCGCTTTGTCTTGCTCGAACGAAATGCTCCCCGCTAGCTTTCCCTTCTTATCAGTCAACGTAATGTCACCTGGGCCGGGTTTCTTCGTCGAGATGTTCGTCTGGCGTTGATTAAAATAATAATTCGCGCTCGTGATCCACGCGTCAGGATCGTCAGGCGCCTTCTCCCGCCATTCGGTGAGCAGCGGTTCGATCTGCCCCTCCGCATGCTGATCTAGCAGCTGTCTGTAACGATGAACGTATTCCTGGCCACTTGCCGTCTCAGACTTCGGCTCGAGGTAGACCAGGGTTTTCAGAACTTTCTCGAGCGCGCCCGAATCTTTGCGGTAGCTCGCTTGATCCCGCGATGAGAGGACAATGAACGCGACCCCCTGCGGAAGTTGGACGTAGCCCACGCGTTCCCACTGCGAGTAAGTTTTCGTCGCAGGATACTCGTTAATGAAGTAATCGTGGCCGTCCTTAGTCTTGCCGGACGCTATTTTCTCCTTCGGGGTGCCGTGTTTTGCCTTCATTTCCTTGATCGCCATTTCAACGAATGCGTTTACGTCCTCAAATTCAGCGCCGGCCATGTTCGCGTACATCACCGTCTTCGCGTCCGACCACGATGAACTTTTCGGGTAAAGAACACACGGCATGCCCTGTTCTTTACCTGCCTCATTGTCCACAACCCAACCTTCCGGCGCACTGATGTTAAACCCAGCTTTTGGGCCATGAACAATTCCTGCGGGATACTTCTCTTGTGCCGGAACTCCGACGGGCAGGACCAACAGTCCTAAGCAGATAACGATGGGGGCTTTCATGATATCGATCCTTCGGTTCTGCACTGCTTCGCCGAGACAGACAAGCAAACAATTCTAGGCAAACGTCAGCCGCCTGACTTAGAAAGACCCGTGTGGATTTGATCGGAACCCTCAAAAGACATTTCGGCTACGACGAGTTTCGGCCATTGCAGGAGGAGATCATCCGCGATGCGCTCGCCGGGCGTGATGTGTTTGTGCTGATGCCGACCGGTGGCGGGAAATCGCTTTGTTTTCAGCTGCCGGCGTTGTTGCGCGATGGGCTAACTATCGTGGTGTCGCCGCTCATTTCGCTGATGAAAGATCAAGTCGATGCGCTGCAAACCACCGGGATCCCGGCGACATACTTGAATTCAACCCTCGATCGGGATGAGGCAAAAGCGCGCTGGCGCGGATTGCATCGCGGCGAATACCGGATGCTTTACGTCGCGCCTGAGCGGCTGATGCTGGAAACATTCTTGGAGCGCGCCCTCAACTGGAACATTGCTCAGTTCGCCATCGACGAAGCACATTGCATCAGCGAATGGGGACACGATTTCCGGCCGGAATATCGCGAACTGAAAAGATTACGAGAGCACTTCCCCGAGGCGCCAGTCATGGCGCTTACCGCGACTGCGACAGAACGGGTGCGCGCCGACATCGTCAAGCAGTTGAAACTGCGTGAGCCAGGCTGCTACGTAGCAAGCTTTGATCGGCCGAATCTCACTTACCGCGTTATTCCAAAAACGTCGGCCTACGACCAATTGCTGGCATTTATTCGCGCCCGGCCCAACGAGAGCGGGATTGTTTATTGTGCCAGCAGAAAAAGCACCGAGTCGGTGGCGAGAAATCTCAACGAAGACGGCATCAGCGCAAAGCCTTATCACGCTGGGCTCACATCCGCTGAGCGGACAAAACA
>WNFO01010190.1_pt1 | contig 11551 bp, 11 predicted proteins | sample 5400251 | NCBI WGS metagenome assembly WNFO01 (sample SAMN13153354, study PRJNA577476) | soil metagenome | isolation source: 100 cm saprolite under Madrone tree | place: USA:California | collected 2016-06-14
TCAGAGTGCGCGTAATGCCATCGAAAACAGCTCACCCTATTTGCTAAGTTGAATAGTGGAGACGGAGCGCGCTCGCAATACGGAGTACGCCCGTTTCTTTTATGAGGGATTAGCCTGTGCCACTCGTAGGGGATTCCCCTACCAAGGAGGACTGGTGTAACAGTATGAGCAGAAATGGAATGTTAAGTATTGGAGTACTGGTCGTGGCTGCGGCCTCCGTTAAGAGTTCCAGGTTCAACGTTCAAGGTTCAAGGTGGCCGAGACTAGCTGTCTCTTTGAACTTTGAACCTGGAACTTTGAACATCCGTGCCGAGGTAGGTCATTGGGATTTTTCCTGCTCCATCCATTGAATCGCATGTTGGACAAGTTCACTGGCGTCGCTGAGCGTCATTTTCTCCTTGATATGTTCGCGATAAGACTCCACGGTTTTTACGCTCAGATGTAACTCTTCAGCAATGCGGCGGGTTCCATGACCCTGGCCGATAAGTCGAAAAACTTCCAGCTCACGGTCACTGAGCCGATCAACAGGGAACCTAGGGCTTGTGCCCCCCGCCCCAACAAATTGTTGCAACACCTTGTTTGCCATTCGATCACTCAGATAGATTTCCCCGCCCAGGACTCGACGCAACGCAACCAACACATTCTCGGTCGCTTCTTGCTTCATAATGTAGCCTCTGGCGCCGGCACGAAGCGCCCGTGGGGCGTAAATGGATTCGTCATGTATCGAGAGAACAAGGACCGGCAGCCCAGGCATTCGATTCTTTAGGTTCTTGATCAGCTCGATGCCATCGGGACCCTTCAGGGAGATATCCGCAATGGCAATATCGGGTTTTAAGTTCTCCATTGCTTTCAGCGCCGCATAGGTGTCTTCCGCTGCTCCGCAAACAAACAGATCCGGCTCCCCATTGATCAGCCGGGTTAGTCCTTCGCGCACAATCGGATGGTCATCAATGACGTAGACCGTGCGCCTTCTTTTCAGCGGGTGTTTCCGCTCGTTCGACAAAAACGCCTCCCTTACTCTTCGATGCTCATGGGGAACGAGCAAATGACGATCGTGCCGCCGCCCGGATGCTTCTGAATATCCAGCGATGCACCGATCATGTTTGCGCGATAGTGCATGATCCGTATCCCCATGCCTTCCTTTTCTCAAGCAGGTCAGGAACTCCCAATCCGTCGTCTTGGATGTTGAGGAGGACTTTATTCCCGTGGTGAGAAAGACCAATAACAATTTTCCGCGATTGACCATGTTTGATGGCATTCGTCACAGCCTCTTGCGCGATTCGATAAAGGTGGGTTGCCAAGTCGATGTCGCGAATCAAAACATCTTCACCTCTGAAGTGACAAGAGATATCAAAAAGCTCTTCGACGTCAGATGCCAAGTGTTGGAGTGCGGAGATTAACCCCTTCGCCCCCGACTGCAACGGCAGCAGTCCTCTCGCGAGTTCGCGGGTCTGATTAATGGCTTCATTGACTAGCCGCGCAATTTTCGCAGCATCGCAGCCATCTGGCGATGATTTCTCAATTAACTTGCGTTCCAGCACCTTGCTCAAGAAAGCGACACCCGTCAGATGTTGTCCTAAACCATCATGCAGATCCTGTGCGATACGTCCTTTCTCTCTCTCGCTGATTTCCAGGATCGATTTTTCCAAGCGTTTCCGTTCGATCATTTCACCCTTCAGGATTTCGTTGGCAATGCCCAGTTCGGCAGTGCGTTCCTGCACCCTTATCTCCAACTCACGACGCGCTCTGAGCAAATCCTCTTGGACACGCTTGCGCTCGGTGATCTCGGATTGAAGTTCATAATTTGCCTTGGCAAGTTCGATCGTTCTTTCTTGAATCCTGAATTCCAACTCATCGTGAGCATGGAGTAAAGCTTCCTCCGCCTGTTTGAGCTCGGTGATATCGAACGCAATGCCATGAACGAACCAAGGTCGGCCCTCCTCTGTACGCACCATCTTGACGTCACAATGGAACCAGACGGTGTGTCCATCCCGGGCGAGGATCCGATAGACGGATCGCAAAGGTTCACCCGAGAGCACCATCTGGGCGGCCTCAAGGTTCCAACGCTCCTTATCATCAGGGTGAATTTGGCGATACCATCGGATCGGATCGTCGAGCCACTCATCCTGCGAAAATCCAAGCGCGGCCTCTATATAGGGACTGACATAGGCCTCGCTGATTCCTCGATCGAGAAAAATCATGAAGATCACCGCCGGGACTTGTTCAACCAAGGTATGATACCTGGCTTCAATGTCTGGCAACGGTCGATGATCCTCTCGGATGGTCTCACTGCCGTTTTTGAATGGTTTGGAATTCGCCTCGAAAAAGACACTGGCGAGTCCCTGGATGATGCTTTCCGCTTCCTGCAGACTCAGTGGTCTTTGAGCAGCTTCGCTCACGCTAGTACTTCCTAGCTATCGAGGCTTTTTCTTTTGTTGACGGACCGTCGAGAAGTCTCGTTTTGCCGAGTTGTCGCATGCCGCCATTCGGGTTCTTTGTTTAGTGATGCCTGAGTAAAACTGCGCAGCGCCCGAATCGTCTTTCCATAGGTCATGACGGCCGTCGTGGAAAGAATCGATCCCGGGGGTTGATTCATAAATGGCATGAACTTGTCCGGGAATCCCGGCATCGTGCAACCAATACAGATCCCTCCCACGTTGGGACAGCCACCAACTCCATTGATCCAACCCCGCTTTCCAACATTGCACTGAACCACGGGCCCCCAGCACCCCAGTTTCACAATGCATTGGCGCGAGCCGTACTCTTCCGTGAACTCAGCTTGCTCGTAATATCCGCCGCGATCGCAACCTTCGTGAACGGTCTGGCTGAAAAGCCAAATTGGCCGTAGGACTTCATCGAGGGGAATCATGGGTGCACTACCGGCGGCTTGATACAAAAGATAAAGTAGTGTTTCCATGAAGTTGTCCGGCTGGACCGGGCAACCAGGGACGCACACGATAGGAATGCCCGCCTTCGATTTCCATTGCCAGCCCAGGTAATCAGCCAGTCCCATGGCGCCCGTCGGATTTCCCTCCATCGCATGGATGCCCCCGTACGTGGCGCATGTCCCGGCTGCAATCACCGCCCACGCATTGGGCGCCAGGCGGTCAATCCACTCACAGGTGGTAATGGGCTGGCCAGTTGTCTTGTCGGTTCCCAATGCAGCCCAATAACCTTCTTCCTTGATCTTTTCGTTGGGGATAGATCCCTCAATGACTAGAATGAAAGGGCCAAGCTTACCCCCGGCGGCTAGCTGAAAAGGCGTCAAGAAGTTCTCCCCATTTTCATAGGAGAGAAATGGATTATGAAAATTGACTTTAGGAATACCCGGGAGAGCTCCGAGCAGAATATCTTCTAGACTCGGTTGCGTCGCGGCGGTGATCGCAATCGTATCTCCGTCACACCCGAGACCGGCCGTAATCCATAGAATGGAGATCTCCCGGATAGGGTCGGACATTGAGGAAAGACCTTGATTTTTGACAGCAGGATTGTCCACTTTTGACTCCCGCCGATGCATGAACTTGCGTATGTGGGATTAACCACCTACGTAGATATTGTTAAATGAGACTACGTCTTAACGCTACGACACATAAATCACAGAAAGTGCTTCGACAGGCTCAGCACGAACGGAAAATTTCCAACGATCAGTATACGACCCGTTCGCCCTGAGCGTGTCGAAGGGTAAACACGGGGTTTTTTCATAAGCCTGCTAGTCATTCGCGTGGAGAGCAAACGTCGCCGAGTCCTCGTTGGTGATTTGCAGGCGAAACCCGCTGGGCTCCCTAAAATAAGTGCCCAGCTGCTCAGGCCGTCTTCCCTCTCGCTCACCGTGGTCGTCGTGCTCGTCAATTCCCGCTTGGTGGAGCTTGTCGACGATCGCGTGAAAGTTATCGTCGCTCACGGCAAATGCAAAGTGGCGGCCTCGATAGGTCGTCTTCGTGACTTCGCTAAGCTCGTCAACCTGATTAAGAATAATGCGCTGATCCGACGGAACTCCGATCACGGCCATGCCGTTCTTCTGATCAACCAAATTAAAATTCAAGACGCTCCTGTAAAAACTGATGCTGGCCTCCAAATCAGTGGTGTCGAAATGCAGGTGGTGAACCCGCGTCTTGCTAATACCTTTGGCTTTGGTGATTTCCAGAAAGTTTCCCTCGGAGTCCTGGAAGACCAATCCTTCGCTCCAGCAACAACCCAATCCCTTTTCGCTTTGAATCTCTTTCACGAAGGGGCTTGCGCGCCGGATCTTTGACGCCATCGATTCAAATTCACCTTCAGGAACGAGAAAGGAATGCCGCGGATAAGAAGCGGCGCTCTCGCGCTTGGGCAACGTCGTTTTTCCCTGGGAAAACAATCCCACATGGTTTTCCCCCAATTTCATAAATACCCGGTTCATGTTTGGACTGTCGAACCGCTTCAGAGTTTTAGCGCCGAGAACTTCCGTGTAAAACTTCTCGCCCCGGTCGGCATCCATCACAGCTACGACAAAGTGATCCAAGTGCCGGACATCACCTTTGGTCTTTGTTTGAGCCTCCATGTTCAGTTCCTCCTTTTCCTTTGTATTTGGCGTACGCAAAAATTATAGAAGGCTATTTTTTCAACGGCCCCTATCCAATCTAACCCTATCCCTCGGGGAGCGGCAAAGGGGTTAGGGGAATCTTGCATTCTAACGAAATATCGGAAAACACGACCATTTTTTCTCTGGGAAAGTAAACGGAGACTTTGCCCTCGGGCTTCTTGCCGTCCGGCATGGCCTTCGCAGTCAGCAGCCTATCATTGATCCGAATTTCGAAAATCATCTGATCACCGACGAACGTCGAGTGCGCCATCGTTCCCTCAAGCCGGTTGCGTAAGGTTTCTTGAGAGACATCGATTTTCATATCTTCCGGCCTGATCCCTACTACGACACTCCCGTTGGTCTCACCGCGAAAATCGACCTCGAGCCTGCCGATTTCCGTTTCTACCCAATGCTTATCAAGAACTTTACCGCGAAGCCAATTGATCGAACCGAAGAACTCGGCCACCAGAGCGCTTTTAGGATTGCGGTAAAGCTCGTAGGGGTTTCCCACCTGCAAAATTTCGCCGTGCGCCATGACGGCGATGCGATCCGCCAGAACCATCGCTTCGACTTGATCATGGGTCACGTAAAGAACGGTAATACCCAGCTCGCTCACCAATTTCTTGATCTTCGTGCGCACTTCTTCTCTCAGTCGCGCATCCAGGTTGCTGAGCGGCTCGTCCATCAGGAGCAACTTGGGGTTTATAGCTAGTGCCCTGGCCAGAGCCACCCGTTGCTGCTGACCGCCGCTAAGCAGCCGCGCCGGCCGGTTATCGAAGTCGTCGAGCTGAACCAAATGGAGAGCATGCCCAATACGTTCTTTGGCCTGGTTGCGAGAAAGCCGCGCCGGACCATGGGTCAGTACCAATCCTATATTTTCTGCAACCGTCATATGCGGCCAAATCGCATAGGACTGAAAAACCATACCGATCTGCCGCTCCTCGGGCGGAACATACTTGGAGGGACTGGCGGAAAATACGGTCTTGCCGTCGAGAATAATATGGCCCGCATCGGGTTTTTCCAGCCCTGCGATGCAGCGCATCAACGTGGTCTTCCCCGAACCGCTTGGCCCCAGAAGTACGAAGAACTCGCGTTTCTCGACTTCGAGATCGATGCCATTCAGGGCCGTCACTGTTTGTTCCCCTGACTTGAAGTTCTTGTGCACACCGGAGACGGAGATCACAGCGCCTCCTCCAAGCGAGTCCTTCGTCCTACCGTCAAGTACAGCAAGACCGCGGGCAACATGAAAACAAGGATCACCAGATTGGCCGCTGCGGCCTGATTCAGGCTGCCTCCCAACCACAATCCCCAAACGATCATCGGCAACGTGACGTTATTCTGGTTAGTGACCAGAACCGAGGCCATGGTCAACTCGCGATAACAAAGTAAAGCCATCCATAACCAGGCGTATACCAAAGCCGGCTTGAGCAACGGCAGCAATATCTTACGCATCACTTGTAACACCCGCAGTCCACCGGCAAAGGCGGCTTCTTCAAGCTCGGGGTGAATCTGTGCCAGGGAGTTGTTAATGATGCGCGTCGCGAAGCTGATGCGGCTGACGGTGTAAACCAAAATCAAGATCGATAAAGTGCCGTAAAGCGGCAGAGTATTGCGTACGAGAAAAAGTGCTACAAATACGGCAGCGATCGCCAAGATGATGCTGGGCACGGCGTGGGGAAGAAAGGCGAGCGCATCAAACACGATCCGCCACTTTAACTCCGATCGAAGAATCACCCAGGAAATCGCCGTGCAAAGAATCAATGTCAAGGTCGGCACCGCCAGCATTAAAAGCAGCGTGTTTCGGGCGCCGATGAACAAAAGATCCCACGGCAACCCGTAAAAGTTGCGCAACGATACCTGGCTCAATGCCGCCCAAGAGGGCGGCTGGAAATAGCTGAGAAGCGCAGCCCAGCCGAGGAGAAGAAACGGCAAAAGCTTTGCGACGAGAAAAAAGAATCCCAGAAAGATCCAAGCGTAAGCCCGCCCGTGATTTCCGAGCTCGACGAGCTTCGGACGATAAGCCCGTCCGGTGACTACAGCGTAACGAGAAGAAAAACGGAGGACCTTGAAATACCACCCGCTCAATAACAGGGCCAATACCACCAGCAAGCTGCTCACTGCTCCGGCCACGCCGTAGTTGGGCAATTCTTCCAAAGGCTGCATCTTGTAAAAAATAAAGGTTGAAAAGGTAAAAATTTTATTCGACATGCCGATGATCGCGGGGACTTCAAATGCCGAAAGCCCGATGGTGAAAACATAAATTGCCGCGGCCAAAATGCCGGGGAAAGTCAGCGGCAAAGTAATATAGCGTAGGGTCTTCAATATTTTCAGCCCGTGAACTCTGCCCGCTTCTTCCAGGGACGGATCCATAGTGCGATAGGTCGCCACTATCATAATGAATGCAATGGAGGAGAGCCCGAGTCCTTCAACCCAACCCATCCCGACAATGGACGCGATGTTGAAGGGACTTTCCGCCAGGCCAAACCCCTCCATGAGCAGCTTGTTTACAACGCCGATGCGCGGATGAAGCAGGAACACCCAACCCATGGCCGTGAAGAAGGTCGGAACCAGCGCACCGATGGCCATAAGTGTGAACACCCATTCTTTCCCCGGCAGATCGGTTCGTTCCACCAACCATGCGATGGGAATGGCAAAAAACAAAGAAACCAGCACCGTTGTGGACGCGAACCCCAAGGTGTTGAGCATCGTTTTATAGGTGAAGGGATCGGTGAGGATATTTCTGTAGTTATTGAGTGTGTAAACCACCGGCTCGCCGGGCCCGCTTTGCCAGAAGCCCATCCAAAAGATCACCAGCAGGAGCCCGACCACGGGGAGCAGCGCGGCCACCGATACCCCTACGAGCAACCAACGACCCTTCACGTCTATTTCCCCACGAGGATATCCTGAAACTTCTGGCGTACTCGGCTCTGGTTCTCCTGGTTTTTTACAACATCGGAGACGGGATTGGCAAAGAATTTAACGCCCTGGCGCTCTTGGTCTTTGACGAGTTTGTTCATGTAGGTTCCTTCGACAAAGTGAGAACTCGTCTTCTCGGTTTTCCACAGAATCTCCTGTCCGTCTTTACTGAGGAGAAGAGCAGCCAAGAGCGCGGCCGCGTTGGGATGCGCGGAGTTCGTTGGCACCGTCAGATACCAATAGGAAAGAATTCCGGCATCCTTAAAAATTCTACCGTTCACCGGCGCCCCTTTTTGATGCATGTCATTGGCGTCCGCGAGATCACAGTTAAAAACCAACATGGCAAACTCGCCGTTGGCAACTCGCTCCTCTTCGCCGCAGCGGATCAGTCCTGAGACCTGTTTGACGAACTTTTGGATAAAAGCCGTGGTTTTCTCTTCGCCCCATATCAACGCCAAACGGTCGAACGAAGCCGCATAAGGAGTCGCAGCGATTTTTCCCTTCCACTTCGGATTGAGCACGTCCTCGACTCTTTGTGGAACTTCGTTGGCCGCAACGAGATTGGTATTGTAGGTAAACCCCGGCGTCCGCGAGACCACGACGAGCACCCGGTCGTCCCAGTCCGTCATCTCGCGTGTGATATGCGGAAACGCCCTGGTCCATTCGAATTTCTTCAAAGTCATCCGCGCGACGTGATTCTCCGATCCGATAAAAAGATCGCTGGAAGCAGCCTGCCCAGCCTTCGCTTCCTGAATGATCCGACTAGCAAACTGCGGCATCGCAGGACCAGGGGTAAATTTGAATTGCAGATTCAAACCGTAGGTCTTGGTAAAGGCCTTTTCCATGGCCCTCGCGCCTTCGATCCCGCCCATGGTGCCAGTGCCCCAGCTTAAGACGAGACTACCTTCCTTCTTAGCCCCCTCGATGAGTTGTGGCAGACTCTGGGAAAATACCCAGCCCGGCGCAATCACAAATCCGACAACCAGATACACTAACCAGCGCAGCGGGCATCTTCGCTTGCTAGGCCGCGACGCACCGCTTCTTCATACAGCCAGGCAGCGAAAATCACGTCGCCATACCCTCCCTGTGACTCTCTAAATATGTTGATCTCATCGGGGCTGGCTCGGCCAACAACTCGTCCGGTCACTAGCTCACCCAACTCGGGAATCCGGCTCCAGGAAAGCCGGCCTTCAGCGGTCAGTTCTACCAGGGGAAGTGCCGCCGAGCGATCGTTATAGTTCCGTTCTTGCTCTTGGCTGCCGACGACAATCCGATTCGCCTTAAGATGCAGGTCGCGACTTAACTCCGTGGGTTTCCCCATGCTGCTCACGTGCGTACCGGGCTCCACCCAGCTTTCCGGAAAGATCGGCGTCAACGAATTAGTCGCCGTGAGTACGACATCCATGCCGCGCACCGCCTGTTCGGGATTGTCGACGCCGCGCACGCTTATACCGAGCAGCTGCGCCGCCTCGTCGCAGAATTTTTGCCGCCGCTCAGGATCGCGGCTGGAGACGAAAATTTCTTTGATGCCGCGAACGGTCAGCAGAGCCTTGAGAATTCCGAAAGCATTTCGCCCGACGCCGAACAAGCCCACGCGCTGAGAATCTTCCCGCGCCATGTATCTAGCCGCCAACGCAATATGGGCAGCAGTTCGCAGGGTGCCGAAGGGAAAGCCCATGAAGGAAAGCAGTTCGCCGGACTCCGTATCGAATAAAAGGGCGTACATACGGTTACCGCCCGCTAGACCACTGTTCGGGCCCAACCTCACCCCTACCCGGCGCGAGCCACGAAGCGCGCCCGAGACTATTCGGAGGGCCTGGTGGCCTCCGACGGGAATATGGTAAGGCGCGTGCGGTACCACTTCTCCGTTCGCCTGTTGCTTAAAGGCTTCTTCGGTCAGGTCAATGGCTGTAGAGAGATTCAGTAGGGGTTGGACTTCTTCGCGACTGAGAATCAAAGGCATCTTTAGCTCTGGCTGGCTTCTAGATTTCCGACTTTCTTATCTCGACTTGACCTTTGAACCTTGAATCATTGAACGACCTCAACGATTTGAACGACCGGAACGATTAGAACCTTTTGAACGCTTAGTCCGAAACCGCCAGGTCGTGCGTTCGCTTGCCCAGTCTTCGTCCACCATTTTTCGTGACGACCACGGTATCGCCCCAAGTACAGATGTACTGGCCATCCGCAGTTATAGCTGATGGCTTGCAGATAAAAACCATATTCTCGTGAGCCGTAATAATTGGACCGTCGTCGCCGGCACCGCGGCCGTGCATGTTCAGATCGGCCTTTGCCCCGGCGGCGGGACCGGTCTTCGGCGCGGCCTTTTGTCCGGTCTCAAGCGTCAATTCAGCCAGCGCACCGACGGTAACCCCCGGCTTGAGGTGCTCAAGAACGCGGTTGAATACCTCTCTTTGGACTTTTATCAACTCCGCATGCACCGGATCGATCTCCTCGACGAAGACCGGCTGCACACCCTGCGAGCGGTAACCGATCCACGAAGCTTCTGTCTCATTAATAATCAGGTCGCCGCGCTCCAAGATGCGCATACTGGGGCGCGTCAATGTGCGCCGTGGATTCTTTCCAGACACCCAGTTGAAATGCACGGGCATCTCGGACCCGTTGCGCATCAAGGCATACTGATTCGCAGCCCAGACCTCCCAATCTGTCACACCTGGCCGCGCCGCTTCGATCTCAGCTGCAAACGCAAGCTCGATGATCTCCATCGACTTGGTCAGCGCATCAATCTCTTCCCGGCTTTTAACGTAGCGGACTTCCGTGAGCAGCGAAGTCGCATCGACCAGCTCCGCATGAGGAAACGCATCGCGGATTTGCTTCCATGTACCGTAGAAGATCGTCCCTTCCGGCGTTCGCGTTCCCTCGACTTCACCCAGGCCGGTGATACCAATCCGGCCGCGCTCGACGTTCAGCTCCTTCAATCGCTGCACAATGATTCGACCGTAGTTGCGTCTGGCCTCGCGCACATCGCTGGTCCAGTCCTGCACCGTCGGCCAGCGGGGCGCGGCGGAAGTTGCGATGGCGGTAACTTCACCTTCCAGCGGAAAAACAGCGGCAACGTCCGCATCCCCACCTCCTCCCACGTGCGTGAGATAGCGGGAGTTAGCCTGGTAGTCGGTCGAATGACCGCTGTTTTGGGGAGTCACGATGACATCGAACCGTTGCTGACGCATCAGCTCGCGCACCGCGTTCCAGCGCCGATCTCGCTCGGCAATCGAAAACCGGGGATAGGGATAAAGTTCAGCCATAACAACGACTCCGCTTGCTGTGAATATCGGTTAGTTTCTGTGCTTAACGACCCTCGACACGGCCAGTAACTATCACCAAAGAACCCTAGATGCTAGGGTGTTTGAACGGGGTGAATTGAATCGCTGGACGCCCGTCCAAGATGAGCGGGCAGGCGTTTCTCTTTAAGTCTTCACGATCAACTGAAGCTCTCGCTTCCCTAATCGCCTGGCTCCGTTCTCCGTGACCGTGACGGTATCGCCGAGACTGGCGCGGCCTTTGCCCTGAGCCGGCCTCACTTGGGGCTTGAGAATAAACGTCATGCCTGTTTGCAGCTGAATCTTGGAAAATCGCTCCAGGTCTTTGTCTCCCAATAGCGCGGGCCCGTCGTCGCCCAGGCCGCGCGCGTGCATCATCGGGTGATTCCAAAGATATTTCCCCTTGCCCTGCTCCTCGACGGTTCTCTTGTAAACGTCAAATAGGGCACCGAAGGTGACGCCCGGTTTCATCGCGCCGAGAATTGCATCGAAGCAGGCGCGAGAGATATCGATCATCTTTTGATACTCGTCGTCCGGCGTTCCCATGACCACCGGACACACGGCCTGCGCCGCGTAGCCGCCGTATTTGGCTTCGATCTCGTCGATGATCCGGTCGCCTTTTTGGATGCGATAATCGGTCGGGACAAAGGAGCTGTTGCTCAGCCCCGGTCCCGCGCTCAGAAAAAACAATGTCGGCAGTTCGCCGCCGTTGGCGAGCATCGCATGCACCATGGCACCGTAAAGTTCCTTTTCGCTCACGCCGGGATTGGCGTTCTCTACCATCGCCTCGATGGTT
>WNFO01005340.1_pt1 | contig 11550 bp, 10 predicted proteins | sample 5400251 | NCBI WGS metagenome assembly WNFO01 (sample SAMN13153354, study PRJNA577476) | soil metagenome | isolation source: 100 cm saprolite under Madrone tree | place: USA:California | collected 2016-06-14
TGGGGAGGGTCGGCCGACCGGCCGAGGTTGCCAAGGTGGTTGCCTTCCTCGCGTCCGACGCCGCGAGCTACGTCACGGGCGCGGCCTGGCTGGTCGATGGCGGCAACACCGCGGCGTAGAAGGCCCCCGCCCGCCTAGCCTTAGAGCCCCGCTGTCGAGCGGCTCGGGTATCCGGTGCTCGCGCAGCGAGCCTATCAATCGGGGTCGCTTCGACCCCGTAGATTCGCGCGTAGCGCATTAAAGAGGCCGGCGATGCCTGGTGAGAGTGGCGGCAATCGACGCCAGCACCGCCATGCGGACTGCGACTCCGTTGTTCACCTGTTCGCGAATGACGGAGCGCGATCCGTCCGCCACGTCCGATGAGATTTCGACGCCGCGGTTCATGGGTCCCGGGTGCATCACGAGCACGCTGGGCGCAGCCAATTTCAGGCGCTTGGCGTCCAGGCCAAAATCGCGGAAATAGGCGGTGTCATCGAGAGAGGCGCTTTGTGCCATGCGTTCCTTTTGAATGCGCAGCATCATCACCACGTCGGCTCCCGCAATGCCGTCCTCGATGCGGGTGAAGCGCTGCGCGCCGCGAAACTCACCCTCGGCCGGCAACAGCGCTTCCGGCGCCACCATCCGCAGATCCGTCGTACCCAGCGTCGTCAACGCCTGATGGGCGGACCTGGCGACGCGCGAGTGTTTGATATCCCCGACGATGGCCACTTTGAGTCCGGCGAAGCGGCGCTTGTGGGTACGAATGGTCAGGGCGTCGAGCAGCCCTTGAGTGGGATGAGACACGTGCGCCTCGCCCGCGCTGATCACCGACACGTGAGGGGCGACATGGTCGATGAGAAATTCCGGCATGCCCGCTTCCGAGTCGCGGATCACGAACACATCGGTGTTCATGGCTTCGAGCGTATAGATCGTGTCCAACATGCTCTCGCCCTTGGCGCGCGAACTCGAATGCAGTTCCAGGTTGAGCACATGCGCACCCAAACGGCGGCTGGCGAGGTCGAACGAAGCGCGGGTGCGGGTGCTCGGTTCGAAGAACAAGTTGGCGAGGGTAACCCCGGCGAGCTCGCGGCCTTCATAGGCGGGCTGTCCCGGAAGGCGGCGGTAGCTTTCCGCACGATCGAGGATCGCCGTCAACGCGTCGCGGGTCAGACCATCGAGCGTGATGAGGTGGCGCAGGCCCCCGGCGCTGTCTTGTTGTGAACGCATTTGCGCCTCATGTTTACGGTGAACCAACGTTCCAAGATGACGCAGGCGACCGGTGTCGTGCTGCTCTCGGAACCGCGCGCATTATACGGCAGGATCTTCGGTGAACCAGCGTTCCAAGATGACGCAGGCCGCCGCTGCGTCGACATCGGCTTTTGCAACGCGGCGCCGGCGCAGGCCGGACCGGCGTGCCGACTTCAACCGCGCTTCGGCTTCCCTCGACGAATACCGCTCGTCGACCAGAACGACCTGCAGCCGATAGCGCCGTGCGACTTCGGTTGCGAAGCCGCGTGCATCGCGAGTCTGGGCGCTGTCGGAACCATCCACGTTATACGGCAGGCCGACCACGATCAGTGCCGGCTGCCAGTCGCGCAGCAGCGCATCGATCGCTTCCCAGCGGGGTCCGGCCATGCCGACCGGTACGGCGTCGAGCGGGGCAGCCGTGCGGCTCACGGTGTCGCCGCATGCGACGCCGATGCGCCTGGACCCAAAATCAAAGGCTAGGACGACCCGCGGTCCGCCGCTTGCCGTCCCGTTGGACTTAGGCGGTCCGGAAGCAGCCGGTTTGGGCGCGGCCGGCTCAGACGGGCTCCTAGGCATTGCCGCTGATGGGGCTGATGCGCGACAACTCCACGCCCAGGAGGCGTCCCGCGGCCAGCCAGCGGGATTCGAACGGCAACTCGAAAATCAAGCCGGGGTCGACCGGAGCGCTCAGCCAGGCGTTCGCCCGGATCTCGTCTTCCAGCTGTCCGCCGTCCCAGCCGGCATACCCTAAGGCGACGATGGCTTCTTCGGGCCCCTTGCCGAGGGCCATGGCCGCCAATATGTCCCGCGACGTCGTGACATGGATGATGTCGGACACCTTGAGCGTCGAGTCCCATTCGCCGCCGGCCCGGTGCACGACGAAGCCGCGATCGGTCTGCATCGGGCCGCCGCGCAATACCTGGCGTTCCCGCAAGGGACCCGTGGCGAGCTCGATTTCCAGCTGCTCGAAAATTTCGCCCATCCGCATGGGCAAGGGTTTATTGAGGATCAGTCCGAGTGCGCCGCGCGAACTGTGATCGCAGACCAGCGCAACGGTCTGCGCAAAGTTAGGATCGCCCATCGCGGGCATGGCGATCAGCAACTGATTGGTCAGGTAACCCGATTCGCTAATGGTTCGGCTCCGAATAAAAGACGCCGGTGCCTTGCGAAGCGCCGCCCAGGAACTGCCATTCGTACGCGATGCGTATTTCATCGTGTTTGGCGGTCAACTCGCCCGGAAACGGATCAAAAGGCGCGGCGAGCTTCAGAATTCTCATGGCGGCCTCGTCGATTTCCGCGTGCCCGCTGCTGCGTCGAATGACGGTTTCCAGGAGTCTGCCGTCGGAACCGATGGTCACTTCGATCACCGGGGTGCCGGACAGCTTCTGACGCCGCGCGACCTCGGGGAAATTCATCGTGCCCACGCGCTCGATCTTGCGGCGCCAGTTGTCCAGGTAAACGGCTACATCGGATTCCCGCGTGTCCGCGGCGATCCAGAGCTGCTGCATGGCCTCGCCGCGCATGCGCAGCTCGACTCCGTCGCTGTTGGGTGTCATGGCGAGGTCAGGCCGCTTCTCGAGCAGCAGGGGCAGCTGGGACGGCACCGAAGCGGCCGTGGGCGATGCGAAATACAAAATCTTTTGCGCCGGCATGTGCGTTGCGACGAGTTCCTCATCCCCCGCGTCGGTGCCGGCCTGAACAGCCGCCAGTCCATCGCCGCTGGGGATGCCCGGCCGCTCGACCGGCATCAGGGATGACTTCGGAATCAAGGCGCGCTCGTGTTTCAAGGTGTTGCCGGATCCTTTCTGAGTGCGTTCGGAAAGGTACGGCGCGTTCGGGTTCTTCGCCACGGTCGGCGCTTGATCGTTGACCAGGACGACCTCCAAGGCCGGCGTCCCGTCGCCGTCCGCCTTGCTGCCCGGTGAACTGAATGTCACGCCCAGTATCACGATCCCATGGAACAACGCCGCCAAAAAGCACGTCGTCAGCATGCGGTCGTTCGCGGGCGGCAGCCCGGCCCGAAACACCTCGCCGGCTTGATACATGTCGGAAGTCACGCTGCGCTCAAATTCCTGTGGATGGCATCCACCAGCATCGCTCCAATGTCGACACCGTGCTTTTTGTTTAGTTCGCGGATGCCCGTCGGGCTGGTGACATTGATCTCCGTGACATAGTCGCCGATGACATCCAGTCCGACGAAGATCATGCCGGCTGCTTTCAGTTTGGGACCGATTTGCGCGCACAGCCACCGGTCACGCTCGTTGAGCGGGCGGCTCTCGGCCCGTGCGCCCGCGGCCAGATTGCCGCGGTTGTCGTCAGGCGTGGGTATCCGTACCAGGGCGAACGGCACCGGCTCCCCGTCCACCAGAATGACCCGGCAGTCGCCGGCCGTCGTGATCTCCGGCAGGTAGCGCTGCACGATGGCGTACCGGCTGCCGTATTCGGTCAACGTTTCGAACACCACATTGCGGTTCTTGTCGCCCTGCTCCAGAACGAATATCGAGCGCCCTCCCATACCATACAAGGGCTTGCACACGGCTTTGCCGTGTTCCCGCAGGAATTCGCTCATGTCGTGCATGTCGCGGGTGATGAGGGTGGGCGCGCAGCACTCGGGAAACCAGGCCGTGTAGACCTTCTCGTTCATGTCCCGCAGACCCTGCGGCCGGTTGCACACCAACGCGCCTTGGGTCCCGGCACGATCCAGAATGTACGTGGTGTAGATGTACTCCGTATCGAAAGGCGGATCCTTGCGCATCAGAATCACGTCGAATTCACCCAGTCTGGCGTCTCGGGTCTCGCCTCGCACAAACCATGTTCCGGGATCGTCAAACACTTGCAGCGGCGCCAGACGCCCCCAGGCGATGCCGTCGCGCAGCCAAAGGTGCTTCTGTTCCGCATAAAAGAGCTGCCAGCCGCGCGCCTGCGCCGCCAGGAGTATGGCCAATGTGCTGTCCTTGGCGGGCTTGATGGCTTCAATGGGGTCCATGACCACGACGAGTCGGACTCGGGAAGACATGCTCATTCCTTCTTAAGCCTCTTGAGAAAACTGTGAACTACGCCACCGTTGTTTGCCCCAGCTTACCGCGAAATGTCGACCCCGTACCGTGGCTTGCAGGGCCCGGATATGTTAAAAAGCCACAAGATTCCAGTACCTACGGACGCGTAGCCTTTTGTCCCCCAAGGTCAGATTCGTGGAGAGCGTGATCATCAACGGTAAGCCGAAACTCACGGGACTCAAAGTTCTCGTGATCGACGACAGCAAGACCATCCGGCGGACCGCCGAAACCCTTCTGACCAAGGAGGGCTGCGAAGTGTTCACCGCCGTCGATGGTTTCGACGCGCTTTCCAAGATCGCCGACCATCAACCGGATATCGTGTTCGTGGACATCATGATGCCGCGCCTCGATGGCTACCAGACCTGTTCGCTGATCAAGCACAACAAGGTGTTCAGGCAAATCCCGGTCATCATGTTGTCGAGCAAGGACGGATTGTTCGATCGAGCCCGCGGGCGCATCGTAGGCTCTGAGCACTATTTGACGAAGCCGTTCACCAAAGACGAGCTGCTGGGCGCGATCGAAGCTCACGTCGGCAAATGACGGAGAACACCAGAATGGCATTGATTCTCATCGTCGACGACTCCCCCACCGAGGTATTCGTCATGCAGAAGGCTCTCGAGAAGCATGGCTTCAAGACCGCCGCCGCGGAGAACGGTGAAGAGGGAGTTCGCAAGGCGAAGGCCATGAAGCCTGATCTCATCTTCATGGATATCGTCATGCCGGGCGTCAACGGCTATCAAGCCACGCGCATGCTCATCAACGATCCGGAAACCAGTTTGATTCCCATCATCATGGTCACCACCAAGGGACAGGAGACGGATCGGGTATGGGGCCTGCGCCAGGGTGCGGTGGATTATCTGGTCAAGCCCGTGTCGGCGCAGGCCTTGGTCGAGAAGGCACAGGCCGCGCTGGCCGTATGACGAACACGATGAGCGGGAGCGACTTGAGCTTGCGCAGCTTGCGCGACCGTCCGTTCGAACTGCTCAAGGAACTGGAAAAACGCAGCCGCGCCGTGACGGCGAGCAGCGTTCCGGACGCAAGCGCCGGCCGCGAATGGGTGGGTGTGGCGTTCCGCATGGGCGGCGAGACCTTCCTGGTGGCCCGCGAGGAAACCCGCGAGGTGTTGGGCTACCCGGCGGTGGTCACGCGCATCCCCGGCGCGAAGAGCTGGGTCAAGGGGTTGGCGAACGTTCGCGGACAATTGCTGCCGATGCTGGATCTGCGGCAATTTCTGGGCAGCGGAGCGACCGCCTCCGGCCGCAATACCCGTGTCGTCGTCGTCAACCATCGAGAAATTCCGGCGGGACTCATGGTGGACGAGGTGCTGGGTTTTCGGCGTTTCGCGGAAAGCGAGTTCAACGCCGAAGCGCCGCCGACAGTGATCCGTTGCGATAGTTATCTTGCCGGTGCCTTTCGCCGCGGCGGCGAGGTCTGGCCGGTCTTGAGTTTGAAGAGTTTGGTCGAGAGCCAGAGCTTTTTACAGGCCGCAAGCTGAAAGTTCACGTAAGACTACAGATGATCACGCGAAACGATACAGGTTCTAGGGTGAATTTCTTGCCCGTGCTGGCGGCGCTCATCGTGCTGTGCTTGGCCGGCGCGGCCGCGCTGACACTGCTCATGCATGATACCGCCCCGGTCACCGCACCTGCCGAACAGCTGTCCCTCGTGGTGCAGCGCATTCCGTTCGAGGCGCAAAATGCGCTGCGGGGCGAGGCGAGCGCTTTCGATGCGCTCGCCAAGAGCGTGGCGCGCCTGAAGACCTTGCGCGGCGCCGTGCCGGACAGGGGAGCGGGTAACGGAGCCGGTGACGCGGCCGCGTGGAGCAAGCTGTCGGATGCCGTGAAAGCGGTCGGTGACGCTCGAGCCGCCGTGGAAAGTATTCAGGCGTCGAATCAAGAGGCTCGTGAATTGGCGCCGAAGCTGCTGTCGGAGCTGGGCGATCTTGCCAGTGCGGTCGGGGTGCAAAAGCTCGAGGGAATGAGCCGGTATCTGGAGCGCTTCGAGCTCATGGTGCAGCGCATTCAACAAGATTTGAACGGTCTCGCGGTTGGCGTGAGCGATGCCGCTCCGACCGCGCAACGCCTCGCCGATAGTTTGGAGTTCCTGAATCAGGTGATGCGCGGTTTGTCCGGCGAGGAATCCGGCCTTGCTCTGACGCGGGTCAGCGGCGCGGAAGCCGAGCAACGCTTGAAAGCCGTGGTTGCCCGGAATCAGCAATATGGGAGCAGTGTGCGCAAGGCGATCGGTGCCGCCGAAGCGCTCTCCAAGGCACAGACGGCGGCTCGCGCTCTGCCCGCCGTGGCCGGTGGCCTCGCGGCCGAACGGGGCGATGGTTCAGCGACCCGAGCCGATTCCGGCGCGGGTTACAAGATCTGGATCCTGCTGTTGTTGGGGCTTGCCGCCGCGTTGCTCGGCGCGCTCTCCTGGACCCATTTGAAAACGGTCAACGTACGGCGCACCAGCGAGCAGAGAGTGCGCGAGAACGAACGCAATCAAGAAGCCATCATGCGATTGCTCGATGAATTGTCGAGTCTCGCGGACGGCGACCTGACGGTGCAGGCGACCGTGACGGAGGATATTACCGGGGCGATCGCCGATTCGATCAACTATGCCATCGAGGCTTTGCGCGAACTCGTCACGACGATCAACGACAGCGCCATTCAATTGGACGGGGCCGCCAAGCAGACTCAGGCCGCCGCCGCGCATATGGCCAAGGCCAGCAGTGCGCAGTCTCGGCAGATCTCCGCCGCCAGCGAGTCCATGGCGGACATGGCGGCCTCCATCGAGGAGGTGTCGGGTAATTCGGAGCGCTGCTCGGATGTCGCGAGACACTCGGTAGACATCGCCCACAAGGGCGGCGATGCCGTGCGCCGGACGATCGACGGGATGAATGCGATTCGCGAGACCATCCAGGAGACCAGCAAGCGCATCAAGCGCTTGGGCGAAAGTTCCCAGGAGATCGGCAACATCGTGGAACTGATCAACGACATCGCCGAGCAGACCAACATTCTGGCGCTCAATGCCTCGATTCAGGCCTCGATGGCCGGCGAAGCGGGCCGCGGTTTCGCGGTGGTGGCGGATGAAGTGCAACGATTGGCGGAGCGCGCCGCGAACGCCACCAAGCAGATCGAGGTGCTGGTGCGCACCATCCAGACCGATACCAACGAGGCGGTCGTCTCCATGGAGCGCAGCACCACCGATGTGGTCGGCGGCGCATTGCTGGCGGAGAACGCCGGCGCGGCGCTCGAGGAGATCGAGCAGGTGTCCAATCAGATCGCGAGCTTGGTGCAGAACATCTCGGCCAGCGCGCGGCAGCAAGCCGCCGCGTCCGGGAACATTTCGAAAAACATGCAGGTGGTGCGCGAAATATCGACGCAGACCGCCGAAGGCTCGACGGCGACATCCACGTCGATCGCCAAACTGGCGGCGTTGTCGGCGCAACTGCGCAAGTCCGTGGCTGGATTCCGTCTACCGGACTACGCCGGCCGAACGACCACCGTCGGCAGCACGTCTTCACGGTTGCCGGCCTTGAAGCAGCCCGCGAACAGCCCGGCCTTGAAGCCGCCCGCGAACGGTGGCACCGCAGTCAGCCCCGCCGGCGCCACGAGCGCGACTAGCAGCACTGGCGGCAGTAGCAGTAGCAGCGCCAGCAGTACCGGCAGCAGCACCAGCGGCAATTCCGGGAAAATGCGCAAGGCCAGCGGCTTCGGCGCTTGAAGCTCACGGCGATTCCGGCATGACCGATATCAGTTCCCAAACCCTGCACATTGTCGCCAAAGAACTCGCGGCGACTTTGAACGACGCGCGCGCGTCGCTGGAAGCTTACGCAGAACGCTCGGACCAGCGAGCCCTGCTCGAGAAGTGCGCCGACCAACTGCATTCCGCCCATGGGGTACTGCGTTTGGTCGAGGTCTACGGCGCGGCGCTGCTCGCCGAGGAAATGGAGCATGTCACCCGCTACTTGCTGAGTTCGGACAACGACCAGAAGCGTCAGGTCGACGGTCTCGACGCGTTGATGCGGGCCATGGTGCAGTTGCCCACCTACCTCGAGAGAGTGTTGTCGGGCGGCCGGGATTTGGCCTTGGTGCTGCTGCCCCTGCTCAACGATCTGCGCTCCGTGCGCGGCAGTCCCTTGTTGTCCGAGGGAACGCTGCTGTTGCTCAATCTGAAATCCGATCAGCCGGCGCAGCCGCAATCGCCGCGCACCGACGAGCAGTCGATTTCAGTGGCGCAGTGGGCCAGGCGCCTGCGCCCGCGCTTTCAAATCGGCCTCCTGGGATACATCCGGGGCGAGCGCACCGTGCAGAATCTGGAGATTCTGGCGAAGGTGGCCGAAAAACTCGAACAGGTCGCCACGACCCAACCCGTATTTCAATTGTGGTGGGTCGTGGGCGCCATCCTCGAAGCGGTTCGTGCCAACGGCCTGGAAGGCAGTGCGACGCTGAAGCGGTTGCTGGGTCAGGCGGATCGGCAAATCAAGACGCTGTACGAGCTCGGCGAGGGCCGCTACTGCGAGGATCCGCCGGTCGATCTCTTGAACAACCTGCTGTACTACGTTGCCCGGGCGTCCACGTCCGGCGGCCGCATCGCCGCGGTGCGAGCTTCGTTCAAGCTCTCGGAGCTGTTGCCGGTCGACGACTCGATCGAACACGAGCGTGAAAGTCTGTCGGCGCCCAGCGTCAAATTGATGCGCACGGTTGCCGCCGCCATCAAGGAAGATCTTTCCAAGGTCAAGGATGTTCTCGATATATTCGTGCGCCGCGGCGGCGGCCACAGCGATGAGCTCGTGCCTCAGCTCGAGCTGCTGAAGAAGATCAGCGACACCCTCGGGGTGCTCGGGCTCGGGGAGTTGCGGCAGCGCGTCCAAGAGGAGATTTCCGAGCTGTCCGACATCGTCACCGACGGCAAGACTCCGCCCGACGAATCGCTGATCAAAGTGGCCGGGGTGTTGTTGTCGGTCGAAGACAGCCTCGACGATCAGCTGGTACGCCTGATATTGCCCGCGGCATCCGATGGCACAGCCCCGGATTTGCCGGCCGATCATGATCTCGAATTCAGACTGGTGAGCGAGGCGGTGCTGCGCGAGTGCATCGTCAACCTGGCGCGCATCAAGGAGGCCGTTTCCCTTGCCGTGCAGAACGCCGGCGACTCCCCGCCGCAAGGCCTCGACAACGTGCCGCAGCTGCTGCGGGGCATCACCGCCGGTCTGTTGATGCTGGGCAAGGGCCGGGCGGTGGAATTGATGGACGCGATCGGCACGCATGTGCGCAAGCTGATCGAGCCCGGGGCGCCTGCGCCGGACGCCGTGCGATTGGAGCGGGTGGCCGATGCCATCGTCAGCATCGAGTACTACATGGAAACGCTGCAGAGCGGGCGTAACGATCCCTGGTACATGCTGGACAACGCCGAGATGTGCATCAAGACGCTGGCGGACGAAGCACCGCTGCGCGTCCCGAATATCGGCATCTCGACCGGCGACGCGGCCAGGACGGTCAAGCTCGACCCTGCTGCCGAGACGATCGCCTTGGAACGCACCAAACGCGCTCACGCGGCAACCCATCCCTTGATCGCAGTGCCCGAGCCCGAGCCGGTCGACCCGCAATTCGTCGAACTGTTCATCGAAGAAGCCAAGGAAGAAATTGCGTCGATTCAACGCAGCTTCCCGCAATGGGACCAAAATCCAATGGATTTGGAGTCGTTGTCCCTGATGCGCCGCAGTTTTCATACGTTGAAGGGCAGCGGACGCATGGTCGGCGCCCGGTCGATCGCCGAATTCGGCTGGTCGATCGAGAATTTGCTGAATCGGATCATCGACAAGACCCTGTCCCGCACGCCCGGCATGATGGCGCTGCTGCGGAACGCGGTCGCCGCCCTTCCGCCATTGGTGGAGCAGTTGGAAACGGGGCGGCACAATTCGGTACCGATCGAGGCGCTGATGAGCCGCGCCTTCGCCTACGCCGACGGCCGCGAAGCGGACCAGGGCACCGTCACCTTGACGGAGGACCGCGCGGCTGCCACGGCGACTTCGGCGTCGATCTCGATCGCTGCCGCTCCGGCGCCCGCCGCCGCCGCGCCGCCTGCACCCGCCGCTGCGGCCCCGATCGCCGCCGCACCGCCGGTGATGGATCCCGTGCTGCATGACATTTACAGCAAGGAGACGTCGAGCCATCTGAGCGAGATCCGCGAATACTTGCGCAAGCGCACGGGCCAGCCGGCGCCGCACGATTTGCCGGAGTCCGTGTATCGCGCCATCCATACCTTGAGCGGCAGCTCGAAGATGGCCGAGGCGCGGCACGGCATCCGCATCACCGAGCCCCTGAATCAGGTCATGCGCAAGGTCTTCGACAGCGGTCATGGGTTGTCGGATCGTGGGCTTGCGACTCTGGCGGACGCGGTCAGCGCGATCGACAACGTGGTATCGCACATCAACGAATCGACGGCATTTTTCTCGGAACAACCCTCGCTGCTCGCGCGGCTGCACGACATCGAAGCCGAACTCGACGCCGCGATTGCCCGCGAGGCCATCGACACGAGCGCGTCGGCCATGGTCCCCGCATTGGCGGCGGTTCCGGAGGAGCCCGCTGCGTCGCCGCCGGCGGAGGAGTTCGATCACGAAATCGCCAACATCTACAGCGAAGAAGCGACCGAATTGCTGGAGGCCGCTGAAAGCTCGCTGACCTCCTGGAATCGCGACCGCAAGGACAAACAACGAGTCGCGGAACTGCAGCGTCAATTGCATACCCTCAAAGGCGGCGCCCGAATGGCGGGCATCAGCGCCATGGGCGACTTGAGTCATGAACTCGAGACCTTGGTGCTGCAGATCGACGGCGGCTCCGTGGCCGGCGACGACCATGCCCACGCGGTCATGCAGGCCAGTCTCGACGAACTCGCGAGCATGCGCGATTTGGTGAGCAACGGCACTGTGCCGGTGGGTGCGATTTGGCGAATCCTTCGCGAATTCCGGGCGTCGCCGCGCCGGCCGTTTCGGCCGGGGTGCCAACGGCCGCGGCGCCGGCGGCTGCGATGCCGACGCCCGTGGCGCCGATCGCCGCCGCACCGGTTTCTGCGCCGCCGGTGACCCTGGTGCCGGCGCCCCCGGCGCCGGTGGCTGCAGCGGCGACCGCGGCCGCAGCCGACTTGGCAGAATCCGTCGATGCGCGCCGCTCCCTCTCGGTTTCGCAGCCTGCCTCCACTGCCGCGAGCGAGGAGTCGATCGCGAGTCTCGAGCTCAGCAGCGCTCCGGTGTTGCCGGGACGCGAGAGCGCCC
>WNFO01004969.1_pt1 | contig 11549 bp, 11 predicted proteins | sample 5400251 | NCBI WGS metagenome assembly WNFO01 (sample SAMN13153354, study PRJNA577476) | soil metagenome | isolation source: 100 cm saprolite under Madrone tree | place: USA:California | collected 2016-06-14
CCAGATCGTCGAGTTGCATGGCGGAAAGATCTGGGTCGACAGCACAGTCGGCGCCGGGTCCGAATTTCACTTCACCCTCCCGGTGGGAGCTCCGGTGGCTGCTGCCTAAGTGGTGTGTCCGGGGATCAGCTCGTCAAGGCGCGGCCCAGACCGCCGACGCCAAGGCAGGGTGTCGCGAGGAGGAGCGCATCGCGTAGATGCGTGACGACGAAGCGACGGGCCCCTAACGCCGGCGTCAGCGCCCGCAGGGCGCTCGGCGGAAATGGGCCGATGAATTGGCGAGCGTATTTCCCGGACGCACCACTAACTAAACGCTGACCGGGTCTTCTTACCCCATAGCAGCCAGACCACGGCCGCCGGCAGCGCGACGTCGACCAGGAGCGCGACCGGCCCTCGGTTTGATCCGATCGGGAGCAGGAGCTGCAACGCCGACCCGACTACGCAGACGGCCTCGAGGGTCAGCGCGACGCGGCGAGCCCACCGGCGGCGCCACAAGACTCCGATCGCGACCAGGCACGTCGCCAGGGCGACGATCAGGGTTACGAGCCCGAGGGCAGCCATGTGCAGCTCGCCTGCGAGCCCAAACGGGACGGCCGAGAGCCCCGCCACCATCCAGAAGATGGACTGCAGCAGGAGCAGGATGAAAGCGCCTTCGGGGCGGCTCGTCTGATCGGACTGAGCCGCCGGCGCGTGGCCGGCGGGGTTTGGTGACCGTCACGTTCGGTCCAGGGCGGCCACCACCGACGGGTCGATGTCGACCGCGAATGGACCGCCATGAGGGTTGTCGACGATCCAGACGTGCAGCATCGGCGAGGCGCTGACGTCGACCGCGCCGAAAGCACAGCTCGAGAACGGCGTCATGAGACTGAACTCGAAGCCGAACGGCGTGATGCATATGTTCTCGTGCTGGTGCCATGCGGTCAGCGGTCCGCCTGGGTCAGGACCGAACTGGTTGATGCCCTTCATCTGAAACATGGCGCCCAGCAGCACGGGACCGTGGTGCGTGTTGGCATAGACGAGGCCCTGCGGACGGTGCGGATCCATGACGTACCCAGTATCGACGTAGCGCTGGTTCATCCGGTGCGAGGACGGAAGCGAGGTCGACCCGCCGGGGCGGTAGCCGGCTGCCCACGCTTGGTGCCAATCCTCGTACGGTTGAATGGCCGCCTTCGTCTCGTGGTAGAGGCGGCTGGCCGCGTCGACCTGCGCCTGTGTCGGGATGTCATTGGTGGACTGCAGCAAAGCTCCCGCGTGCACGTGGCGAGCATCGGGCCGGGCCAGGTCTACGATCCAGACCGTCGCTCCGGTCATGACGATCAAGAGCGGCATCGCGACACCGAGGCCGGCCCACCGCCACGAGCGATGAGTCCGCTGCGCCTCTCCCTTGACGGTCACGAGCGCAAGGCCCAGCGCCGTCACCTCGATCAGCTTGGTGGCGATACCGACCTGGTCCGGACCCTCCAGGCCGACACCGACGTAAAGGAGGTATCCGATGACAGTGGCAATCAGCAGGCCGGCAGACGCCAAGCGCCAGTGCCGCCATGTGAACGAGACGGCGAGTGCGATGAAAGCCACACCGTTGAGAAGGAACAGGACGGAGGTGAGGGGGTCATGAGCGAGGTGATGCGGAATGAGGGCCAGGTGCACCCCAGCGGTCACGATCATGAGCACGGCGGCAGCGCGCACCGTGCCCGGAACGGAGCGCCAACGCGGATGTAAGCGCATCGCCACGAGCGCGATGATCAAGGCGACGAGGCCGCCGATCAATCCGATCGCGTGCTCTGTGTTGACGTTGTACATGCCCCACAGCGTCGCGCGGGTGGCTAAGAACGACGTAAGAGCGGAAGGTCCACGTACAGACCGGCCCCGCCCGCCGCGCTGCGGTCGGCGATGATGCGTCCCCCGTGCTGCTCGGTGATCCAGCGCGCGATCGAGAGGCCCAGCCCCGCGCCACGACCGATGGCACTTACGTCGGCACGTGACCGGGCGGCGTCCACTTTGTAGAAGCGCTCGAAGACTCGCTCGCGATCGTCAACGGCGATGCCTGGGCCATCATCGCCGACCACGAGTCTCGCCCAGCCCGAGTCCACCTCGAGACTGACCGAGACAGTGGAGCGCGCGTACCGGAGCGAATTGTCGATAAGGATCCACAGCAGCTGCCTCAATGCGTCCTCGTCGCCGGCCACCTGGACGTAGACCACGTTGACCTCGAACGCCCGCTCCGGATGGACGGCGGCCGCCTGGCGCGTCACGTCGACGACCACCGCACGCAGGTCGACGGGGGTGAGCTCCAGGCGAAGGCCGGAGTCCGCGCGCGCCAGGGTGAGCAGACGATCGACCAGCCTGCTCATGCGCTCGCTCTCCTCCGCGATGTCGGTGGCGGCCGCACGCTGGACGGTTTCTACGATCGGCGGCCCGTGCGCGAGCAGGCCCGCATTGCCCTGGATGGTCGTCAGGGGCGTCCGCAGCTCATGCGACGCATCTGCGATAAATCGCCGCTGCGACTCAAATGCGTCCTGGAGCTGCTCAAGCATCCGGTTGAAGCTCGTCGAAAGCAGCGCGACCTCGTCGCGGCTGCGCCGGCTGGGGAGGCGGCGCCCGAAGTCCCGTGTCCGGCCGATTTCGTCGGCTGCGCCCGCGACATCCTTCAACGGCTTGAGGGCGCGGCCCGCGACAAGCCAGGAGGCGGCCAGGGCGGCGAGCAGGGTGGGGATGCCCGAGATGACGAGAAACCCGACCACGCCGGACAGGTTCGATTGCGGCACGCGGGTCGACTGTCCTGCGATGACAAAGCCGTTGCTGACCTGCATCGCATAGAGGCGAAGGCCGTCTTCTGTATCGAAGGCACCGTGCGCTGCTCCGCTGCGCAGCTTTGGAGCAATCGTGGGCGCCGCGCCGTCCAGCACGCCGGTCGAGTAGACGACGGACCAGTTGGGGTCGAGCACCTCGACGAATATCTCGGTGCTGGTGCGCAGGTCCGCGGGGGCCACCGGGGATCGAGGAGCGATGTCCGGCGCGGCGTTGAGAGCGGCTGCGGCTTGACCGGCTCGACCGCGCAACGCGTCGTCCTGGTTAGTCGCCACGCCGCGCGCGAGCAGCCCATAGAGGAGAGCGCCGAAGAGCACGAGCGTCAACGCGACGACCGCGGTCCCGAAGAGGGCCAGTCGTAAGCGAAGGCTCATCAGGTCTCGCGCAGTGCATAGCCGGTGCCCCGGATGGTGTGGAGCAGCCGCGGCTCCCCCGCCTCTTCCAGCTTCTGGCGCACATAGCCGACGTAAACGGCGACCACGTTGTCGCCCTCGGGCTCGCCGGCCCACACCGCCTCCAGCAATTGCTCGCGCGTGAGCACCTGGCGCGGATGGCGGAGGAAGTGTTCGAGCAACGCGAACTCGGTGTGGGTCAGCATCAACGGACGCGAGCCACGCCATGCTCTGCGAGTCGCAGGTTCGAGGTCGAGGTCGGCGAAACGCAAACGATCGGTTGGACTCGTCCGGCGAAGCAGCGCTCGCACGCGCGCGAGGAGCTCCTGGTAAGCGAACGGCTTGACCAGGTAGTCGTCCGCGCCGGAATCGAGGCCGCGCACCCTCTGCTCGGTCCCCCCGAGCGCGGTGAGCATGAGGATCGGAAACTGGGCGGTCGCTCGCAGCCGCCTGCACACAGCGATCCCGTCGAGGCCTGGCAGCATCACATCGAGGATCACGAGGTCGGGAGGCCGATCGCGCGCGCGGCGCAGGGCATCGTTGCCATCGCCTGCAATCGCGACCTCGTGACCCTCGGCCGTGAGGACGCGCTGCAGGGTCGCGGCCAGCCGGGTGTCGTCCTCTACGACAAGGATCAGGGAGCCAGTCATCTCAATGGGATATATAAGACCGGCGTGAGGATTTCATAAGAGCTTGAAGAAGCCGGCTTATGCGATCTTGGGCTTGCTCGCCACCGGGCTCGCGATCGCCGTGGTCGTGACCCAGCACACCAGCTGGTGGCAGCTCGTGGCTTTCGCCATCGCGCCAGACCTCGCATTGGTATTCGGCGCAGGCCCCGGCCTCGAGCGCGGCCAGCTCCATCCCCGCGCCGTGCCGCTGTACAACACCGTGCATCGCTTGTGGGTGCCGGCGATCCTGGTCGCGTTGATGATCGTTCTCCAGTCACCCGGCTGGCTCGCTGGAGGTCTGGCCTGGATCGCGCACATCGCCTTCGACCGGAGCCTGGGCTTCGGCCTGCGCAGCCGCGAGGGGTTCCAGCGCGCTTGACAGCGGGCGAATCGAGCGCCGGCCGATGCTGAGCGCCGCGACGAGCGCCGCCAGCAGCGACGCCGCAGCATAGGTTACGAACGCAGCTTGAATCCCGGCCAGGGACCAGGCCAGCCCGCCCAGGAGCGGGCCGAGGGTCACGCCGACGTTCTCGAACTCCCCGAACAGCCCCATCGCGAGCGCGTGGCTCCTTCGAGGCGACGACTCCGAGATCCAGGCCGTCGCCGCCGGCCACAGGAGCGATGCGCCGACCACGCGCAACACCGCACCTATGACGACCGCCCCAAACGCTCCGGCCACCGCGTACACGGCGAACCCCGCCGCCGATATCACGCCGCCAGCGATCATGGTCGCGCGGCGGCCCCATCGGTCGGAGGCCATCCCACCTGGGACGAGGAGCAACCCTCCCAGCATGCCGACGATGAACATTGCGGTGCCCGCAGTGGAGGCGGAGAGGCCGAGGTGCGACGTGACCAGAAGCGGCAGCAACGCGAGCTCGCCCCCCGCGCCGATCTGGAACAAAAGGACGATCGACGCGGTGATGATCATCACGCGAACGAGGCTCGGTCCATTGGGCTTGGATGTCTGGGGTGCTTCGGGCGTGGCGCGCCGACCCCCGGCCTCCGTGTAGCCGCGGAAGACCAGGAAGACCAGCACCGCGCTAAGCGCCGGCATGAACGCGGCGACGTAGAGCACGTTTCGAATCGGAATGTGGTCGATCAGCAGCCCTCCGGCGCCGGAGCCGACTGCCCCGCCGATCACCCACTGCGCGGCCAGGAGCGCCAGCCCTGTCGCCTGGTACTGCGGCGGCAGGGTGGTGCCGAGGAACGATCGGCCGATCGGCCCCACCGCCACCATCATCCCGGACGCCAGCAGGTAAGCGATCGCGATCAGAAAGACCGAATCGGCGCGGGCGAGCAGCAGGATACCGCCGGCGTACAGGATCAGCGACGCGATCATCGGGATGCGGTATCCGATGCGGTCTGCAAGCACGCCCCACACCCATTCGAAGATGAACATGCCGAGGCCGAACATCGAGAGCGCGATGCCGATCTGGCCTGGGTTTGCGTGCAGACCGCGCAGCTCCAGCGGGATGGCGATCAGAAGCAGTCCCGTTGCGAACGTCGAGACGAACAGCGCGGCGATGAGCGCGCCGCTCCGGCTCCGGATCAGGGTCGCTGCGATCGTCGCAGACTACCCTGTCGCGTACTCCAGCTCGATCAGCGTGACGCTCTTGCGCGTGGTCAGGCGTCCCATCAAAGGCGAGACGTAGGTCCCGGAGGTCGGCGCCACGTCCGCGTAGTCGCCGCCGACCGCAATCGTCAGGTATCCGAGCCCTCCCCTCCCCACGTTGGTGGGGTCGAAGGGCCAGGCGATCGCATCCCCGGTGCCATCGTTCGTCGGCAGCACCACCTCGACCCATGCGTGCGTTCCACCCTGCCCGAGGAGGTGGCCTGAAACGTAGCGAGACGGCAGCCCGCAGGCCCTGGTGATCGCCAGCATCAGATGCGCATAGTCCTGGCAGACACCCGCGCCAACGGCAAGCGCCTCCGCGGCGGTGGTCCTCACTCCCGTCACCCCGTGCCGGTAGGTCATCGATTGATACACCCAGTCGTTGATGCTGTCGGCCAGCGGCAAGCCCCACTCGGCGGAACCAGCCAGGACTTCCGCCGCACGCCGGATCCGGTCGTCAGCCGCGGTGAGCGGCGACGGCTCCAGGAGATATCCGTCGGCGAGCCAGCCGTCCGGCAGCCGGTTTGGCTCTGACGCGTGGCGCTCGACCGAGATCTCGGCGGCGAACTCGATCGCCCCCAACACGCGGGGGGCGAAGACGTCCACGATCATGTTGCCGAATCGATCTTTTCGATCCTCGGAGCGGACGCCGTCACCCTCGACTGAAAGCTGGTAGCGAAGGCGGCGCTGGTCACCGACCCGCTCCGGCGGGATGACGACGAGACGGTGGCTCAGGTCGCGGACAGGCTCGGGGTACTCGTACCTGAAGCTCTGCTTGACGAGGTAAGTGGCCCTGCGTGCAGCCGGCCAGTCCACGGACGAGAGCTCCATCGCCATCATGCTGCCTCCACCAGGTCGGCCCACACGGTCATCGAGCGAAACTCCGCCGGCCCGAACGTGGTCAGCATGGCGACGTCGAGGGCGTCGCGCCCCCGTCCGATCAGCACGCGTCCCACCCGCCTCGCGTTGTTGCGCGGATCGAAGGTCCACCAGCGGTCGCCGAGCCAGACCTCCATCCAGGCGGCAAAGTCCATGGGCTCGGGCGGGATCGGCACGTAGATGTCGGGCAGGTAACCGAACACGTACCGGGCGGGGACGTTCATCGCTCTGCAAAAGGCTACCGCGAGGTGCGCGAAGTCACGGCAGACCCCCTCTCGGCTTCGGAGGACGTCGACGGCGGTCGTCAGCGGGTTGCTGGTGCCGTACTGGAAGCGGATGTGGTCATGGACCCAGTCGCAGATCGCTTGCACCCGCGCCCAGCCCGGCTCGGTCGACCCGAACAGCTCCCAGGCGGTGCTCATGAGCTCGTCGGAAAGGCAGTAGCGGCTCGGCAGGGTGTAGTGGAGGAGCTCGCCAGGGATCTCTTCCACCCGCGCCTGTCCGATTCCGGAACCGTCTGGATCGGGCTCATCCGGGGCCAAGCAGACAGCGTCGTAGCGAAGCGTCAGGGCGCCTTGCGGGGCGAGAATCCGCTTCACGGGGTTGCCATAGATGTCGGCGTACTCGTCCACGGGAAGCGGAGGCGAGCTGGTCCAGGTCTCGGTGACCAGCTGGTGCCGGGCATCCGAGCGAGGGCGAACTTGAACTGTCATGGTGGTCGGCGCGCTCACGTCGTACTTGAACTCGCAGCCAACCCGCAGCTTGATCGTCTTTCCCTGAGTCGGAATGGCGCAGACACTATAGCTGTGCCCTCCACGGAATCCCTTGGTGCCAACTACCAGACCAACGGCTTCTATGACGAAATGCTTGCGGGCGGCGGCCGGCCAAGGCCCGTCTACCGCCGGCTCTACGAGCGCCTGAACCGTCTCGGCCCGGCCGAGCTGCAGCGCCGCCACGAGCTGGCCATGCAGATGTTTCGCAACCACGGGATCACATTCGCGGTCTACCCGGATGCGCAGGGCAACGAGAAGGTCTTCCCCTTCGACATCATCCCGCGGGTGATCTCGGCCCGGGCCTGGAAGCGCCTCGAGGCAGGACTCAAGCAGCGTTTGACCGCGCTCAACCTGTTCCTGGACGACGTTTACAACGCCAAGCTGATCCTGAGACAGCGGGCGATCCCGCCCGAGATCGTGCTCAGCAGCCCGCAGTACATGCGCGAGGTCGAGGGCCTGCCCGTGCCGCACGGCATTCACTGCCAGATCGCCGGCATCGACCTGGTTCGAGACCACAATGGGCAGTTCTTCGTGCTCGAGGACAACCTGCGCACGCCATCGGGCGTGTCGTATGTGCTGGCCAACCGGCACGTGATGAAGCGCGTGCTGCCGGATCTGTTCGCGGGCTATCCGGTGCGGCCGGTCGAAGGCTATGTCCATGAGCTTCTTCGGCACCTCCGCTGGCTCGCTCCGCCGGGCGTCGACGACCCGACCGTCGTCCTGCTGACCCCCGGGGTCAACAACGCCGCCTACTACGAGCACCTGTACCTGGCCAAGCAGATGGGCATCGAGCTGGTTGAAGGCACAGACCTGGTCGTGGACCAGGACCAGGTCTTCATGCGTACCACTCGCGGCCTGCGGCCTGTTCACGTCATCTACCGACGTCTCGACGACGAATGGCTCGATCCGATCTTCGGGCGCCAGGAATCGCTGGTCGGGGTGGCCGGCCTGGTCAATGCCTACCGGGCCGGCAACGTTGCGATCGCCAACGGGCTCGGGAACGGGGTCGCGGACGACAAGGCCGTGTATGCCCTGATCCCGAAGATCATCCGGTACTACCTCAACGAGGATCCGATCCTGCCCAGCGTGCACACATTCGTATGCGCGATCGACGAGGACCGCCGTTACGTGCTCGAGCATCTCGAGCAGCTGGTGGTGAAGACAGTCGACGCTTCGGGAGGCTACGGGATGCTCATGGGCCCCTCCTCGACCAAGGAGGAGCGGGACCTGTTCCGGCTGCGCATCGAGGCGCGGCCGCGCGCCTTCATCGCACAGCCGGTGGTCTCGCTTTCCGTCCAGCCGATTCTCGACGGGGGGCAGCTGCGCCGCGCCCATCAGGACCTTCGCCCGTTCGTGCTGACCGGCCCTGAGGTTCACGTCACGCCCGGGGGTCTGACACGCGTGGCCCTCAAGCCCGGTTCCCTGGTCGTCAACAGCTCCCAGGGCGGCGGGAGTCGCGACACGTGGGTCATGGCGGAAGACGACCGTGATTTCGGCGGGGACGGCGATGCTTAGCCGCGCCGCCACCTCGTTGACCTTGCTGGGCCGTCACCTCGAGCGGGCGGATCACCTCGCCCGCATCCTGGGCGTTCACGTCGCCCTGTCACTCGATCGCACCGACGAACCCGGCCCCGACTTCTGGATCCGGTTCATGGAGCTGGCCGGATGGCCGAGCGTCACCACCGGCCGACGCGACCAGGCGGTCGAGATGCTGGTCGGCGGTACGCTCGGGCCTTCGGTCCGCTCGAGCGTCGAGGCCGCGCGGACGGCTGCGCAAGCGGTTCGTCCTTCATTGCCCTCGGAGCTGTACGAGCAGGTCAACGCGCTCCATTGGCGGGTCCACGAGGCGGCCTGGCAGCCGGACCTTTACCCGTTCCTCACCGACGTCCAGCTGAGCATCCGGCTGGTGGACGGACTGATGGAGGACACCATGTCTCACGACGAGGCCCGAGATTTCGTCCGCCTGGGCAAGTTCCTGGAGCGGGCCGGCAACGTGACCGCGCTCGTCACCCGCAAATCGGCCGAGCTTGCAGACGCACCTGAAGATGCGCTGGAGTGGACGGCCGTCCTCAAGTCGTGCTTCGCATTCGAGTCGTACCAGGCCCGCTACTCGGGTGGCGTCACGCCGGAGCACGTGATCGAGTGCCTGCTTCTCGATTCGGCGCTGCCGCGCTCCGCGCGATTCGCGGTTGGTGTGGCGCTGGAGTCGGTCTCGCGAATCGACGGGCCAGGCCGGCGTTCGCGGCCGAGGCGCCTGCTGACACGGCTCGAGTCGGTGTTCGAGCAGGCCGACACCCAGTGGGTCGCCGAGAACCCGCGAGATTTCGATGCGCAGTGTGGCGATCTATTGCGCCAGCTCGTGGTCGCCATGCGCGAGGCGTACTTCCATCCGAGCAAGGTCCCGGCCAGCGTGATCGGCGACGAGGGCAGGGCGATGCCCCAGCAGCAGCAGCAATGAAATTGGAGATCGTCCACGAGACCCGATATCGGTACATAGGGCCGATCGCGGAGACGGTCATGGAGGTGAGGCTTCGTCCTATGGACGGCAATGGGCAGCGGTGCGTGAAGTTCGACCTCGACGTAAGCTCGGGGCTAGAGCCACGCGCCTATCGCGACGGCTACGGAAACAACGTCCACTACTTCAACCTGGTTCGCCCGCACGCTCGCTTGAACGTGACCAGCAGATCGGTGGTCGATACCGGCCTGGACCCGGACGCCGATCCCGGCGAGGAGCTGGTCCAGGATTTCCTCCGCTTCCGACCGCCGGTGAAAGACGTGCCGGGCGTGCGGGCGCTGGCGAGCAGGCACCCCATAACCGAGCATGAGTCCGGGCCGGATGTGGAACGAGCGCTCGACGAGCTGACGATCACGATCAACAGAGAGTTCGCCTACGACCGCGCGGTCACCAACGTGTACAGCGCCGTCGACGACGTGCTGGCGTTGCGCGCCGGCGTGTGCCAGGACTTCGCGCACCTGTTCATCGCCATCGCTCGCGCCATGGGCGTGCCGGCCCGCTACGTCAGCGGCTACATCCATGATCCGCGCGAGAGAGGCGTGATGGGTGCGTCCCACGCGTGGGGTGAGGCCTGGGTACCCAACAAGGGCTGGGTCGGCTACGACGCGACCCATCCCGTCCGCATCACGGAGCACCACGTGCGCGTGGCGGTCGGGCGCGATTACACCGATGCGGCCCCGACCCGAGGCGTCTTCGTCGGCTCCGCGACCGGAACGATGAATGTCAGGGTGAGAACCCGCGAACTCTGACTATTGATAAAGAAGCTCGACTGACGCCTTGTGCCCGGCCCAGGCCAGGTCGAAATGCCAGCAACCGGACTGGGGCACATCGATGATCGACGGGTAGATCTCGCCAGGCGACGAATCAGCAGCCCTGTCCACAGTGACGATCGGAGCGGCAGCTCCCAGTGGATGGCCGCTGATCTCGAGGGACGAGCCGTTTCTCGGCAGGCCGACCACCCAGAGAATCTTGTTGGATGGATTCTCCGGGTGACCGGATCGTAGTGGGTAGCCGAATATGAAACCCGCGGCGTGCAGCGGTGTCGCCAGCGCATAAGGCGTCGAAGGGTTGTTGTGCGCGCCCGCCTCGTCCAGCCAGGCTGGGACCTTTCCCTCCACGATCGACGTCGAACCGCAGCCGCCCGCAACGACGGTTGCGCCCGGCGGTACGTTCCCATCGGGCTGCCCACTAGGAGAGGGCGGCGAGGACGCCGGCGCAGGCGAGCAGCCGGCCAGCAGCAACGCGGTCCAGATGAGGACAAGCTTCCGCCTCACGTAACCAGTACACCGGTCGCGCACCGGCGGTTCATTTCTAGAAGCGGCGGCCGCGGACGTGGTCGATCGAGAAGCTCGCCGTGTCGGCGATCAGCATCACCGCCATCACCCCGGCTTCCACCGGGTCACTGACCACGACGTCAGCGGCGTCCGGCACTGAGCCGGCCATGTTCGTACACAGGACGATGATCCCGACCTCTTTGATCTCTCGAACCGCCGTGCTGATGTCGCCGCCCATCAGCGCCCCGGCCAGCACCAGCACGCGCGCGCGATGCAAGCGGGCCACCGCCCGCACCGCCTGCGCCAGCTGCTCCTCACCGACCAGGGGGATCGTGTCGACCGAGATGCGCTCGCCTCGGATGTTGTGCCGGTCCGCCTCGGAGATGGCGCCCTGCGCCACCATGCCCACCTGCGCACCACCGCCGACAACGATCACCCGCTTGCCGTAGATGCGCTGAAACGTGGGCACTCGACTGACCTTGGTGATGCCCTCGAGGCCGACCAGGTCTGCGATCAGCTTTGTCTCGTCGCGGGCGCCGGTGACCTCGAGCTGCAACTCGGCAGCGTGCTCGCGATGGGCCCCTCCGGCGATGTACGTGACGTTCGCGCCGTGCTTGAAGATCGTCTC
>WNFO01013782.1_pt1 | contig 11549 bp, 8 predicted proteins | sample 5400251 | NCBI WGS metagenome assembly WNFO01 (sample SAMN13153354, study PRJNA577476) | soil metagenome | isolation source: 100 cm saprolite under Madrone tree | place: USA:California | collected 2016-06-14
GGGGGCTGGTATTTGCCAAGTTGTAGTATGGAACAGTAACTTTGAAGTGATCACCGATCTAGCCTTTACCTTAAAGTTTCTCATTTTTCTGGAGGCTTTCTTGGCTGGTTTTGCCAAAATCTCCCCTTCACTCAAGAAACGTGCCGCGCAAATCAAACTGCTCCTCATGGACGTAGATGGCACCATGACGGACGGCAGTGTCACCCTACTCTCGCAAACCGACGGCACGGCCCTCGAGATCAAGACCTTTGACGCGCACGACGGCCAGGGGCTCACTTTGGCGCAGACGGCCGGCCTTCGCACGGGGTGTATTACGGGCCGCGAAAGCGCGGCACTGCTGCGACGGGCCCATGAAATGAACATGGAGTTCATTTATATGAAACAGCCGGTTAAGATGCCAGCCTACGAAGAAATCCTCAGAAACGCAGGGGTGTCCGATTCTGCAGTTGCCTTTATCGGCGACGATCTTCCGGACATTCCCTTAATGCGTCGCGCTGGACTGGCCATTGCTGTGGGCGATGCCGTCCCCGAGGTAAAAAAGTCCGCGCATTACATTACGAAGGCCCTCGCTGGCCACGGAGCGATCCGCGAAGCCGTTGAACTTGTTCTCAAATCCAAAGGCATCTGGAAAGCGATGATAGACAAAGCTCGCGCGTGACGCAGTTCCCGGTCGCTTCGTTTTCAGCTGTTCCCTAGCGGGAACGCGATGCTCTCTCATAGTGGTTGAAGAGAGAACGCCTCCTTCCGGATGGAGACCCCGATCGCCTCCGGAATAACTTACACACTCTCTCCTGATCGTTCTCCAATGGGCCGCGAATCAAGGGCTCAAGTAGAAGCTCCACGCTCCAGTCTGAAATCTGCGCCATTTCTAATCTGGCATTCAGAGTAGAATCGAGCTCTGAGACCAGCATAAAAACGAGACGACAAATTGCCTCTGCCGCGAATACTTTTCCTTCCGAGACCTGACCAGCAGCCAGAGTATTTGCAATGAAGAAAACCTCCTGCTGCGTACTCCTACTTGTCTCAGTGTCGCTGTTGCTGCTCTCTTGTGGAGCCGGCAGCAGCAACAATGGTGGCGGAGTGGGATGCAACGCACAGCAAGGGACGACCTGCCAGTCCCTGACCATTAACGGCGTGACCCGTACGTACTTGCTGCATGTTCCGTCCAATTTTCAGAAGGGCTCCAGCCCTCTGGTCATCGTTCTGCACGGGTCAGGGGCAACGGATTGGGAATGGAAATTGGGACTGGCTTCAGTAAGTTAGCGGATCAGTCTGGTTTTGCAGTTGCGTATCCGGACGGCTTGCTTGGGTCGAGTGATGGCCAAACGGATTGGGCCTATTTCTTCAACGACTTCACCGATGATGTAGGCTTCTTTCGACAGCTCATCAATGCACTGCAGGCGAGCTTACGGCCCGATCCCAAGAGAATTTACGTCACTGGCCTTTCGTCTGGGGCCTTGATGTCCCACCGCCTCGGCGTGCAGCTCTCCGATCTCGTCGCGGCGATTGGCGTGGTCGAAGGGGCACTCTTTTTGCAGGGGAATCCACCACTCGTCCCTCCTGCTGTCGCGCCGGTCTCTGTTCTGATCCTTCACGGCGACCAGGACAACACCGTCCTGTATTGCGGCACCCCTTTTGATGCGTCCCAAGAGCAGTCTTTCAATTATTGGACTGGAACCTCTGCGGACAAGTGTTCGAGCCTTGACACCACAGCTCCCTTATGCGATAGCCGGGGAAACATCAGCGCCCTGGTTGAGAAGGATGCCACGAATTGCAGTGGGAATACCGAAGTAAAGTTTTACAAACTGATCGGAGGAATACACACCTGGTATACCGTTCCCATGGACGTTTCCGGTCAAGTCCCTTTCAACCCTGACTTCAATTCCACCACTGGGGTGAAGACCCGTGACATCTTGTGGAACTTCTTCGCCTCCCACTTCAAACCGTGAGTTTCTGCTTTTGTGGAAACCCAGTACCTCGCTCATCGACATCGCCGCTATTTCCATCGCATCGATGTCTTGGGACGGCTCAATAGCGGATCGCCCGAGTAGTCGCTATTCGGCAGTTAGCCCTCATTCTCAATTGTTGCCAAATCGCCAATGCGCTCACCGAACCTCTGAAGCAGGGTTCACGGCTCCATGCGAGTTTCTCGATACAGATTCTGTCCCCGAATTATGCTTTCGGTCGAATGCTTATAGACCTCAGGAAATGCTTCTTGCGCTGTTTCTCACTGGCCTCGGTCGAGTGGGCTCTCCATGCTCAGAACGATTCTCCTCCGGGATGTAAGAGCTGGCACCCAGCCCACAATCAGGCCACGAGGTCGTCCTGCCGGCTAGGGCGGTGAACTTGATCTGTGAGTTGTACCGAGGCTGGCGTATGCCAACCCGGTCGTCCTGGGCGAAGCGATCAAGCAGCTGCACCCCCGACTGCAGCACGCGGTCCCAGCTTATTCCGCTCGGACCTTGAGGCGCAGGCTAGGCTACACCCGGCCTAGCTTCAGGAGCTTGCCGCCGACAGGGGGGCGCCTAGCGCGGGGCGTGACGAACGCGCAAGGCATCTCTGCTGGAAGGACAGAGAGATTGCTATAACGCCGAGTTGGGGCGGGAAGGATGTTGCTTGACCTAATCGCGGGCGGCTCCGGGTATACACGAGTTAAGGTTCGGCGCAATCCAGTAAATCCAAACGCGAGCCGCATGCACCTCCGTCACTTTGGGAATCCATCTCAGTTGAATAGATTGAGAACATGGGTCTTAACTGTTTGCTACTGACCAGCGACGTGACGCTGCTGGAGGTTATCCGGGCTGGTTTCAGCACAACGGGTGTCGAACTCGAAATGCGCGCAGATGCTGCAAGCGCTATCGAACTCTCGGCTCGGCGGCACCTCGATAGCTTCGTCATTGACTGCGACGGTGTGGAACACGCCACCGATCTGCTCGCCCAGATACGCACCAGTCGGGCGAACAAGCTGTCGGTCGTCGTCGCGGTGGTAAATGCTACGACCTCGGTGAGCATGGCGATTGAAACGGGAGCTGATTTCGTGCTCAATAAGCCGGTTCAGGAGAAGCAGCTGCGAAGTATTCTCGACATAGCGCTTCCCAGGATGGAACGCGAGCACCGCAGATATTTCCGCCACAAGGTTGACCTGCCCGTTGAGCTGTTGTGCCAGACGGGTGAGGCCCTCGCTGGAAAGATCATGAACGTGAGCGAGGGTGGACTTGCCCTTACTCGCTTTGGTCCTTCCCAGGTCGAAGGAGTGGTGACAGTGCGGTTCGAGCTTCCTAGCTCTAACCCTCAAGTCTTCCGGGCAAAAGCGGATGCGGTCTGGAATGACGCTTTCGCGATGGGGTTACGCTTCCTCCGCATCGAGCCCGAATGTCGTCCCGGTTTCGCGGCTTGGTTGGATTCTCTGGACGCCCAAATGCAATTCCGGGAATCAACCCCATCGAGCAAGGCAACACTTGGCGAGCGCGGACAAGGGTAAGGCAAGTTAGCACCTGATACCTAGACCGGCTTCCGAGGAATTCATGCCCCCGCGCAGCTGGCCGCCTAAGAATTTCTGCGGTCTTCGTGACCCTCTTTGGTTGCGAGCCTTGCAACGGTGCTGTTGCCCAGCAGCCGAGAGTCTTCCGCCGGGACTCCGGAAACCGCCTCGCCAGAAACTCGTCGAAGGACTTCAGCTTCTCCAACCGACAGTACTGCCCCGCCCGCACTTCGCACAGGTACCGACCCAGTTCCAAAGCGGGTATCCCGCTCGGCCGCAGACCTTCGCTCCCAGGCCAGGATCTCGTCGATCTTGGTCACAACCAACAGGGCCCGCTTGCGATTGAGCCTGGGCAACATGGGCGGCATCTTAGTACGTACGCTCGTCAAACCAACCAAGGTCGTCTGCCCTGGGCGCGGCACAAGCGCCGCTTCGGTCAGGTCCGGCTGCCCCCAGACAGTCCGATGTAAGGACAGCCGGTGTAGGGATTCTGGGGGAAGCGGATGCCACTGTGGGGCAGAGACTCGGCGGCTTCGATCCGTCGGATCGGAACAGTTCCGCGTAAAGAACTTCTCTGGTGCCAGCAATTGCCGAGCAGCTGCAAAGAGCTGTAAGTCGTTCGCCTGTGACCGACAATCAATCGCCATAGGGGGAGCGGTCCAACTAAAAAGATAATCATAAGCGCTAACTTAAGGAGCATTGTTTCCGAGTAGCCCGTCAGAACGAAGCCGCGCGCGCGGCGGACGCTAGCGCGTGTGAGATGCAGGCGTTTGAAACGGTGGTCTGAACTGTGGTCTTGAACAACGGACCGCCCCGCGTTAGGATGATCCAGGTGAATGCGAGAACCACTACATCGATCAGCATCAATAACACACTTCTATGTGTCGACCGTTACAGGTCCGAGTGGCGCCGACTCGTTGCCGTGCCAAGTTCTCAGAGGGGCGTTTTCTCAGCTAAAAACGACGCAACTCACTCGATGCCAGGGTCACGCATCGGCGTGACGGAGTTGAGGGGCCGAGTTGAGACCAGGCGGATCTGATCTTCAAACACCTGGCGCACCGGGCTCGCTGGGGCCACATCGCGCGCCTTTTGATAAGCTGCCACCGCCAGCTCGCGCTCGCCGCGAAGCAAACGCAGGTTCCCAAGCATCATCCACCCACTAAAGTCGTTCGGACGCAGCAAGAGGCCTTCAGTCAGAAGACTGTCGATTTTCGGGAAATCCGGTTTGGGTTCCTCGAGCATTCTGTTAGCCCTGTCGAACAGTGCGTCAGCCCGAGCATTTGGCAAGTAGAATGTGCCGCGATATACGAGAACGTTTCCCATTCGGTCAACCGGCTGCGCCTCTCGCAACGCTTTATAGTCCGACCACATTGCCGGTGCAACGGCAGTAGCAAGCACCAGGAGCGTGCCGGAAACAGTCGTGGGGAGCAGGTCACCGCCTTCCGGGTCATCCAACGCCTTAACCCTCAAGCGGCGATAGTCAATTAGATCTGGTTTAACAAAGGAAACGTAGTAGACCACATAGGGCACTTCTCCGGCGGGTTCAAGTTTGCGGCGACAGTAGCCAGCGATTTCCTTGTCGCGCTGACCCAGATCAATCCCGTCGTTCCGAAAGTAGCGATAGGCTTGTTCGGTCCCCCCTGCCAAAATGTTGTGGTACTCCCAGGGCCTTTCGACCGCAAGAGCAGGAAGGCAAGCGGCCAAGGCAAGTCCCAGAACGGCCACACTGAACATCCTTGTGCGCAGGCGCACCAGATACTGTACGGCGAATCCCCCTAGGATAGCCATCACAAGATAGATTGTTAGGGCATGCCTTACCCCCGCGTAGTCGGCGCCCGACCTCGCCAAAATGATCAGTAGGACACCAGCAAGCGCGAGGAGAATAGCCACCGCGAACTTGTCTCGTCTTGATGTGCCTCGCCAGAACGCAATTGCGCACCCGAGGCATGACAAAGCTATGAGGGCAAGCGGGAGTCTTACCGCAATGTAGCCTGGGAAAATCAGCGGGCGGCGCTGCATAAAAGTCAGCCGGCCGAAGGCATATGTGGAGTACGCGCGTCCTTCCATGCCGGTGCGGACAGTGTCCGCAAGCCCCCAAATGTAGGACCGCGGCAGGAGCCGCCATGTGGCGAGACCCGTCAAACCGGCTCGCCAAACTGGAGAGCGGATGTCTCCAATTTTCGAAGCGAGCGTCCGATTGAATTTCTCTTCGGGCTGCTTGGCCTCATAGTAGCGGAAACGATACGTACCCCAAAGGATTGCTACAGCTCCTGCGAGCACGATTATAAAAATTGCAGATCTTCGCAGCGCCGTGCGCTCGTCGTGTCGAAACCGCCACAGCAGAGCCGCCAAGCCGAATACTCCAATGAAGCCAAAGGAAACCAATCCCGAATGTTTGACGGAGAGCGTGAGCCCAAGCGCGAGTGCGAGCAGGAAGAGATTTGTTTTCGTCCAGTTGCGAAGTGCTTGTATACAAACGAGCAGACTTGTAACCGACAAAAGCGCGACGGGAAGATCGGTCATCACCACCGGCCAGTGGGCAGCGACGGTCGGGTCGATCAGTACGAAGAGAAGAGAACCGAGTGCCACCGTTCCGCCGAAAATGCGGAATGTGGCCAGGGCAAAGAACAACAGAAGCAAACCGTTGAAGAAGTACATTGCCCGGCGAACACGTGCCTGGATGAAGTCGGCGTCATTGTGCTCATACATTGTCGCCTCGACGAACTTGCGCTCATCTGTCTTGTCGTACAAGAGGCCAGGCGCAGCAAATTGAAAGATGCTTTGCGGCACAGCGGAGGCCGCGACAAGCTTGACCAGCGGTGGATGTTCGGGGTTCAGGAAGTATTCGCCGGTGCGGAGATACGCGACGCCCGCGGTGATGTGCCAAGGTTCGTCGATTGTGAATCCATCCCGCCGAGTGGCCCAGGCTGAGCGAAAGAAGCCGGCAGCAATCAGGGAAACGGCCAGCACCAAAAATAGACGCCAATCATCCACCCGGTACATCGGCGACATTGTACATCGGTGTGTCCCAAAAGAGACCAGCCGGAGAGCATCTACAGTCATGCGATCCGGTCGGCGCAGTCAGACACTCGAGACATCTGAATGCGCGAGAACCCTTTTCGCCGGTGCCTAGTAGTCGGCTAACCGTAGATGTGGTTCGCCTGATCACTTTGGCGATCGTGACTGGATCACGGCCTACTCTTCCACAACCCCGTTAGGGATGCGTTTTGGTCTCCTCTGGCCAGCCCAGTATAAGCTCCAGGTGAGTAAGGGGCGGTTTGGCCTGTCTTTTCACCATCAGGAACCGCTGATCCCCCGGCGCAACGTCATAGTTAGCATTGTCGACCGGACTGGCCTGATAGGGTCCTTCGAATAGCAAGCGGGGCTTTCCTGCATGAAAGCGCGGTCCAGTCTCAACGGACACGACCATCATCTTCTCGCCGTCCCGGTAGAAAAGCTCGTGCCCGTTATGTGCCCACTGCGGCTCGGTTCCGCCGTCTCTCGAGATCTGCAGTTTTTCGCCTGTGCCGGAGTACGGCCGAACATACACTTCGGACCGACCGGTTTCGTCCGAAACGTAGGCCAGCCAGCGGCCGTCGGGCGAGAACGCTGCGCCCCACTCCGAAAAGGGTGTGCGCAGCCAAGGCATGGGAATCCGTTTGTCGTCCATTGGCAGAACCCAAAGATCTCGGCCGGTTGACACGCCATTCTCCGTGAACACGAGTGCCTTGCCGTCCGGCGACCAGGATTGAGCCAACTGCCCGGCATCCGATGTGGTCAGCCTCTCTTTCGCTCCACTGCCATCGCTTGGCATCCAGTAAAGATTTGGCGCGCCACCGGGATCGTGATGGCTGAAAGTGATCCGCTTACCATCAGGGGTAAGGATGGGAGCAAGATTTTCTTCCACAAAGGTGAGGCGCGTTAGCGTGCCACGCTCCACGTCATAGGTCCAGACATCGTCATTGGCGCCTCCCAGATCGACCGAGATGCGCCGGCCATCCGGAGCGATTCGAGGGCTGTAGTAGCCCCGGTGCGGCATAGGTAACTCCGTTGCTTTGCCACCCCGATCTACCCACACCAGGGTACCTCCCCAAAAGGTGGAACTTTCGGTCGCGTATACCAACGTCCCTTCCTGGGACACCGCATAGGCGGCCGCTCCATCGCCCGGGGAGATACCAACGCGTCTTGCGATCGGAATCGCTGGACCGGTGATGTCCAATTTTCGCGCGTCAAAAGGTGTGGCGAACAGGTCTCCCGACCGGACGTAGAGCACGTAACCGGAGGCGTAGCGCGCAAAGGTACCGCCTTCCACCAGGATCTTCCGCAGTCCCGTTTCGAGTGATTGAACCGCAATACGGGCCTCGTCGAACGGTCGGCCTGAAACTTCGATCGTGAATAAGAACGCTTTCCCATCGGGTAGTAGCTCGGGAAAAACATGGCCGCCCTCTCCCGGCCCAAGCTTGGTCACACTCTGTGGTACACGACCTCCGGCCACGAGTTTGTAGACACCAAAACCGGGTGCGGGACTCAACAAGATCGTCCCGTCTTGGCCCCAACTGCCACCTTGGCCAGGATCACCGTCGGTAACCGTCACGGCTGTCCCGCCTCCGACTGGAACTTTCTTCAACTTTCCATTGGAGAAAAACGCCAGCCACTGGCCGTCCGGCGAAAAGAAGGGGCCCAAGGCGTTCTCGGTACCCGGCACCGCCGCCGGCTGTCCTTCTCTCAGAGAACGCAAGTAAAGCTGAGAGCCGTCACGGTTTTGACCCACATAGGCAACGAACTTGCCGTCACGGGACAGCGCGATCGGTCCTTGGATACCAAACTCAAAAGGTTCTTCTGGCGGCAGTTTGATGGACAAGCGCAGAAAGCTCGAACTGTGCTGCTTTGATTGCGTTAATCTCCACGCGGAAAATCCACCCAGGAGTGAGCCGATCAGAAGTCCAACGACGGCCCAACCTAACCGTTCGGCGCGTCGAACTCGGCCGGATGTCTGCACTAATGGAGCACCTTCGGCAATCCATTTGAGGTGCAATTTCACATCAGCGGCGTTTTGCCAGCGCTCGTCGGGATTCTTGGTCAGCGCAGTCCGGATCAGGCGATCTAGCCCCGGCGGAGACGCAGGTTGAAGCGCGGTGATCGGCGGCGGGTCCGAAGCAAGAATTGCAGCCACGATGCTGGCTGGTGTCTTCCCGCTGAACGCGGGCTTGCCGGTTGCCATTTCGTATAGAACAGCACCCAAAGCAAATATGTCCGATCGCGCGTCAGCGTCTTTCCCTTCCAACTGCTCAGGGGACATGTATTGGAAAGTGCCGACAATCGCGCCTTTTGCAGTGAGCCGGTTCGAGAGAGTTGGTGTACCCATGCTCGCAGGTGCCATGAACGCGGCTTGTGCTGGTTTGGCGAGGCCAAAATCCATCAGCTTCGCCCCAGAATTGGTCAGCATGATGTTGCCCGGCTTGAGGTCGCGATGCACGATGCCTTGATGGTGCGCTTTGTCGAGCGCATCGGTGATTTCAATCCCGACGTTCAGAGCTTTCTCAATCGGCAGTGCCCCTTTTCGCAGCCGGTCGGCCAGGGTTTCTCCCTCCAAGTACTCCATCACTAAGAAGTCGACCCCTTCTTGTGTGCCGATGTCATACAGTGTGCAGATGTGCGGATGGTTCAACGAAGAGATGGCCCGGGCCTCACGCTCGAGGCGATGCTTCAGATCAAGATCGGAGGATAGATGAGCGGGCAGCACTTTGATCGCGACCGTGCGCTCCAGCCGCGTGTCGCGGGCGCGATAAACCTCGCCCATCCCTCCGGCGCCCAGAGGCCCTTGAATCTCGTAGGGTCCGAGTTTCGTACCCGGGGAGAGGGACATAAATGCCCGCATTATAGCGCCGGTCCCGGCAGCCTTGGTGTTGCGATAAGCCTTCTCACCACCGACTAGGAAGTGTGCCTTCGAATCCCCGCACACGTCCCACTTGGGTGGTTAATCGGCTACACGTAGAAGTGGCCTTCCTTCGCAGCCGATTGTCGGCGCCTCTCGGGATTGTGCCCGAGTCGGGCTATCCGGAAGTTGACCGCCAATGAGCGCTAGTGCACCTGCTTTACTTCTGGTTTTGCTAAAAATAACCGGTCCAAATCTGTTTGGACCTTATTTCAGCGTAAGCGCCTTAGTAATCGACAGTTTGGCCGGTTATTTTCGGCTTAACTGGTCCAATCTGTGCACGCGCCCTTAAATCTCTCCATCTGCTTGAGTTACGCCCGCGCGGGCATCATGATTGGCCAGTTAAGCCGACAAATCGGGACTTATGCGCTTGGTGTTGCTGAAAGCAAATCCGGCTCGGTCAATTTGCGCGTATTCTTGTGAATAGCTCCCGAGCTAGAACCTGCGCCAAGAGGGAGAAATCGCAGCATGGACTCATAGACACGTATGAGAATGCGGCTATTTTTCGCGCTGCTTTGGCTCGTCTTCGCTGTTGAAACGCTGCCCCAGCCTCCGAAGTCTCTCGTCGTCACCCACATAAGCGTAGTCGACGTTTCTACCGGAGAAACCAAGCCGGACATGACCGTGATCATTTCAGACGGCCGGATTAGGGAAATTGGCAGTTCCACAACCGCCCGAATCCCCGAAGCCGCGCAGGTGGTCGAGGCCGGAGGGAAATTTCTCATTCCGGGTCTTTGGGACATGCATGTCCACATCTTCAATCAGATCAGCCGCCGCCCACCCAATACGTGGTACTTCCCGCTGTTCATTGCCAATGGTGTCACGAGCGTTCGAGAAATGTGGACCAAGCTAGAGAACATGCCGCAGGTACGAGAGTGGAGAAGATTGCAGTTAGACGGCAGTCTAATCGCTCCGAGAATTGCAGCCGTTGGCACTCTCGTGGACGGGCCAGCCGGGGTCGAAACAACGAATCTGCCCGCCCTACAGCCGGGACCCACCGCTAATAGTGTCTCAACTCCGGAGGAAGCTCGGCAGTTCGTTCGCGAGGTGAAGGCAGCAGGAATTGATTTCGCGAAGACCTATTCGAGCCTGTCCAGGGAAGCATATTTCGCCATCGCGGACGAAGCCAAAAAGCAGGCAATCCCATTCGCCGGCCACGTCCCATTTTTGGTCGATGCCGCCGAAGCCTCGTCTGCCGGCCAGCGATCTATGGAGCATCTCAATCAGATTCTAGAATCGTCCTCTTCTCGGAGTCACGAATTGTTTCAGGTGCCTGGACGCGAGTGGTCGAGCAAGTACGACAAACTCACGCTTGATACCTTCGACGAGGCAAAATTCAAAAAACTAGTCACAACTTTGGCCCAAAATCATAGTTGGCAGGTTCCAACGCTCGTACGGAACCAGGTCTGGGCCTTTCGTGGAGAAACAGTCATCATGAGTGACAGTCGCCTCCGGTACATTCCCGCGAATGAGGTTGCAACCTGGAAGAAGCAATTCCCGGACCTGCGACCAACAGACATAGAGAAAGCCGTGCGAGGAAGGCTCTGGCAAAAGCAATTGGAGGTCGTGCGTAGAATGAAGGATGCAGGCGTTCCGCTCATGGCCGGCACGGATCTTGGAGCAGACTACATTTATCCGGGGTTCAGCCTGCACGATGAGCTGACCCTGTTTGTGGAAGCCGGATTTACGCCATTGGAGGCGTTGAAAGCCGCCACGCGCAACCCAGCGGAATTTCTGGGCTTGCTGGATTCCATGGGTACAGTGGAGAAAGGAAAAATCGCCGATTTGGTTCTGCTAAACGCCAATCCGCTCGAGGACATTCGCAACACACAGAAGATTGAAGCTGTAGTCGTCAACGGGCGCTTTCTGGATCGAAAAGAACTCGACCAGTTGCTTGCAAAGGCAGAAGGCGAAGCAAAGAAAAACTAGTTTCTCACGCAGTTTGATCGGTGTAATTGGGCGCGCATTTGAGAGTGGGGGATGGCAGGACGCTGTGGCGCGCTTTCGATAAAACCGTCAGAAGGAAGCCGCTCGCGGGTGCGGTGGACGCGCCCTATGGATTTTCAATCGATTTTCGGCTGGAAATCGTTGCCAGAAGCGGGATTCGGCAAAAACGTTGTTATTGATGCTGAT
>WNFO01004970.1_pt1 | contig 11548 bp, 11 predicted proteins | sample 5400251 | NCBI WGS metagenome assembly WNFO01 (sample SAMN13153354, study PRJNA577476) | soil metagenome | isolation source: 100 cm saprolite under Madrone tree | place: USA:California | collected 2016-06-14
TTGGGCGGCGCGGGCGTGGGCGCGGATGCGGTTGTGAACCTGGCAGGCGCATCGATCGCGGGTGGACGTTGGTCAACGCATAGGAAAGAGCTGCTGCGCGCAAGCCGAATCGATACCACGCGCGCGCTAGTGAACGCGCTGGCAAAGATGAATGCACGGCCGAGCGTTCTAGCGTCGGCATCGGCGATTGGATATTACGGGGACCGCGGCGACGAAACGTTGACGGAGGACAGCAAACCGGGAACTGATTTTCTAGCGGGCCTGGCCCAGGAATGGGAGGCGGAAGCGATGAAGGCCGAGGCGCTGGGAATTCGCGTGGCGCTGGCGCGGTTCGGGATTATTTTGGCGCGCGAAGGCGGTGCGCTGCCGAAGATGCTGACGCCGTTCAAGCTGGGCGCGGGCGGCCGCCTGGGTAGTGGGAAACAGTGGATGTCGTGGGTGACCCTTGAAGATGTGGTAGGAGGCGTGCGGTTCGCTATCGAGAATCCCGCTGTGAGAGGCGCGATTAATGTCGTGGCGCCGCAACCTTTGCAAAACGCGGAATTCACAAAAGTGCTTGCCAAGGCACTGCACCGGCCGGCGCTCTTTCCTGCTCCCGTGTTTGCATTGCGGCTCGCGCTGGGCGAAATGGCCGACGCGCTGCTCTTATCCAGCCTGCGCGTCGCACCGCAAATGTTAGATAAACTGGGCTACCGGTTTTTGCACTCCGATTTGTCTGCAGCTCTGAAGAATCTCGTATAAACGATCTAGAGCACACCACAAATCACTTCACGAATGTGAAGCTGACGTCGACCTTGAGCACCTTTCCGCTGAGTGGATCTGTGGCCATAGTGCTCTCGACGGGTTGTCCTTCACGCAATTTCAGGTCGAACTCTGACACAAACTGGCGGACAATCGGCTCCTGAAAATGACCGCTGGAAGTTTCAGAAGCGGAACCATCCGATTTCGTCACCGGGACGGAAACGCCGCCTTCCACCCACGACCGCTCGATTTTCAAATAGAGCGATAAGCGGCCTTCGCCGCTATAGGCGGAGCGAGCATCGATGTTAGTACCCACATCCAGATAGGTCATGTTACCTGTAGTGCCGCCGGTATAAATCGGCACGCGGCTTCCAACACGCAACTTCACCCAGCCACTGCTGGCGCCAGATTTCCACTCGGGGGCGTCGGATGCGTTGACATATAGAGTGTACGGGAGACTCTTGACCTTTTTGTCGCCTTCGAATTCAGTGAAGACGATCTGCACCTTGACGGGAGTCGTCCGCACCTCTGCCTTCTGACTATCTTCGGCCTTCGACTTGTCCTGGGCCAAGCAGAATGGCGAGAGCATTCCGAACAGCAGCACTGCCAGCGAAATCATCACTCTCTTCATTTTTCCTCCGCACTCGCGTGAAATTGATTCGACCATCCGCTACTGTTTTTGTTCCGTCCCATCGGATTGCTCTGATTCGGTTCCCGCGAGCGGTTTGATCTCCAGCTCATTGATCTGGAGCAGTTCAAGGCTAGCAGGCCTGTCTTTCGCCTGCGGGGCGGGCGTCACGAGAGCAATGGCCACTTCCCTGCGCTCACCCAAGACGGCAACGAAGCGGGCAAACGCTTCACGCTCGTCCGGCGGAACAAGGACTTCTGGTTGGCTAGACGCCACCGGACGCAAGAAAGTTGGGCGATCTGCCGCTTTGGAATTACTCGCGTTGGACGAAACGATTTGCGTAGTTGGACCAGAATTCTGAGGGTAAGCGTTTTTCACTGGTGTCTCGCTAACCGGGATCTGGGCAGTCTGTTTGGCTTGGCTATCAGGTCTTGTGTGATGTGGCCGTGCAAACAGAAAGATTGCCAATGCGATAGCGACGCTAGCAGCGGCAAACGTCAACGGCTGCAACCAACGACGCTGGGGCGCAACTGCTTCGTCGAGGCGGGCGCGGACGCGCGGTAAAAGAGAAGCAGGCACATCGGTGTTCGCGGCGACACGCAGACCGGCATCGATGGAGGAAAAGAGGGACTGTTCCTGCTCGAGAGCACCGCGGCAATCAGCGCAACCCGCGAGGTGCACGCGCAATTCGCCTTGCGGTTCGGTGCCAGAGGCTGCGGCTTCGATCAGCGCGTCTTTATAGTGCTTGCATGGCATCGCAACTTCTCCGCTAACTGCTTTCGCGCATAAAAAATTCTGGACTTCACCGTGCCTGTAGAAATGCCCAGCATGCCCGCGATTTCATCGATGGTGTGGCCTTCCATGGCCGCCAGTAAAAGGACCAGGCGCAATTTCTCCGGCAATTCTGCGAGCGCGTTCTCGAGATGCGCCTGGAACTCGTTCGAAGCAGCGAGGTCTTCGGCGGTCGCGGCGGGCGGATGATGTTCCGGCTGCGACCAAAGCGTGTCGCGCAGTTCTCGCCGTTTCGCGGAGCGCAAACGGTCGAGTGCGAGACGAAACGCGATTCGAACCAGCCAGCCGGGGAAGCGGTTGCGGTCGCGCAGACGATCGAACTGGCGATAGGCGCGCAGCAGCGCTTCCTGCGCGACATCTTCCGCGTCGGCGGTATTGCGCAAAACGCCGCGAGCGATGCGGTAGGCGAGAGGTCCGCACTCGGCGAGGCGTTCCTCGAACTCGCGCCTCGCGTCAGCCTGGGCTGCTTCGGGCGCCAGCTCATCCTCCTCGTCACGCGCGTGCGCAAAGCGGTCATCGTTATGGGCAACCGCAAGGCGGTCGGCCGTGCGACCTGGTTGGACCAGAACCAGCTCCTGCATAAGTTTCCCAGCCTCAACGCAACGCGCTCGACATCCCGCCCGAGCGTCGAACGCTTAGCCTCTCCGCACACCAAACTAGACGCCGCCAGCCGAGGATTGGTTCAGTGCTGAACGGCCATTCCGGACAATCTAGACAAACCGTCCTAGATGCCCAATTGCCCGAGCAACTCTTCCAGGTTGGATTCGTCGACGAGGGCTTCACGGAGTTGGTGGCCTTCCGCTGGCGCCTGGACGGCCCCTTCATCGAACGCCTGAAACAGCCGCATCTTGGCGACCGCGTATTCCTCGCTGCTCGTGAGCGGGCGTCCGTTCTGCTTTGCCCAAGCCTCCAGCGCGGACTGCATGACGAAGATTTTGAAGGGGAATGCGGAGCGACGGTCGGCGGAGACTACATAAGTGAATTCGCCACCGGGACGGCCACCCCGTTGCGCGCGATTGCCCTCGAAAAAGTAGTACTGATAGACGTAGCCATCAGCGGCAGAGTAGCTCTTGACGCGGCGAACGGCGTCGGGGCGAGGCATGCGCGGATTATTGGAGGGATGGCGGGGGAAGTCAACGCAGGAAATTGAGCGGACGGTTGGTTCCAATGTGAAACAGCGTCCCTTCCATCCAGTTCCAAATCAGAACGAAGCGGAGTCAAAGCGGTTCACTGCGAATAGTTGCTCATCGAGTAATGAATCGAATTCTGTTTTTCCAAGTCGCGCCAAGATGCTGATTCGCAGCGGTTTCTTCACGAGATTCGCGGCCCGACTAGTCCCCAATCCCTAACCCCTATTCCATCTTTTCTTCGCTGGCCCTTCGCCTGCTTTTGGGATGGCATGCGCTCCCTCTCGCGTTGCGGCAAGCAAACATTCAGGACACCCACGATTGTCTTCTTCGCGATTCTGGAGAGCGCATGGACGTGGGGCTGCGGCGCAGGAAGTGCTACCGCTCCCTCCGCGCCCCCGCCGCCATCCATCGTCGTGAGTGTAACGCCAGCGACCGGGACAGTTGTGCTCGGCAACCAGGTGACGTTCACGGCCACGGTGACGAATACAACGGACGCTACGGTGAGTTGGAGCGTGAGCGGTGTGGCGGGAGGAAACGCCGCGCTGGGAACGATCACAACTGCCGGCGTATACACCGCGCCGATGGACCTGCCGTCTCCCGCCACAGTCCAAGTCACGGCCACGAGCCACGCCGATGCCACGAAATCCGGCGCCAGCACAGTGACGATTACGAGCGACATCGCGCTGAACCTGACGCCGAATTCCGCAAGCGTGGAACTTGGCGCCGCACAAACGTTTCAAGCCTCCGTGACGAGCAGTGGGCATCCGGACGCCGCGATCCGCTGGAGCCTTTCTGGCCCGGCGTGTGCGAGTGGGTGCGGGACGGTGGACGCGAGCGGAAATTACACCGCGCCGCGAATTCTTCCGTCGCCTGCCAGCGCGATGCTCACGGCGCAAAGTGTGGCCGATCCTTCGAAGCAAGTCTCCACCGCGGTGGCCATCACCAGCAGTTTTTCGTTGCAAATCTCCGCGCCTTCCAGCGTGCCGGCGGGAGGGACCGCGACGATCATCGCGACGATGACGCCCGTTCCGGGCTCGAACCCCAGCACTGTGCTGTCTTGGGCGCTTAGCGGCCCGGGTTGCAGCGGAAGTTCCTGTGGAACGCTGACCGTGGTGTCAACGCAATCGACGGGCGGAAGTCCCATTGCCGATTCGGCAGCGTACACGGCGCCCGCGACGGCCCCAAGCCCTAACACCGTGACGGTGACGGTAACTCCGCAAGCGGACCCATCGAAAAAAGCGCAAGCGACAATAGTGATTCAGCCGGGAGTCAACGTAAGCGTTTCGCCCGCGACGGCAACGCTGGCGGCGAATCATCGCGTGACGCTGAACACGCAGGTCAATGGAACTTTAAATACCAGCGTGAATTGGAGTGTGAACGGAATCCCGGGAGGAAACGCCACGTTTGGGCAGATTTGCGCGGTGGGTTCAAGTCCCTGCCAAACGGTAACAAATACCAGCGCCTCGCAAGTGGACTACGTTGCGCCGGGCGCCATTCCTTCACCGAACCCGGTGAGCGCTACGGCAGTGAGCGCCGCCGATTCCACGAAAAGCGGCAGCGCGCAGATCACGGTAATCAATCACGTGCTTGTTTCCGTGCAACCCGGAAGCGTCACGCTAGCTCCGCTAGAAGTGCAGGGATTCACTGCGTCGGTGCTCGGAACGAACAACCAAAGCGTGATTTGGCAGGTGCAAGGCACGGCGTGTTCCGCGGCAGGCATCTGCGGAAGGGTTGACACGTTCGGAATCTACACGGCTCCCCCCACGCCACCCGTTCCCAACGCGATTCAAGTGGTGGCCATCAGCAGCGACGACACCTCGCAATCCGGTCTTGCGAACGTAACGATTTCCACTGGCGCGAATATTCTCACACTGCACCCTTCCAGTGTATACGCCGGCGCGGCCCAGGGTTGCACCCTGCGCGTCGATGGCAGCGGCTTTGCAGCAGCAAGCCCAGGACCGGGTTCAACGATGCCGATCGGCGGCACTGCGCGGGTTACAGCGTGCATTTCAGCGGTGGAGTGCACCGCGCCTGTAACGGCGGCGGACGTAACCGTGCCAGGCGTCGTCTCCATACAGATTCAGAATCCCAATGGCACAAGATCGAATGTCGTGACGCTGATCGTGGCCGCGCCGAATCCCTCCGACGAGGTGATTGCGCTCAGCAGCAGCGCTCCCGCCGCCAGCGGGAAGGACATCGTTGTAGTGGACCCGACTACCGCGGGAATCTCCGTCCCGGGTATTGACCTCGACTTGAATATCGCGGCGTTGGGCCTGTTCGTCACCAGCACTAATTCGTGCACCCTGGGCGGCAATGCGATTCCCTTGCCCAGGCCCGCGACCGGCACCTCCACGGTAGATATTTGCATTTTCGCGCAGAGCGGGCTGGACACCAGCATGACCTACACGGTGTCCGGGCCTGGCGACGTTGCGGTGATCGCCAAGCAGCCTGCCGGGCTCGGCATCATCCATCTGACGCTGCAGATTCCGGCGACCGCCGCGCCGGGCGCACGCACGCTTTTTATACAAAACTTAAATCTGGACAAGACCGCGGCGAGCGGCGTCCTGGAGGTGAACTGAAATGAGTTTTGTACAGCGACGGCGTTTCTTGTGGATTTTATTCCTGGCAGGGCTTGCCTTGCTTGCCGTGGCCGCAAACGCGACAACACTTTCACGGCTGCGTTTCGAAGAGCTGGCAAATCAAGCCACGGCGGTGGCGCGGCTCCGCTCTCTCGGCGTTGAAACCCGCTGGGAAAACGGAGAGATCTGGACGGAGACGCGCTTCGAAATTGTGGAAGTGAACAAGGGCCTGCTTCCCGGCGTTGTCAGCGTGGACACGCTCGGCGGCAGCATCGGAAATTTGCATTCGCGAGTCGAGGGAGTGCCTGCATTTCGTCCCGGCGAGGAAGCCTACCTGTTTCTCTGGGGGCGGGACGGCGAACCGTTGCGGGTGCTGGGGTGGTCGCAGGGGACTTTTCGTATTCGACGCGATGCAAAAACCGGTTTGGAAACCGTGACGCAGGATTCGGCGCTGGTGCCGCTCTTCGACCCTCGGACTCGCCAGTTCCGGCACGGCGGGATTCGCAACCTGCCGGTGGCCATTTTTCAGTTGAAACTGCGGAAGGCGCTGGAAGAAAAAACGCCTTGAACGCTTTCGAAGCGGAGGACCGGGACAATGAGAACGATCGTTAAACGGATTTGCATGAGCACTTTTGCGCTGTTCTTCGTTTGGTGGAGCGCGCAGGCCGTATGGGCCTATTCGTTCAACATGATCGTGCCGGATGTCCGGCAGCCGGTCGCGATTTCGGGCGGGTCCGCCTGTCCTGTGCGGGCGCATCAACTGACCCCGGCAGGGAGTATCGCCGTTCGATGGAGCATTGTGCTGAATTCAAGCCCAGTCACCATCGTGACGCAGAACCAGACTGCGAGCGGGAGGCTCACCGAGATTGAACAAGCGATCGCACAATCGCTGGCAGTGTGGACCGGCGTGAGCGGAACCACGCTGGTTCCCGCAACACTCGCGCCGCTGACGCGGACTGCGACACAGAACGCTTGCGGATCGGATGGATTGAATTCCATCTGCTTCGATCAGGCGGACATGGCTTTTACCCCCGGTGTGCTGGCGTTCACGCGCGTGATCACCACCGACCGCCTCGGAGTTCAAGTGGGCAGCAGCGCCGTTTCAACCCAGCTTGGGCAAATTCTTGACGCCGACATCTACTTCAATCCCAGCGATTCGAATACGACCTATGCGACGCCACAAGCATTGGCGGCAAATCCAAAAGCTTACGATCTCGAATCGTTGTTGACGCACGAACTCGGGCACTTCCTGGGATTCAGCCATTCGGCGGTTTGGAGCGCGATCATGTTTCCTTTTGCGCCGGCGCCGGGTACGTTCAGCGGTGTGCGGCCGACAGTCCAGCAACTCGATGCCCCGCTGGGCGACGATGACAGGACAGGATTGCGCGTTTTGTATCCAGACCCAGCCGACACGTTGCACACCGGATCGATCGGCGGACAGATTTTCCCTGCAAATCCATTGGCGCTGCCGGTTTCGCCTCCAGGGGTGACGGGGGTTTTTGGTGCGCAAGTTGTTGTGGTGGATGCGACGAGCGGGGCCGCGGTAGGAGCCACGATTGGCGGTTGGAGTTGCGCGGCTCCAGGTCCTGCGCAATTTGATGGCGCGTATCAGATCAATGGCCTGCCGGTGGGGCGGAGTTACTTTGTTTATGCGGAAGCGCTCAATGGCGCGGTTGATCCTTCGCAGTTCGATAATGCGATTGTGTCGCTATGCCGGAATGCGGTGAGCGATCCTGGCTGGCCGCGACTGCAAGGATGCGTGGTGCCTGCGGTGAACACGAGCTTCACGGCGCGGACCCGGCCCGGACCTTGAAGGAAGTTTCAAGTTTCAAGTTTCTATTTTCCATTCTTGAGAGGTGCGAGCCAGCCGCCGCCAAATAAAAGTCCGGGACCGAGCGAGGCAAGAAAAATCGGGCGTCGATCTCCGCGCCCTTGCTTTGAAGCACTTTGCAAGGCCGCGTGCAGGGCCGCGCCACACGTGGATGAACCAAGATTGCCGGAGGTTCTGACGACGGGCGGAAAAGTGTCTGGGGAAACTCCGCACTGCTTCGCGAGCAGAGCCACAAGGCGCGGGTTGGGCTGGTGTGTCGCAAAACCGCCGACGGAGCTCCGTGGGATGCCGCTTCGCAATTCAACAGCAGTAACAATCTTTTCCATGCGCGTGATCGCCGCGCGAGAAAGTGCTTCGCCGTCGAACTGCACGGTGAGACCGCCATCTTGCGAATCGCTGACCTGGATTGCGGAAGCGTACTGGCCGGCACAGCCGAAGAGAAATTGACCGAGAAGGTAGCCTTCGCTGGAATTGTTCCGAGACGCGCTTCGAAGAATAAAAGCGCTGGCGCCGTCGCCAAACAAGCCTCCAAATTCGCCGGCGACTCTTTCGGGAGTGAGCGTGCGGCTGTGCACGTCGGCGGTAACGACGGCGACGGTCTGAGCCTGTCCCGATCCAATCAGCGATTGCGCGACCGCAAGGGCATTCAGCAAACCGAGGCAGGCGCCGCCGACGTCCAGCGCGCCGCAATTTTCGCGCACAAGCAAGCGAGAATGAAGTTGCGCCGAAAGCGAAGGGTAATTGTGGTGCGTTTCGCTGCTGGCGACGATCCAATCGAGCTGCTGGGCGCCGCAAGAGGCCGAGCGCAGCGCGTCTTGCGCAGCGGTTGCGGCAAGCGCCAGCTCGTTTTCACCTTCGGCAGCGTAAGCGAGAGACTCGATACCCGCCCGGCCACGCAGCTTTCCGGCGGGCATGCCATAGGCACGATCCACTTCTTCGGAGGGGATCAAGCGCGAGCCCAGCACCACGGATGAGCCGGTCAGCAAAGTCTGTGCAAGTGAAGAAGAGATTTTCCGGCTCAAGCTGGCATCGTTCGCACTGGAAATTTCAGGGGCTGAATTTCGCATCGCCACCAGAACTTCGCCAAGAGTGGCCGAACGCTCGTTGAGATCTGAACCAAGATCGGAGATCCCGCTGGCCGTCTCGACAGCGCGCAGAAAACTAACCCACGCCATGGAATCGAGAATGCCGGTTTCGATGAGATCCACGTCGTCTCCAGGGATCGCAGCGGAAGGCTCAGCCTCGCGATGAAAACAGGCTTCCAGGAGGCGGCGATATTTTTCGTCGAATCCGGGAACGGAAGGGGGCGGCATCAGAACTCCTCGAGCCACTCAGGTCTGGGCAGCGGAAACAGCGTGTCCAGCATTAGCCAACAGAGATCGTGAAAGGGCCTCGTGAGGCCGAGCCGTATGAAGTGATGCGGACAAGACATGATCTTGCAGTGGAATTGAGAATTCAAGAAGCGATCGAGGCGAGCGGCGCGATTGGCGCCGCGGTCCGGAGCGAGAGAGGCTTCGATGAATTCGCGCCAGTCGCGGTCGACAACGGGAAGATCGCGCAAGGCTTCACCCGAAGGGAGCGCGAGGGTAGCGCGAAGTTCGTTGGCGCACAGTTCCAGCCGGAGATTCTGCGTTTCGCAGCCGCAGATGGAGCGTTTGGCCTCGCGCGGCATCGCGAAAAGACCGCTGCCTTTTTTATTTTCGTGGATGGGGCAATCGAAAAGATCGGGCAAGGATTCCGCCATCTCGGCTTTGTGGAGATACGTAACGGTTTCAGCCTCCGGAACCGTGGACGATTTCTCGAAGCCGCGGGTCGAAACCCGGTCTTCGACGTGAGGTTTCGCTCCGGAAAAAGGTGCGAGGGCGCATTCGAGTATGTCGCCGCGGTGAAATGGAAAGTGCGTCCAGCTGTTGGCCGATACGGGCACTGGACGGATCGATTGAATCTTTTCCTTCTCGCGCTGCAGCCCGATGACGCAAAATGCCGGGCCCATGCGCGTGATTTCCGTGATGAGCAGCTTCGTCATGGGACTGCACCGGGCTTTTTTCGCCCCGAGTTCAGCGGCTTTGCCCGGACGGAGACGAGATGGCGGATTTCCACTTCGTATCCCTGGCCGCGCCACTGCGCGGCGATGAGGTCAGCAACGAGGCGGCGGTGGCATTTTTCAGGGCCAGCCTCGGAACACAGCAGCACGCACCTGGAAGGCCAGCTTGAAGTGTCGAGTATTTCTGGAACGCCGCGATCTTTCATGAGCTTGAGGAAATCGGTTTCGTAGCCAGGCCAGTCCTTGGTTTTGCGATAGGTCTTGAGCAGTTCGGGCATGGGGGCAAGAAGCGGTTCATGAACGTACGTGATGCGGGCAATCTCCTGGAGGAAGTAAGCGAGGTCGGGATGCTTGGCGTAACCAGAAAGCTGTCCGCCGCGGTGCTGGCGAATATCGATGAGCCGCTCGACTCCTGCTTCCTTGAGAAGGGCGAAAAACTCTTGCGCCGTTTTTCCCGCGAAACCGATGGTGTAGAGGAGATAGTGCATAATTCAAAAATACTCGATGGCTTCGGGAGAAGCGCGAAAAGCGAATTCCTTGGCTTGCAATTGGAGAGCTTCTTCAATCGCCAAATCGCGCTCGGACACGAAGAGAGAACCGGTCGCGAAAGCGGTGCGGCCATGCAGTTCGAGCAAACGATCCTCGGCGTCGCGCTGCGATTCAAGGATTCCACCGCGACGGATGTGCGCGGGTACTACGCCGCGTTCGAGAAGCGCCGGACAGATCATCAGAAATCGGTGGCACTGGAGGGGATCCTCTTCGGCACACATTAAAACAGTGCTTTCGGCGCTCAACAATTCCAGCAACTGATCGACGCCCTCCGCGAATTCCGGAGACTTGCGGCGCACGGCGTAGTCGACGAGGCCGTCGTGGTGATAAACGCGCGGGTCGGCTGGCCTTCCCCCAAGAGCTTCGCCGAGAAATTTGTAGCGAAGCCCGGCAGAGGTAAGAAGGGCCTCCAGTGGTTCGCGGTTGAATTGCGAGAAGCGCATGCTGCCGGGGCGGCTGCGAACGTCACAGAGCGTCTTGACGTTATGATTGATAAGCACGGCGAGAAAATCGCCGAGGTCATGATTGGAATGGCCGATGGTGAAGAGAGTACTGGTTGTGGCGTTCAGCGGAATCATAGAAAAGCGCTCGGAGGGCCAGGCTGTATTCTGCCGAAAGCCAGCGAACGCAGCAAGCGCAAGGCACAATGCAAACTGTTGCTATTTTGCGTTCGCGAACGGCAGCGAATCCACGGAGCAAAATGGAGTTCATGCTAACGTAAAAAGATGCGCCAGATTGCGGTGAGAGGCGTCTTGCATAGCAGCAAGCGGACCGAGCTGGCGGCTGCCGTGCGAATCCGGATCGATGGATCAAGATGTTCGCGAGAAAAACAACACTGATCCTTGGAATCGTTGCGCTGCTCTTTTTGAGCGCCGGGAGTGCGCGCGGCCAGCGTGTGCGCGGCGAGCTGCGCATCGAGTCGCATGACGCGGAGGGAGCGGCGGTGTCGCCTGCCGGAGAATTGGTAAGCGAGGCCAACGGTGTGCGGCGGACGTTTGTCGCGGGCCCGGACGGGCACTACGTTGCGCAGGATCTTCCCTTTGGAGTTTACCGGCTGAGTTTGCATGCGGAAGGATTTGCACCTTGGAGCGATCTGGTGGAAATCCGCTCCGAGGTTCCCGTGCACGTAGTGGTGACGCTAGGCGTCGCGCCAGTGACGACGCAGGTGCAAGTGAACGATTCGGCGACGCTGGTCGATCCCTACAGCACAGGAACTCTCTATGCGGTTGGCCGGCAAGCAATCGGAGAGAAGGC
>WNFO01004971.1_pt1 | contig 11548 bp, 12 predicted proteins | sample 5400251 | NCBI WGS metagenome assembly WNFO01 (sample SAMN13153354, study PRJNA577476) | soil metagenome | isolation source: 100 cm saprolite under Madrone tree | place: USA:California | collected 2016-06-14
CATTTATTACCTGGGCAATCTTGTCCGACAGGAATTCATACAGGTAAGATCGGCTGTTCCTATCACAGTCCATCGATATAATACTGACGTGTTCATCACGTTGCCCACTTAGAAGTATAACGGCTTCGAGTTTATGCATGATCTGGTTGACGAGATGACACACTGCAATCCTGCAAAGCGCCCCTTAATCGAAGACGTTGTAACAAGATTCTCCGACATCCGCCTATCTCTGAGTGAATTCAAGCTTCGCTCCCCCTTGATATCTAAACACAAACCCAGCTTATTCACCCTCTTCCGCCGCGCGAAACAAGCCTTACTCACCCTTCAGTACATACTTTCCGGAAAGGCTGCCATTCCCGAGCCATGATCGTCAAGTGGCTTCCCTAGTCATTCATATGCTCTTCTCGTTTCTGTATAGACGAAATCTGCGTCAACTGTGGAGACCTTCGCCCTATATCTAATTTGCTTGTCACGATGAAATCTACGTCAACTGCTGACCCATAGACATGGCTCCAATGACATTCTCATATTTCAATATATTTTTATCATATCTCGCCGAGCTTCCATCAGTCTGATTCACACACGACACCATATCCGAAGAGCATGTCAGAAGAAACGTAAAGTCAGAGTGAAATCGCCGCCGCGGCGCACCGACCTGTCTTCGCCTCTCTCGAAGAAGCTAAATGGACGTTCTGCGTCAAGTTGCTATTGTATGGCGAGCCGACGTGGTGCAATTACGACATAGGTCCCGGCCCAAGGAAACATTGGTACAGTACTGTCATTTCAACCCTGAAACGTGGGCATGCATCGTGTGTACAGCCATAAAACTGATATCGCACAGGAATTCCTAGTGTCGGTGGCGCGGGCCTCAACTTCCCCCCTGGTCAGTGTGTCATATCCTTTAGACGAACCTGTGGCTAACTTCCACCCAGGCTCATCGACATGGATCCTCGCTGGGAAAGGTCGATCAAAACATCAAAACGTCTCATCTGTAAATGTGGAATGCGTTATAAAAATACGCAACTGCAAATCGCATACGCACACAATGACCCGGATCATGGTTTGGGCATGTAGCCTTTGGAAGGCTGTGAGTAGGCTGTGTGGAAGTAGGCTGTACAGAAGAGTCCATTGCGCAGCATGCACGTAACTGAACGGCGGAATCCAGGCCCTATAGTTCTTATGCTAGAGAGCACATCACAGAAGTAGTAGGACTCGCAACCACAGTTAAGATGAACACTAGCAAAGAGAAACGAGAGAATTGGTCTGATCATAGGGATCACATAACGCACTTGCAGTACTTGCAACTAGAGTTTTCTGCACCAGCTAGTAATTGAAATTAGTTGTGTTAAACACATTGAAGACGCGTGCCCAATAAAGTCCAAATTCGACGTGGGATTGTACACTCCTGTTCGCAATGCTGTGGTTGACTCGATTGGTCTCTGATATCCAGGTCCGCCCCATTCGTACTGTATGCAATGGGTTAGATCAAGAAGTAGCACTGCAGGCTCCGAGATGTTGCCGGCACCCGGCGGCGAGCAGCATCGCCTCGATCCGATTTATCGTGGGGTCGTAGATCCATTTGTTGCAAATATTGATCTTGGCGCCTGGGAATGAGTCGAGCAGAAGCAGATGGCGGGCGAGTACTTCGTTAGACGAAGATGGGTGTCGCGCGAAGTGTGTGAGTGAGTAATGCTAGGTGCCAGTGTATGGGAAAGCGCGAAGCACTGAGGGCGAAGCCTGTGGGTCCAGCCGGAGAGGTGAGCTGCGGATCGGGTGGGTGGGCTCACACGCTCGTTGCAGCGATCCGTGTACTGGTGGTCGCAACAGGCCCGCTGATCGCGTGATCACTGCTGCGAGTCAGAGTTGGAGCTCTGCTGCTTTGATGATGGTGCTTGGGCGAGAGCGTGGCAGAGGATTTCACAACTGCGTGTTCACTTCAAGGGAGAGGTAGGAAGGGTGTAATTACAGAAAGAGAGCTCGGTATGTACAACAAGCCGCCGATGGTGTGATGGTGGTAGAATAAGATGAATGACAAGAGAGACGGCGCCTCGCTCCTAATCCGGCCTAACCGGCCTAACCGGCCACCACTCGCGCAGGTCGTTTTTCGGCTTGTATTTTTGAAATTAATACATTTATTTTAGTAGTTTAGTAGTATAGGTACTTGTAAATAATCCCGGGAACGCGTTTGCCACCCAATCCCACTCGTTTCCCACACACGCGACGTCGTTTTTCCAACACCATTACCCAAGCTTGGGATTTTTCAGGTCGAACTCGGACTCGGATCGAAGTTACAGTTGTTCGATTACCAGTGGTGATCCTGGAGCCAGGCTGTTATTCTACAGGAATAAAAGAATGCTTTAGTGTGATTGTCTGTAATCAGACCCAGAATGTGTAGACGCACTTTCTCTAATCTAATCTACATTCCATATTCAATCGCTACAATTACACTACGGTCAATGCGCTCCGGTTATTCGGACTTCCGAGTGTCGGATTCGTTGACTCGGATCTGTTGATCCGGGCTCATGCGCGTCTCAACAGGTCTGTGTCTTGGGTTGAGGGCTGGAGTGTGGAATATTCCCAAGTAGGTGCACTAAGACTCATTACGCGTTACCGCCATATAATGTAGACTCGTAGTACAGATGTACAGTAATTGAATATGTGGGGCCAAAAGAGATAGGTTCGATATCAGTTTCCGTGGTCCAACAGAACACGCTGGTTCTTCTGGAAAGCGTGTAGGAACGACCCGGACGATCGATGGTTCTGGGGAAGCTGCGGCCTCGATGCGATGCGTTGATTACGGACCGCGGGTCGCAAGAGACACGTAGCGCTCCGTGTCTAGACACATCGGTCGCCGTCCGTGGCATACGCGCGTAGATATTTAATTAACCGGAAGGTGGCCCAAACAACTGCCCAGTGGAAGGGATGATGCATATCACGAAAAGGCGAATAAATATGCTATCCACCGTACCCTATTTCCAGCGTAGATTTACACGGTACATTCGAAGCTACAATACAGAACGGTCATGTTAAACGTACATGCGGGTATGTGAGATATCGATGACAAGGAAATGACACTACGACGATATAACGGTTGACGATATAATGGTCATATGGTCGGTACGCGGTTACTAGCCCCACGCCCATGGGAACCTTCTGCTGGGAGCGCTGGGACTTGATCGTAGTCTGGAGGGTAGTCGTGAATGGCATGGTAGAGTGCACCTAGGGAGAGCCTTCCATCGCCCGTTATAGGATCGGGAGGGACACCCGCGTGTACGCTTCAATGATGGCGAAGAGAGTGTCAGAAACGAGTGTCAATGATAGACTGAGTAAAACTTACCGTGCGGCCTTGAGAAGGTCACGTTGAATCTGCTGCAGGACCTTACTACCCTCATTATGTGGGCCGTGACTTTTGAGATTAAGGAGCGAGTTGATATGCGAACGGTAATGGGCTTTGTAGCGCTCTTCCTTCCAACTAGACTCTTTGCATGTACCAGTAGACCACTCGTCGATGCAGCACTCGATCTGACAACAACGGGTACAATCCGTCAGCGTCCAGGTTAAGGGCGCGATGGATCGACCCTTACCACTGTGGCTACAAGGGCAATGACTTCGTGTGGGATGAGGTCAGAGTCAAGGCCAAAGTGTTCATGAAAGGCAATCCCGACGTCGTCCTTGTCCTGGAACCACATGATATTGACAACTTTCTGTAATATGCGGTGTTGATAAGGATAACGTGGGGGCTTGCCGCGCTCGCCGAAGTTGAGATCCTGTGAAACGTATGGCGGTACTCAGTTGGCTGCAAATGTGATACGATGAGGCATACTCGGTAAATGAACGTTGCCTTGGTCAACAAGGCCCGCGCGCGACTTGCATTGCGGCCGATGCTATCAGGAGCTCTACTGGTGTCAAACTCATACAAAGAATCCACGTCGGGCTTGATCTTCTTTTTTATGTCGGTGAGGAACTTCATGCTGCTACATGTGAACTGAAAACCCGAGTGAAGTCGTGCCACATGTGACAAAAAACAGACATGCCTCTTCGTTTTGAACTTGGCGTAATGAATCTGGATGTGCCTCTGTTCTTGAACAGGCTTCCTTCCACACATCCACCACCCATTTGTCCTTCGTAACAGATGACGGAAATGCTTCCTTGCAGCTGAGCCAGCATCGGTATAGAGACTGGGCGGTATTTATCACGCGGCAATTGATATCCTCTAATCCATGGGCAGAGTCAAGTTCGCGTATATGGTGAGTGCAAATTCGAAACTGACCAAGTTCTGATGATGTACCCGGTTGGGACTGAAACTGGACTTGGTCAAGGGCTCTATCCGATAGAGACTGTGAAAGAAATAATAAGATATATGGTATTAGTGGTCACATGCGAAAGTAACCTTAACGTGTCGGTATACTCCGTTTGCAACCTTATGATATTCCCGAGCGTGGAGGAACTTTCGAACACCCGATTTGGTATTCAGCCCGACCTTCATCTCCCGGGCACTGTCGGACGTTAGAAGCGATGGACTTCATGGGAAGTAAACTCACTATGTCATTTCATCTCCAATGACTCTGAGGTCAGTTTCTGTGACGAAGGCTCGGACTTCCTCCGTTACTAAACCCCGGGCTTGATTTAGCATGTCATCTGCCCGTCTCTCTTGTGACGATGGAAATTGCCTCCCTATGGTATTCAGAAGCGCGGTCGCTAAGACGGCCCCTGCATTGGGCGGGACCTCTTGATTGGGAGTTGGACACATGAAGGGGGCAATGTGAGAGCTTTCCAAAGGATCGCGGACTTGTGACGAAGGAGAGGGGGGGTGATGGGCTTGCCAATTGTGAGGCCTGGTTAAATAACCATCCGTTCAGTGCAACTCGTGTACGGCATACAGTACCATTGCTTAATCTTTTCATCACGAGTCGCAGGCCACATTGCAGTGAGAGTGACATGCCGCGGTTGTGATCGGCGATCGGGACCTGTGGCGCCTACTCGCTCAGTGCGTTCCAGCGAGTACCTCAACTCTGCCACTTGCCTTATGAAAACTCAGTCATGGGACCTTACCTGGCAATGAGACAACGATCAGGGTGGGAATTCGAAGAATAAATCCCGACCGATGGATCTGAGCGCGCTGAATCCAATCGCGAAGTCCCGATAGGGATACAGGGCCAGCGCCGGTCAGCGCTGAGACCTCGTTATCTCTCACGTCAAAGTCGTTTCGCCAGCGTTTCACCCACTTCATTCCTAGAGCGGATAACCTCGTTCCATCCATCTGTCCAAACTGATAGAGGTGCATGTGCAAGGGCATGCGAATTTGGATCACCTGGTGGCAGGACTGCGGTAGAGCGGGCTTCTTACCCCACCCTTCACATAAATTCTCAGCGCACACCAAATACGAACCATGGAAGATGATAGGAGAAGGACGGATGACCTTGACAGCTTTCGAAGACGCGTCGGAGTGGCCATCACGATGGCGCAGGCCGCACGTTTACTGTCTGGTTCCTTTATTCAAAATCAGAACCATGACTCTCCAGTTGGCGTAGTTTACCATATAGTGATTATCGTTGATTTGAATGTCGCCGTAATTTTCACACGGTGACTTTTCCGCCGCGGTGCGTAAGTTACACCGATGTTTGCATTTGTTGATCGTTTTGTTGACTACTGTACACAATGGAAAAATTGGTAACAATGGCGCCATCGTATGTCTCATCCCACTCGGGCCGTTGTTGTTCCTTTTATCTCAGGGACTTCGGTTTTTCTCATGTCGTCGAATTTCCATACCCAACCCTCATCTTTCCTACTCCGAGATCGATCCTTCTGCAAGGTGTGGCTTCTGTCCGCTCAAATCATTTGACTGACCTGAACTATGCAAATCCTCATCATAGCCAACTTCGCTGTCAAAGTAGATGCCCGGCATATCAACACCCCGTATCCATGCAGAACAGGCCAACAGAACGATAGGCACGCTGTTTAGAAATGAAGAGTGGTGGCGGGATCAGTACTATGACATCTATAACCGCGGGTATGCACTTCGTCCTCGTTACCACCCAATGTGGGAGCCGTCATGGATGGCATCGGGTAAAGATTTCTTCGCTGTGGAAGACGGGCAACCTAGCATTGTTAGTACACCCCCCCTCTCGGCACTAACGATACTAATGGATGGCACTACACAGTTTCGAGCTACCATGGATGCGACACGCCGACGCGATGGCAAGCACGTAATGCTCAAAAAGATCTTCCCCGACGAAGGACCACATGAATTGACAATTACTCAGCTATTCTCTTCGCGCGAACTCGCTCGGGATCCTCGTAATCATTGTGTGCCTCTGTTGGATATTATTGAGATTCCCCAAAGTGGCCAGAAGCTAATGGTTATGCCATTTTTGCGCCCTTTCAATAATCCTCATTTCCAAACGTTTGGCGAGTTCGTGGCATTTTTCACACAAATTTCTGAGGTGAGGTCAAGTACCTGTCATCACGAATCGATTCTGATTGAGCTTTGGATCAGGGTCTCCAATTCATGCACGAGCAAAGCATTGCACACAGGTGCGCGTTTTTTCCTACAGATGGGAAGAACTTTCAGAGACGGGACCTTTCCAGGGACTGCACAGTGAATAACATCATGTTCGACCCGTCTGAAATGTACCCTCAAGGATTTCATCCTACGCAAATGGACCGTAGCAGGGAGTTCAAGGGCCGGGCCAAGAGACACACCCGGACACAGCGGCCTCCCCGGTATTACCTGATCGACTTTGGCTTGTCACGACAGTACCGCTCACGAAACGCGCTTGATGTACCGCTTCGTGGCGGTGATAAGTCAGCACCTGAACATCGGAATGCGATCCGGTGTAATCCGTTTTACACGGATATCTATTACCTAGGCAATCTTGTCCGACAGGAATTCATACAGGTAAGATCGGCGATGCCTACCTACCATATTGATACCGATAGATTACGTTATCAGAAGTACAAAGGCTGCGAGTTTATGCAAGACCTGGTTAACGAGATGACACACACCAATCCTGTAAAGCGACCCTTGATCGAGGACATCGTGGCAAAATTTTCCTACATGCGCAAATCTCTTAGTGAATGCAAGCTTCGCTCCCCTTTAATATCCAAACACAAACCCAGCTTATTCACAATCTTCTGTCGCGCAAAACAAGCCCAACTTACCCTCCAGTACATACTTTCACGCAAGGGCGCCATTCCTGAACCGTGATCAAGCGCATTTGCGACCTCTACGGTGAACACGTACGTCAGTGATCACACGGTTGACTCCAGTTTTATTGTGTCCTGTTGGTCGTGTTTTTTTTGAAGAACAGCTTGTGCATTGCACGGCTGCAGCACCCGAACGATCACCAAATGGGGCCACGGGACAAACACCTACCTGATCACTGCCGCCACGCAGTCACTCGCAGTCACTCGCAAGATACCTGTATACGTCACAGCGGGTCCTTGATCCCGCATATCACACCACGCACTATTTCTAACATGTTTATCTCTGATAACACTTAAATCTCATAGAAGGCAGACCGCAGGTGGACAATCGCCCCTTATTTGTGCTCCCTATGTATTTCTTTGCGATCTTCAAGTGTTCCTTTAGTCTTCCCTATGCTCTGAATGCTTCACAAGAAATCCCGTACCTAAATATATAGACGAAATCTACGCTATCTGTAGATCCATAGAATGGTCGCCTTTGATACCATATGCATCGCTCCTTTCATATCTCAATTTACTTTCATCACGCCTCGCCAAGCTTCGACAAATCTGATCCACTCAACCGTATCCGAAGAACACGCGAGAAGGAACATAGGACGGCGTGAAACCGCCGCGCCGTCCTGTCATTGCCTCTCTCGAAGCTAAATGGACGCGCTCAGATTTACTCTAGGCTCATTTAGATGTTCTGTATCAAGCTGCTACCGTATGGCGAGCCAATGTGTTGCTGTTCCGACGTAAATCCAGGCCCAAAGAAACATTGGCACTGATCTTGCAACCCCTGAAACATGGGCGTGCATCATGTACACAACCGTGGAATTAATTTCATACAGAGGCTCCTAGTGTCAAACCTGCCTGCGAGTGCGTCATACCCTGACAGGCGAACATGCGGCTAATTGTCCACTCATTGACATTGTCCTCATGTAAATGATCGATCCGGATGGCCTGAGCGTGGGCGGCCTTGGAAGCCAGGCTGTGCCAGGAGGGTTCATGCGCTTGCACGCATGTAACTGAGCGGCAGAAACCTGAGGGGTGAAACGAAAGTACTAGGTTTAGTGATTAGCCTGAGTTTCCATGTCACAGTTGAGGTAGGCACTAACACAGAGACTCGTCCGGTTATGGACTTTACATACTGTAGCGCACATACAGTCAGGACCGCGTTTCGGCGCTAGTAGCTGGTAATTGAAATGGGATGTACAATACAGTGTTCGTACACGTTGAAGGCGCGTGCGCAATTACTCGCCGGATTGCGTGAACAAGGTCCAATTTGACATGGCATTGCCTGCCCCATCTCGCAGTGCTGTGATTCACTCAATTCTGATCTCTGAGCCCACACATACAGTGTGCAACGGGTTAGATTGATGTTAGACCACAAGTAGAACTGGAGTGGAGGGATGTCGCCGACCAGCAAGATGAATCTTGTTAATTATGAGCGGTTGGGCGTCGATCCGATTTTGATTTATCACGATCCACCTGATCATTGCGGCGATCCAGAACCGGAGCGCCACCATTAGCCGTTTGAAGGTAATCGGCCTTGGGATCTTCAGTCGGAGCCGGAGTTTTTTGGTGGGTGACCCAACGAAACGATTCGGAGCTAGGGAGCGACTCTCCTATCGGAGCTGAGCGCTAGCGCTGGGCAGCGGAGATTCAGTGTGGCTCAAGTTCAAGTATCAGGGCGCAAGGAGTCCGAGTTGTTGACTCGGGAAGTGGTCATGCATGTCATATTTCGTAATTGGTCGGTGTATCATGATATGCCTTATGGTGTTATTAGATAATGTCGGACAAATACGCCGTGTCAATTTCGCATATCATAATGGGCCTTATTGACGATCTCGGTGCCTTTTCTAGGTGTTGGAAGACATCCTCACATCCACATCTGCATTAGCATCAGTGCCACGGCGTAGGGATTCCATTATTAGGCTGGACGTATGGAAAGTAAGCGACGACCGACATAACTCGTTACTTTAGCTCGGGACAGCAGAGGAATGATAGAGATACCTGGGTCGGCGGTCTTACCTTTACAACAAGTGAAGTTTGATACGCCGATATTTTTGGGGTGTCGAATTATCTTTGCATGCAATGTCCTAGTACAGGATGTTGGTTGGGAGCGAGCCATAGCCCGGGGCGGGGACGTTACGATACTGGACACGAGCAGTACAGCAGTGAAATACAATAACGTGATCGCGCTGCGGCGGCGCTGGCGAAACGAACTTGAACACAAGACCTCTCAGGCTCATCTGAGTCCTCACTCAAGCTTTTCTCAATACAGTCACCCATCAGACAGTTAGGACGACCTTATGTAGGACCCACTATACATAGCATTATCTCCATTCAGAAATAAATCGACGATTTATACGTTAGCCTACCATTACAATGAAAGTGTCAATTTAATTATGGCGCGTGTTGACACTTGGCTGACTTGATTGACTGTAACGATACTTGCTCACACCCCCTTCGTGCTGGATGGCGTAATCTTCTCAGCTCCGTACATGGTCGTAACATCGTGACAGTACTACACATGCTATCGTACACGGTAATGAATACTTCGGATGCGCCACACCAAAAGAACCCACCGATACTCCAGAAGTCGTTGCAAAAGAGATATAAGAATCAAGAGAATCCATCGACGACAATATCTGGAATATCAAAGGAAGGGGGAGGGTAGGACGGAGTGGACTGATTGCGTCCCCCTGGTTCTGTTACTGGATAAGGTGAAACTCCGGCATGTTCACTTGGACGAAATGTCGATCAGCACGAGTGTTTGTAGTTGTACGAGGTGTATCTTACCGTGCGTTCTTTAGCAGATCACACTGTAATTGACACAACACATCGATATTTCTTTCGAGACCCCGTGCTTGGAAGGTAAGGAGTGAGGAGACATGCGATGCATACACAGCCTGGGGTTTGTCCTCATCCCAGCTAGAATCTTTTCGCTGTCCATCAGACCACTCGTCAATACAGCACTGTACCTATTGATAAAGAAATTCACTTTCAGTATCTACTAAGCATTAGTTGGCGCGAGCTTCAGTTACCACTGTGAGTATAAGAGCGATTATTGGAATGGGCATCGGGGAGAAGTGCTCATGAAGCACAACTCCCACATCATCCTTGTCACGAAACAATGTCACATTGATAGCCTCTTGGATGATAGGATGACTGTATGGACTATGACGTTTCCTGCCATTCTGGACCTCCTATTAGCGAAATGGGGTCAGTGTCCTATGAGCCGAGGTGCGACAGAGGCAATGCCTAACAGGATAGATGAAATTCGTATCTCTCAGCAACATCTTAGCAAGCTCGACATTAAACCGTATACTCTCGGGCGCTTTGCTCGTCTTGAAGTGATATATATTTTCCACACGAGTTGTAATGTTGGACTTTATCTCAGCGAAGAGTCGAACGTCGATGCCACCGTCTGTTGCCTTATACGCCACGTGAGATGTCCGGGAAATCCCGGTATCGTGGGATGTACAGTAGAAATGAAGAACTTACGGTTAGCATGGGATTTAATCCCAACGGCCTTTGTCCGAGCACCTCATCTTTAGCTCTGTCTGAAACGGTCTATAATTCATGAGACCATGAGAAACGTTTGTTTGCTGTGTGATGTGATGGGCAAGAGTGACCTTGACAAAACGGAGAGCCTCTTTGGCAGACTTTCGGTATTCCCGCGCTTGTAGGAATTTCGAAAGGCGACTTTTTGATTCCAATCCTGCCTTGACTTCCGCCGCGCTGACAGGGGTCAACATAACTCGGATACGCTCTGGAAGATAGCACGCACTAAAGAACCTTATCCCTGGCGATTTTCAGGTCAGAGGGGCTAATCCAATCTCCGTTTTTCTGAGCTAAGTCTCGGGCCTGGTCCAGTCGCCTATCACCCAGCCTTTCTTGGGCTGATGGGCGCTTACTGGACAAAAAGTCTAGCAGTCTCGACGCCAAAACACCCGACGCATCAAGTGTAGGGCTGGAGGTGACGTGCGGCATAGGTGAAGAGACAGGGTTAGTATGAGGTGAAGAGTCTGAGAGGGATGAGGGGGGTTATATCGCAGGTTGTGACGAATAACATCAATCATGCCATGAGGCCTGATTCTTCGATGTGGTTCTTCGGTCGGTCGAGCCAAACATGAGCCCCACTCGTAGGCGCGCGACGAGATAAGAGTTTCAAAACTCGCTCAGAAGAAGAGTAAATACGAGAATCAGCCCCAGCGTACACCGAGTGTACATCGTTCGTGCTGTGCTTACAGCCGTTGCTCGAGAGCTCAGAAATTACTTGCGATCACTCAAACACTAAGAGACTCGAGGAGGCAACATCAGGGGACCGTGTTTTGACTAACCAGGGTACCGCAAA
>WNFO01004976.1_pt1 | contig 11546 bp, 12 predicted proteins | sample 5400251 | NCBI WGS metagenome assembly WNFO01 (sample SAMN13153354, study PRJNA577476) | soil metagenome | isolation source: 100 cm saprolite under Madrone tree | place: USA:California | collected 2016-06-14
CCTAATCACTGCAAAATCGGTGCCGCCTCCCGCGGGAGTTGAGGAACGAAAAGGCGTGCGCGATAGAACCTAGTTACGTTTCGCTATTTATATACTCCTTCAGGAAGTTAGCGTCAAGATTATCTTTACGCGGTATAGACGCGGGGAACGCGTGCGGTGACGGCGCAGAGCAGATCGGAAGTGACCGTGCCGATGCTGCGCGCCACGGCGTTGGCGGGATGCACGTGCGCGCCATCGGTGCCGTAGATGGTAACCACATCACCGACTTCGACGTCGACAATTTCGGTGACGTCGATCATGGTGACATCCATGGAAACGATGCCGATGATGGGAACGATCTTTCCGCGCACCAGTACGGAGCCGCGACCGTTGCCCAGCGAACGGTGAATGCCATCGCCATAACCGGCGGCGAGAACTGCGATTACCGAGGGACGCTGAGCCACGAATTTCGCGCCGTAACCTACGCCGGCGCCCGCGGGAACCCGCCGCAAGCTGATGATGCGCGTGCGCAAACTCATTACGGGCTTGAGAGGCAAGCGGCGTTCGGACTCCGCGCGCAACTCCGCCGGATCATAGCCAGGATGATACCCGTAAAGAATCACGCCGGGACGCACCATGTCCGCCCAGGATTCGGGACGCGCGGCGATAGCGGCGCTGTTGGCCAAATGCACGATGCCGGGATCGATTCCCAGGGCGCGCAGGCGATCGACCGCGGCGTAAAAGCTTTCTTCCTGCTCGCGCGTTTGCTGGCCTTGAGGAGTCGGCGCAAACGCTTCGGAGGAAGCGAAGTGGGTCATGACGCCGCCGAGGCGGAGATGCTTGCATTTGGCGACCTGCCGCGCGAAGCATTCCACATCGCTCGTCGAGATGCCCAGGCGATTCATGCCGCTGTCCACTTTAAGGTGAAACGAAAACGGCTTGCTTGCGCCGCGGCGCGCTGCTGCCCGCTCTAGACGCGCGAGCTGTTCACAGCGATGAACGACCGGCGTCAGGTCGTGCTTCAGAAGCTGGGCTTCTTCGCCGGGCCAGAAGCTGGTGAGCACCAAAATCGGTTTGCGCACTCCGGCCTTGCGCACATCGATGCCTTCGTTGGTGCAGGTGACGCCGAACCAGTCGGAGCCGGCTTTCTCCAGAATCTTCGCCACTTGCGGGCCGCCGTGACCGTAGCCGTTGCCCTTGACAATGCTCAGCACCTTGCGGCGCGTCTTGCGCTTCTCGTTGCTCGGATTAACGAAATCGCGAATCGCGCGCAGGTTGTGCGTCAGCGCGGAAACCGATACTTCCGCCCACACCGGGCGCCCTTCGATTTTCAGTTGGGTTTTCGATCGCTCCGCCATGGTCGTCCCGAGAGAAAAATAGTGTACGACATCCGCGCGGCCGGGGCCTAGGCGCCGCGCGGATGCTGCGTGAAAGACAACACCGGCTTGGGGAGCAATCGCTGCGCCGTGGTGCAAGATTCGCGCCCAGCCGACGCGGCGCCGCGTAAGTGCTTGTGGCCACAACTGTTATGGCAAACGGGGCTCGCGGCGTGGGCTCCGGTCTCGGCGGGCGGAGTGTCTATCTGGACGCGGATGGCTCCCGCGAACCACATCGGGACCAGCTAACGAAGTAACGAAGAACCGTGACAATGAGTACGTTTTGCTGAGGGGTGCGTCTGTGAGGGAGAGGGCGTACCTTATACGGTTGCGGGAGCTGAAGGAGGGGACGCGATGAGGCGAATGCTGCCGTGGCGGTTGGTGGTGCTGCTGGTGTTGGCGCTGCGTTGTGCGGCACAGGAGACGCCGGCTCCGCGCGTGGTGGACTTGACGGCTAGCGACGGAACGAAGCTGAAGGCGTCGTACTTCGCCGCGGGTAAACCGGGGCCGGGAGTGTTGCTGCTGCACCAGTGCAATCAGCAGCGCAAGAATTGGGACGAGCTGGCGGGGCGGCTTGCGGGAGCGGGAATCCACGTGCTCACGCTGGATTACCGCGGGTACGGAGAGAGCGGCGGAACTTCGTACAAAGATCTCGCGCCGGCGGATTTCGCAAAAGTCGTCGCCGAGAAATGGCCGGGCGACGTCGACGTGGCGTTCAACTACCTGGTGTCGCAACCGGGCGTGACGCGAGGCATCGCCGGGGCGGGAGGCGCGAGCTGCGGCGTCAACCAATCGATCCAGTTGGCGCGGCGCCATCCGGAAGTGAAGACGCTGGTACTGCTGTCCGGCAATACCGATCGTGACGGGCGGTCATTTCTGCGGAAATCGGAAAAGGTCCCGGCGATGCTTTCCGCGGCGGACGATGATGGCGGCGCAGTGGAGGTGATGCAGTGGCTGTACGGACTGTCGCCGAACGCGGGCAGTAAATTGGTGCATTACACCGCGGGAGGCCACGGGACAGAAATGTTCGCGGCGCACAAAGAGCTGCCGGGCATGATTGTGGACTGGTATGTGCAGACGCTGGTGAAAACACCGGGAAGCGCTCCCGCGGTCAAGGGAGCTGCGGCAAAAACGCGCGAGGCGGGGATTCTGGAACTGATCGATTCGCCGGGCGGAGCAAGTAAGGCCGCGCAGACTCTGGCGGAGGCGCGGCAGCGCGACGCCAAGGCGAATCTCTTCTCCGAAGCGATTGCGAACGTGATTGGCTACGAGCACCTACAAGAAGGGGACACCAAGGGAGCCGTGGAAATCCTGAAACTGAACGCGGCGGCGTATCCGAACTCGCCCAATGTGTACGACAGCCTCTCCGACGCGTACCTCGCCGATGGCCAGAAAGATCTGGCGCGAGAGAACGCCAAGAAGGCGCTGCAATTGCTGGCATCGGATACGACGGATCCCGAAGCGCGGCGCAAGCTGATTCAAGAGAGCGCCGAAGCCAAGATCAAACAGTTGGGAGATGGGCAGTAGTAGAGTTGCGAGTCAGTGGTGCAGTTACTTTTTGCTTGGAATCCCTTGTGTCCAGCGTTTTCGTATTTCGGCGATGAATTGCTGCTTGTCTTTCTGCATTAGGCGCACGAGGGCTTGATTTTCGGTATCTTCGTGGGCGGCGGCCCACAGGACCATTTCCGTGAGGACCGGAGCGAGATCGATTCCTTTTGCCGTGAGCGAGTAGATCAACTTTCGCCCGTCGGACGGATCGGGCGCGGTAGCGATGATTCCATATGTTTCGAGCCTGCGCAGGCGGTCCGCCAATATGTTCGTGGCGATGCCTTCGTAGGACTCCAAGAACTGCTTGTAGCTGCGGAAGCCGCGCAGCATCATGTCGCGGAGGATCAGCAGCGACCAGCGATCGCCCAGCATTTCCACGGAAGCGTTCAGGGGACACCCGGAGCGGCGCTTGGGAGACGGTTTGCTGCCTGGCATATTTCCACAGTAGCATTTTTAACTTGCATTTCGCAAGTAAGATGGTGCATCATTTCCCGCGACCGGAACTTTTCACTTTCCGATGCGACGAAAAGGAGCGAGCCATGCAATTAAACCCTTATCTGATGTTCAACGGTCAATGCGAGGCGGCATTCAAATTTTATGCGAAATCGCTGGGCGGCAAAATCGAAGCGATGATGAATCATGGGGACTCTCCCATGGCGCAACAGGTCTCACCGGAATGGCGCAACAAGATCATGCATGCGCGAATGGTGGTGGGCGGCACAGTATTGATGGGTATGGACGCTCCTCCTGACCGCTACCAGGAGCCAAAAGGCTTTTCCGTGTCGATCGGCGTGCAGGACCCGGCAGAAGCAGAGCGCGTCTTTCGCGAATTGGCGGAAAGCGGTAAGGTGCAGATGCCGATCCAAAAGACATTCTGGTCGGCGCGATTTGGCATGGTTGTAGATCGATTCGGCATCCCATGGATGGTTAACTGCGAACAAGCTGGCACCGCCGCAGGGGGCCACGACTGAGGCGCCGGGTGAAATACAGACGAGGCGACACTTCTGCGGAGCCTGACCACTGATAAGAAGGAGTGACCGATGAGCGGCGTACGGGTATTGGTTGGCACAAAGAAAGGCGCGTTCGTGCTGACGTCGGACGGCAAGCGCGAGAAGTGGGACGTAAGCGGTCCGCACTTTGCGGGCTGGGAGATTTACCACGTCAAGGGATCGCCCGCGAATCCTAACCGCTTGTACGCGTCACAGACCAGCGGCTGGTTCGGGCAGATCATTCAGCGCTCCGACGACGGCGGCAAGACCTGGATACAGCCGGGCGCACCGCCAGGCGAACCAAAGCAAGAGGGACCGCCCAAACCCGCGAGCAACAAATTTGTGTACGACACCTCCGCGGGAACCGGCAAGCCTCTGACCACACATCAGTTTTACGACGGCACCCAACATCCGTGGGAGTTCAAGCGCGTCTGGCACCTGGAGCCTTCGCTCAGCGATCCGGGCACAGTGTACGCGGGAGTCGAAGATGCCGCGCTCTTTCGCTCGAGCGATGGAGGAGAGAATTGGCAAGAACTTGCCGGGCTGCGCGGCCATGGCACCGGGCCGAAGTGGCAACCGGGCGCCGGCGGAATGTGCCTGCACACCATCGTTCTGGATCCGAGCAACGCCAGCCGCATCTTCGTTGCCATCTCGGCGGCCGGCGCGTTCCGCAGCGACGATGCCGGCAAGACTTGGCGCCCGATCAACCGCGGCCTGAAATCCCAATACATTCCGGAGCCGACGGCGGAGGTGGGACATTGCGTGCACCGCATCGCCATGCACAAGTCGCGCCCGGGGGTGCTGTTCATGCAGAAGCACTGGGACGTGATGCGCAGCGACAATGCCGGCGACTCGTGGACCGAAGTCAGCGGGAACCTGCCGACCGACTTTGGATTTGTGATCGACGTTCATGCGCACGAGCCGGACACCGTTTACGTCGTGCCCATCAAGAGCGATGGCGAGCACTTTCCGCCCGAAGGAAAACTCCGCGTGTACCGCAGCCGCAGCGGCGGCAACGAGTGGGAGGCGCTGACGAAGGGTTTGCCGCAACGGGACTGCTACGTCAACGTGCTGCGCGACGCCATGGCCGTGGACTCCCTGGAGAAATGCGGCGTTTATTTCGGAACCACCGGCGGACAGGTGTACGCTTCTGCCGATGCGGGAGACACCTGGGCGCCCATCGTGCGGGACTTGCCGGCCGTGCTCTCTGTGGAGGTCCAGACGCTGCCATGATTCGGGTTGTGCTGCCACCACACCTGAAGGGGCTGGCGCACGTGACCGGCGAGGTGCAGGTGGATGTCACGGGTCCCGCGACGCAACGGTCGGTCGTCGATGCGCTGGAGACGAAGTATCCGATGTTGCGCGGAACCGTCCGCGACCACGTTACGCAAGAGCGGCGGCCGTTTTTGCGGTTCTTCGCCTGCGAAGAGGACCTGTCTCATGAATCGCCGGACGCGCCCCTCCCGGACGCAGTCGTCTCGGGCAAGGAGCCGTTGCTCATTGTGGGGGCGATCGCCGGCGGGTAAGGCAGATTGACTCAGATTTTTTTCTGCAAGAGTGAAACGCGCAGGTCCAAATTTCGTTAGACAACATGAGGAGAAGAAATGTCATCTGCCAGCCAGACTTCCGAAATTGCGCCATCCGCTAGTCAAGCTACCGCGTCAAGGAAAAGCATTTGGGTCGGACGCATCCTCAGCGGACTGGTTGTACTTTTTCTGATTCCCGACGGCATCATTAAATTCATCAAGCCAGCCCCGGTGGTCGAGACATCCGCGCATTTGGGATTGCCCTTGAGTCTGGCTAACACCTTAGGAATCCTTCTGCTCGTCTGCACAGCCATTTATGCATTTCCGCGTACTTCGGTCCTCGGGGCGATCCTGCTGACAGGCTACCTTGGCGGCGCGGTCGCTACGCATTTGCGGGTGGGCGATCCGTTGTTCAGCCACATTCTATTCCCGACTTATTTGGGTGTGCTGCTTTGGCTGGGGTTGTACTTGCGCGATGATCGGCTGCGTGCGCTGATTCCACTGCGGAGCTAACGCCACTCGCATGGATGAACGACGCGGATGCACTAGTTGCAAGGAGATCGAACGATGATTCTGAAACTAGAGTTGTTCATGCACGATCTGGCAGTCGCGCTCAGGTCCCTGGCGCGCGCCAAAGGATTGGCGATCACCGTCGTGCTGACGCTGGCGCTGGGCATCGGAGCGAACGCGGCCATTTTTAGCTTGGTGCGTGGGGTGCTGCTGCGGCCGCTGGTGAATCGCGACGAGGGTCGCCTGATCTACATCCGCCAGAGCGCCCCTGGCGTTGGCGTCGAAAATGCCAATTTCTCGGTACCCGAAATTCAGGATCTGCGCGCGGGGATCAAAACGCTGAGCGAGTTTGGCGACTTCTCTACCATCGGCTTCACCGTCGTTGGCCTCGGCGATCCCCGCGAAGTTCGCGCCGGAGTTGTCGGCGGTTCCTATTTCGAAGTGATGGGTTTGCACCCGGTCCTCGGCCGGCTCCTCGACATGCATGATGACGGCCCCAACGCCGCTGGCGCGGCCGTACTCACCTATCGTTTCTGGACCACGACTCTCAAAAGCGATCCCTCCGTGATCGGCAAGCAGATCCGGCTCGGCGAGCGTTCCGCCACGATCGTCGGCGTGCTAGAGCCCTCGGTTCCCTACCCTGCCGAAACCGAAATTATCGCCAACGTGGTCACCAGCCCGCATCATCTTTCCGCGACGATGGTCACCGGCCGCGTCCATCGCATGACCGAACTCTTCGGCCGCCTCGCTCCCGGCGCTACGCTCGAGTCAACGAACGCCGAATTGCGCACCGTCTACGCTGCGATGATTCGCGAGCATCCCGAGGCTTACGCGCAGAAGGGCGACAACCGCATTCATGCCGTGCTCCTGCGGGACCAAATCACGTCCGGGGCGAGAACGATTCTGTGGGTCCTGCTGGCGGCCTCCATCCTGGTCTTCATCATTGCGTGCTCCAACGTTGCCAACCTAATCCTCGCGCGGAGCGTTCGTCGGGAAGGCGAGCTAGCCATCCGCGCCGCATTGGGCGCAAGCAGCGGAGCCCTGCGTCGCACTCTTCTCGCCGAAAGCCTTCTGCTCTGCGGCGCCGGCGCGATTCTTGGCGTCCTTAGTGCCCGTCCGATGGTCGCCATTCTTGCTCGCTACGCCTCGCGCTTCTCCGTCCGCGCGCTCGACCTCACCATCGACTCCAGCATGCTGTGGGTTGGCGCCGGACTCGCTATCCTCGCCTCCGTTCTCCTGGCGTTTGTCCCCCGCCTGCCTTCCACCAGCGCCTCGCAGGGATTCGGGCTCGCCAGCGGCGGAGTGCGCATCACCGGCAGCACCAGCCGCCGCCTGCGTATCTTCGCGGTCACACAGATCGCCGCATCCTTCATGCTCCTGGCCGGAGCCAGCATGCTCATCAAGACTCTCCTTACGCTGCAAGCAACGCAGACCGGCTTCGACATGCATCGCGTTCTCGCTATGAACGTGCCGGTCATGTCCTACGGAAAAACTCCAGATCAGATCGTCAACTTTTACAGGGAGACCATTCGCCGCATCAACGAAATCCCCGGGGTGGATCGCGTCGCTCTAGGCACCACCGTCCCCTGGCGTGACGCCGGCGGCTTCGGTCCAGGCTTCTCTTTCTCCGGCGAGGGCCATGTGAAAGGCGTTCGCGAAGAAGACCCCCGCGCGCAGTTTCGCGTTGTTTCGCCGTCATTCTTCGCCGCTCTCGGCGTGCCGATGGTTGCTGGACGCGACTTCGACGACAATGACCGTCGCGGCGGCGAGCCCGTTGTGATCGTTAGCCAAAGCGTGGCTCAGCGCATGTTCCCCGGCCAAGACCCGATCAACCGCCACATCATGTGGACCGACCCGGTGATGAACTTCATCTTTGTCAGCACCGGGCCTCGCCGCATCGTAGGCGTCGCCGCCGACGTGGACGATGAGCACGTTGTACCGGGCGCGGCCCTTACCGTCTACCACCCCTTTGGTCAGATACCGGATGATGCCGCCAACAAGGAGCTGCCCCTCTTTGGCGGCCGCCTGTTCGTTCACACGCGCATGGATCCTTACGCGCTGGTGACACCGATCACGCGCATCGTCCGCGACATGGCCGCCGACCAACCGGTTGAGCACGCCGCCACGCTGGAAGATATCCGCGCCGAAATACTCACGCCCGACCGCCTGAACACCATCGTCTTCGGCGGGTTCGCCGGCGTTGCTCTGGCCATCGCCATCGTCGGCGTCGCTGGCGTGCTCGCGTTTTCCGTCAGCGCCCGCACTCGCGAGTTTGGTATCCGTCTGGCCGTCGGGTCGCAGCCAGGACGGCTCCTAGCTGGCGTCATCGCCGAGGGCGCCATAATGGCCGGTGCCGGTGTCATCGCCGGTGCCGTCTTGGGATATGTCCTCGCTCGCTTGGCCGGCGGCTACATCCCGGACATCCGCATGCCTAGCGCGGTCCCCGTCGTCGCCTCTGCGTTCGTGCTGCTCGCCGCCGCCGGCATCGCTTCCGCTCTGCCCGCGGCGCGCGCGGCGCGCATCGACGTCATACAGGCGCTGCGCTCGGAGTGACCGGACCGATTCTCGGCGAACCGAACCATATCTCGAAAGGACAAATGGATGAAAATCGCGGCGCTAATTTCACGACTCCTGCTCGGCCTGGTCTTTTTTGTTTTTGGGCTCAACGGTTTCCTGCATTTCATTCCGACGCCGCCCTTGCCGCCCACACCGGCAGGCCGGTTCATCAGCGCGCTTCTTGAATCGCATTACGTGTTTGTCGTCTCCGGAGTGCAGCTCGTGTGCGGCGTGCTTTTGCTGGTGAACCGGTATGTGCCGCTGGCGCTAACGCTGCTGGGCCCAGTGATTGTGAACATCCTTTTCTACCATCTGCTCATGGATCGGATGGGGTTGCCCATGGCAATCGTTGTCGTGATTCTTTGGGTGATTTTGTTCCTGCGTCACCGCCAACATTTCTCCGGCCTGTTTGTGCAAAAGGCGGGTTGAGCAAAGGAAAAGGACTCCACTGTGTCAACAGACCATGCACTTCTTGGCCTACTTGCTCGCAACGAGTGATGGCGCGGCGCATCGAAGTCGGTAGCTTCGCTGTGCCGCAAAAAATCTGATAACGAGGTGATGAGATGAGTATCTACGGTGGTAAAGACCTGGCTAGCGCGTTTCGGACAGTGCGGAAAAACACGATTCAGGTTGCGGAGGACATTCCGGAGTCAAAGTACGACTTCGTGGTGGCGCCGGAGGTGCGCTCCGTGGCGCGGATGCTGACGCACACTGCAATTTCCACGCGCATCTGGGAAGAGGTGCACAAGAAACGGCTGACCACGCTGGTAGGCTTGGACTTCTTTGGCATGATCGACAAGTTCAACGCCGAGGAAGCCAAGCCCCGGACGAAAGCGGAGATCGTAGAATTGCTTCGAACCGAGGGAGAGAAGTTCGCAGCATGGATGGAAACGCTGACTCCGGAATTCCTGGCGGAAACGGTGACCGAGCCCGACGGAAAAACGGCCAAGACGCGATTCGAGAGGCTCCTGGGCGCGAAGGAGCACGAAATGCACCATCGCGCGCAGTTGATGCTCATCGAGCGGCAACTGGGCATCGTGCCGCATCTGACGCGGCAGTTCCAGGAGCGAGTAGCGCAGATGCGCGCGGCCCGCGCCTGAGATGATGAAGCTAGTCTCGGTGAACGTTGGGTTGCCGCGCGAAGTGCTGTGGCACGGGCGAACGGTAACGACCGGGATCTACAAACAGCCGATTGAAGGGCGAGTCGCTTTGGGCAAGCTCGACTTGGACGGCGACCGCCAGGCGGACCTCAGCGTACACGGCGGGGAAGACAAAGCCGTTTACTGCTACCCGATCGAGCATTACCACTACTGGAAGAAAGAGTTGCCCGGCCGGGAGTTGCCGAGGGGCGGCTTTGGGGAGAATTTCACCACGGATGGCTTGTTGGAAGACTCCGTCCATCTGGGCGACCGGTTCTCGGTCGGTACCGCTGAAGTTGTCGTGACCCAGCCTCGCCTTCCCTGCTACAAACTTGGCGTGCGGTTTCAGTTCGACGACATGGTGAAGCGATTCCTGGCGAGCGGGCGGTCGGGGTTTTACTTCGCGGTCGCGCGCGAGGGCCAGGTTGGCGCCGGCGACGAGATCAAAGTGATTGCTCGAGAGGCGAATGCCGTTCCCGTTTCCGCAATCACTCGCCTGTACATCGCGAAACGGTACGGCGATGAGGACGTTGCTTTGGTGCAGCGTGCGTTGCTAGTGGCGGCGTTGCCGGAAAGTTGGAAGGAGTATTTCCGGGAGCGGTTGAAGAAGCGGAACGTGTAGCGCGGGCAGACCGAGAAAAGAAGGATTTAACACAGAGGCATCCGACTAAGCAAATGGCGGGATAGGCGCGGGCTGTTTTGGGTAAAGTCAGCGGCGGCCGATTGGCCACCTTCGCTGCCGGGAACGGTGGCTCAACCGCCGCGAAAAGTCAGAGGGATTCCGCCAGGTACATGATTCGCGAGAGTGCGGCTCTTGCGGCGAGCGCTACTACGGTTTCCAGATATTGCTGTTCCGCTTCGAAGGTGGAACTGCCCTCGAGCTTCTCTAGTTCCGTCCGGCGGGAAACTCTTGCTGCCAGGCGGCCGGCGGCGCTTCTCAGCAGGTTTGGCGTTCGGTCGCTGCGCTCGATTAGGCGGAAGCCAGCGCGCTCGAGCAGTTGCTCATTGACACCCGGGGGGATAAATTGCGCGTAGCCGTGCGGCGCGCGCCGTTGAATTTCTTCACTGGATATGGGGCCGGTGATGACTCCGGCGTCGGTGAAGAGGAATCTTCCGCCGGAAGCGAGGATCCGAGCGACTTCCCGGAAGATGGCCTCGCGGTCGCGCAGATGCAAGATGACATCGATCGAGATTACCGCATGAAAGAAAGCGTTGGCAAAGGGAAGCGGATCGTTCAAGTCCGCTTGTTGCAGAGTGATTCGCCCGGAGAGTTCAAGGGACGCGGCCCGGGCACGTGCAGCGGCAATGGCTTGGGCGCTGACGTCCAGACCAGAGGCCCGACATTTCGTTTGCGCTGAGATATAGGTGAGCGGTCCGGCAGGACCGCAGCCAAGATCGAGAAGGCGGCTTTCGAGCGAGAGCTTGAGCTTGGGGATGTCGGCGCGGAGTTCTTCGGCGGTCACCCAGGAGTGCTGCCCTATGTCTTGACCATAGGCTTCCGCGCGGAGCTGGCGCATGACCTCGGAGTCAAAGTGCTCGTAGAGTTTGTCGTAGGGAGCGGTCATGAGCTTTGTCGCCGCACGCTAAAAACTTTGCTGCGCCTTTGTGAATCAATTCTTTGCAGCGGCGTAGGGCAGCGCCGCGCTGGACCTCTCTACTATCGGATTTCGGGCTTTTACGCGCAAGACGAGCAAGGCCGCCAGTAAATAGCACCCCGCGATGAAGGCCAATCCCGGGAGGAGGCTGTGCGTGCGCGTGTTCAAATCGCCGATGATGTACGGACCGAAGAAGCCGCCTACATGCCCGATGCCGTTAATGAGGCCGAAGGCCGCCGCGGCAGCAGATTCGCTGAGAACCATGGTAGGCATGGCCCAGAGCGGCGGGAAGTGAGCGTACATGAAAAATCCCGCAACCGTGAACAAA
>WNFO01017442.1_pt1 | contig 11545 bp, 14 predicted proteins | sample 5400251 | NCBI WGS metagenome assembly WNFO01 (sample SAMN13153354, study PRJNA577476) | soil metagenome | isolation source: 100 cm saprolite under Madrone tree | place: USA:California | collected 2016-06-14
CCGGGTGCCTACTCGCATCCCGACCGGACGTCCCAAGTGGATCCATGGTGAGTGTTTTATGCTGTACCTGAACCCCGTCTGTCTTAATAACGTTACTCTGTGACTATCCCCGAGCCATTAAAGTCCATCAGAGAGGTCTACGGGGAACAAAAATGACACTGGTACTGGGTAAACGAAACCTCGGAGGCATTTCATGGATTTCGGGTCGACCACTTTGGACAAATCCTCGAGTCAGTTCCAGTAGAGGCAAATAAAAAGGTTCAAGTTACATAAATACGACGTAGACATGCAAAGCCCAGACTGAACGGCGAAAACAAGTAGAGAAAACATGGCAAATAAATACTGAAAATCAAAATGCATTGCAGAAATAAAGGGAAACTATCATCCACAATGCCGTATCAGGAACATTCCTCCGCCGTTAATATGGCAAGTGCCTTTTCTGCCGCAGCATCTCGAGAGAGATGTTTATGTGTGCCCTTCCCGGACGCGATTACTTTGCCATCCACTATGGAAGGGTTCATGAAGAATCATTACGGTCAAATGCGACAAAATTACGCACTCTTGCAGTCCGAAGTCCATTCGGGCTCATGTGCAGGCCCCGATGAAGTGTCGTACCAACTGAGAGATGCCAGTTTCTCCTTTACCTGAAGATCTAAGACGGGAATTAATCAAGGAAACTTGCTTTGTTCTGGTACCGTACAATTATTTAGCGCAATGGTGCCCGTGGCTGTATTACCAGTCAACACAAGAGGAGGGCGCACAGTGGAAAGCTCACCAGGAGTCATGTAGTTTGAGTCGTATACAGCATCAGGCTCATTGCGAACTACTTTTATACGGAATCGAACGTGAAAACGGAGTCCAGAGCGACTTAGATGAATGGACACAAGCAAGGATGGCCGTGCACATCGTTCCGGGGTGTAGGCGGGTGTCAGGGGATCTCTTTGTGCCGCCTGATCTCGGAGCCACGACCAAAGCCAGACTGCCGACCTAGCGATATCCAGGAGGAGCGCAATACACAGAACCCCTAACTGCCAGTGGACAAGGTGACGAACGGTGATGTGATCATGGCCAGGGCACTGTTAAAAGCGCACGTTCAGATGTAATTTCTCAACCCTGTTAAGTTGCATTTCGGAGATAAGTTGGCGTACAGAACTCCGCAGCGGCTCTAGATGGGTCGTGAACGGTGGGAAGAGAAGCAAAAGAGCCCCAATTTGGTGCGTGTACTGAAAGCCTCGCATGTTATGTATGTTGGATGCGACGTCTGAGGCAGGAATAGCGATCATAAATGCGGGGTTTTATTGACCTCGAGGCGCCAGGGTATATATTTGATCATTTTCTTGCACCTTGCATTCGGGCCGACTAAGTGCAAAGACAAAGACTTGTGAATGAAGGCATCAAGGACCAGGTCGCAGGCGACGAAAGTTCTACGTGGACCGGCACCTTACTCGGAGTTTCAAAGCAAACGCGAGGCAACGTCCACGCCAAGTTGCTCGTTGATGCGGCGGGGACGCGAAAAAGATGGCTGGGGAACTGGTCTGTCACGGCTCAAGAGTCACAGAGCCATTTCTGTGGATCTTCTCCTCTCCCCAAACCTCATCGTTGGGTGTGTACAGTCTACAGGGATGTTTCTAAGAGGGAACAATCAGAGAGGAGAGAGATACCCTTGAAGTGCAGGAATAGTCGCGTGGGCGGCTGGAAGGGTGAAGGAAAAACACGTTCCCGCAGGCGGACACGGGGAGGAGCACACTTCTAAGTCATATCTGTCCCATCTGTGAAACTTCTACGGCAAGGTCCTACAGGGGGTGGGCAGGACACAGCAAACAGGCTGCACGTCATGTATGGATGAAGCCAACACGCTCTTCCGAGCCCCTGGCTGAGCGGCGGCGTTGGCGTTATTTCAAATTTATGTATGAATCAGCCAGCAATGGCAAACACAGTTATGCAAACTCGGCCTTAACAGTCATCAACTTACTGCCGGTGCCGGTTCTCTAAACGTATACTGTAACTTGATTCGAAATTGCGAACCGGCGGTGGTGAAAGTATGCGTCAAAAACGCGCGCTGTCAGGCTTTTTTGAAATTATTCCATGACACAGATACTTCTGGTGGGAGGACAAAATCTATAGATATCTTTGCCAAGACTTCATAGAACATCTATTTGGAGGAAAACAGAGCAAAGTCATCTGGATATCCGATAAAGGAAAATGTTGTGCTTTGAGTCACGAAAATTTCAGCAACCCAAGGACCGGTGAAAAGACCGTACCTGTACTGTCTGATTTTGTTCCTCGTTTATCCTTGATTTGATCTTGATCTGATAAGACCTTGTCTCCATTGTGCTCCTCGAGTCAGCGATGACTGGTGCGCAATTCCCGGAGAAGCAATTTAACAACAAACGAAACCCACATCACTTCAATTCAACACACGCTCAATTGGAAAGTCAGTACATTAGGACACAAACACTGTTATTGATACATATAAACATATCATTTGTCCCGATCATTCTCAAGAAGTAGCGAACCTAATACTAGTGATCCCCAATCCACTCAGACAGAGACTGCTGCTTGTGGTCCAACATTACGACCAAGATGTAACATATAGGAAGTGTATCAGAATTGAGTTACCGTACAATGTAGTTGAGGTTGGGTGCTGTAGAGGGAAGGCAATCAGCTTCAATCAGTGTGGGAACAGACCCAGTGCAGACCGTTAAGGGTTAAATATATCTTCTAAGTTTGAGGAAATGGTATGAGGCAATCTGCTTCGCGACGGCTCTAGTCGTGGCACTACCCTGGCCCATAGGATAACCGTTCACTACGAGCTGTTAGTATAATGGTCCTCAACTTGGCGAACAAGTAACGCACGTTTGGCCACTGCGGTATGGGTCGCTTGATGTCCAGGCCCAGTCTGGCCGAACTCCCAGCTCAGTAGATGAGCTTCGCCAGTGCTTTGAAGGTAATTGTTCAACATGAGGATGTAATCTACATGGAGTAGTGGTGAGAACAGGAGATATGAACGTGCAGGTGCTTACCGGGGTTCGACGCCATAATATTGTTCACGGGTGTTGTACGAATGTGTTTAGAAGAGTGAAAGTTGTTGAAGAAGCCGGTGTAAACGAGGGTTTTTATATTCTACCAACGCAGTCCTCAAGAAGAGCATGATCGCTGAATAGGCAACCAAGAATTGCTGCATCGAAATGGAGCCAAAGATGATGCTATACGGCTCGAGTCAATCCATCCCTAGGAAACCAACGGTTCGTGTGTCCTGGCCTGTACATTGCTCCCAACAATGAAAATGTACGGCAATGCGCATAATAACAGATTAAAGGGGATAAGATAAAAGAGTTTTCAGGGTAACGGACTGAACTGCACAAGATCCGGCCTTCGAGGGTTAGGATGTGCAAAGACGCAAGACCTAAGTTCCGTCAAGCTAAGGCCGATATGGCTAAGTCGGATATTTGGATGACACTATGAGGGTGCTAGAAGCTCCGGATACCAGCGATGAGGTTCGTGAATCACGTCCGATGCGCGGAATCGCCGATGTTGTCGTTGGGTGTAGTCGTTGTATATGTCCAAGTGACTCGAGTAAAAAACTGGCGCCTACTTGCAGTTTGACACTTGGCGCTCAAGAAAACGCTGCAAGGGAGAGCATATGAGCTACGTGGTGCAGATGACAGATGGAATCTAAAACAAGATTACGTACCCGCATATGAACATAACCCAATCTGCAATACGCGGTCACGGTTGTTTATTTGAGTAGATAGAGGGAGTGAATTGCCCAACAACAGCCTCGATGCAGCGCTCATCAACATCAGGGCAATGGTGGTTCCGGAGAAAAAGTATATGTCAACTCTTTATTTTTTGCACCCGGACGGGGTCGTACGAGACGACTTCGGCGATGACCCACTGCGCATCGAGATGGCAAGGATACATTAAAGCTGTCCATTCCTTGATGCGCAGCTGGATGACTCCGGACATATAGAATTATTAGGCAGATAAAGTTGACCGAGATGAGAACAAGGGTGCAGCCATTGCCAGCCCGAGGGGGAAAGAAACTAGAGCACAACATAGTGAGCGCCCGGCACGTGAATGGTACGGTGCAATCGGAGATTAAAAATAGACGCCGGGGAATGCCGAGTGGGTTTGTCCGCCGGGTGATGAGTTGGTCGCCTCAGCGCTCTCCTCAAGCCGCTTGCAGTCCTCGTCGCTATCTCCCTTTCTCTACAGCAGCTGAGCGTATCAATCGCCTACCTTTCTAACAACTGCCTCCCCCGGGCTCTCCCTTTCTCCCTTTCCCGTCGCCCGACCTTTCCCCCTTTTTCTCAGCAGGTAAAATCAATTTGGAAACGCACTCTCCTCATCTTTCTGGTCCGTCCAATCCAACCATTTTAGGCTTTCTTATTACTCATCTTATCTTCTGCTCCTCAGTAAAAACATTTGATCGCACCCGTCCCTTTTCCTTTCCGATCATCAACAGCCATGTCACAATCTCAGAGTGATATCCAGGAGAGGATCGCGGCTGCTCGTCGCGAAGGAGACACTTTAAAAGAAAGAATTAGGGCTAAGCGCGAATCGTCAGCGGATACAAGTCGTCAGTATTCGTAACACCTTTCTCTTCTCACTTTTTGAAGTCCGTTGCCCATCACTCAGTTCGAGCAATGGCCGCCGAGGTTGACCCCTTACCGCGTATCGTCATGAGGCCACGTCGCGCTCTGAGGGGTCATCTTGCCAAAATATACGCAATGCATTGGGCTACCGACAAGCGACATCTCGTCTCAGCATCTCAAGACGGAAAACTGATTGTTTGGGATGCATACACCACCAACAAGGTCCATGCCATTCCACTTCGATCTAGCTGGGTCATGACTTGCGCTTATTCCCCATCTGGAAATTTCGTCGCTTGTGGAGGTCTCGACAACATATGCTCTATCTACAATTTGCATAGCAGAGAGGGGACCAATATCAGGGGCGCTCGCGAATTGAGCGCACATTCTGGCTATCTCAGCTGCTGTAGGTTTATCGTTGTCTGTTCTCATATCACCCCAGCCTGTCATTGGGCCCGGACCCCAACTTATTTGTCTCGGGCGCATGTGATGCTACGGCCAAGCTCTGGGACATTCGCAGCGGCAAAGCCACCCAGACTTTCACCGGCCACGAGTCCGATATCAACGCTGTCCAGTATGTTACTCGTCTATTTTTATTCTTGCTGGAACTTAACGTCCCTTTCTGAGGTTCTTCCCAAATGGGGATGCATTTGCCACCGGCTCCGACGATGCGTCGTGTCGTTTGTTCGACATACGCGCCGATCGGGAATTAAATACGTATACTCACGACAACATACTTTGCGGCATCACCTCTGTTGCGTTCTCCATCTCAGGTCGTATCCTCTTCGGCGGCTACGATGACTGGACTTGTAACGTTTGGGATACATTAAAGGGCGAGCGTGTCGGTGTCCTCACGGGTCACGAAAATCGCGTCAGCTGCTTAGGTGTGAGTGTGGATGGAATGGCTCTTTGCACAGGAAGTTGGGACAGTACTCTGAAGGTGACAAGACATTACATATCGAAGCATTGTGGGTTGCTTACTCTTTTCAGGTCTGGGCCTAAATCAAATGCGATGGGCCAAGTTGGTGGTGGTGCACCTTTGTCATACCCTCAGGACCATGCGCCGCGCGTGCTCGGTTTTATTTGCCGCTATTTTGTGATTGTCATATCTTGTGTTGTTTATTTTATCTCGTCACTTGCCCCTGACTGGGCTTTTCTCGCAGAGCGGCGGCTTTGTGTCTGTCATTACCGTGTTGCCGTTTCCAGGTCCATCGCTGATAGACATCCTCGTGGTTGAGAATATGTTTTTACAATCGTTTTCGAGTCTATATTGTGAAATATTTTTTGGGGGAAATTAATTATTATTAATCACGTGAGCATATTATCCAGCACGCGCGGTTGCCGCTCACACGGGGCAGCTCGCCCAACATGTCAGACGACGACCGCGCTGCAAAGGCCGCCCGTGCTAAAGCCCTCGTTCGTCTCTTTCTATCTGAAATCCAACTCCTAACCCCCTTTTCCCAGCTCAATAAAAAGAGGCAGCAAAAGAAGCCAGGAACGGGCGCAGGCCCGTCCACGACACCAACGCCGGGCTCGCCGCTGGTTAGAGCTATTTCTCCTCCTCCTGTAGACCCTTTGGAAGATGCGAAGGTTGATGTGACAGAGACGTGGGTGTTCAAGACTTACGCGCGATTTCAAAATTAATAGAGAGCACGTATCAGACTGGGCTCGAATTCGCTAAGACTGGACGCGTCAGAACCGGAATGGCTATCATCGCTCCCTCGAGTGGGATCGCCATCTGTTGTATCTCCTCATGAACATTCTCCGCCCGTGAGCTCAGCGTCGTCCGTTGAACGCTCACGGTCACCGGCCCAGCCTGCTCATCCTGACCTTTCCCTACCATCTGAACCCATATCGCACGCCCGGGGCGAAGGGCTGGAGAATCTTCGCACCGAGGTGCAGAACCAGCGCCAAACTATCAGGTTATTGGTCTCTGAGAAGATGTTGTTGAGCGCATCTCTTGAGCGTCTATCCGACGTCTCAGCCAGTATGTTACATCATCTAAATTCGCGATGGTTTAAGAGACAAGATTGTTTTGATGATAGGGGCCAGCAAATTGGAAGCCCTTCTCCAAGACGAACAGGTTGCTTCTAAAAATTATCAACAGCGGGTACAACACCTGGAAAGTGAAACACAACAGCGCTCCGCTTCGATTGAGGTGCAATCCCGAAGAGAGAAAGGGTTGGAAGAAAAGTGTCGAGAGCAAGTGAGTTATAATTCGTGACAAATTACGGCTGTTACGGCTGCTTACGATTTTGGATAGGAACGGGAGTTACATCTTAACAGAAACTCTGCAGAAGGGCTGAAACTCGAGGTTGAGCAGTCTCAGGTGCTCATCCGTGAATTACAGGAGCGCATTCAGACCGATGATCGTGTTTCCGAGCTTGAGGCCTCGTTACAGAACGTCCAAGACAGGGCTAGCGAACTAGAGTTTCAGCTCTCCAAGTCCATGCAGGTATGCCGCCCACGAATTTTCCTTGGGTCAGCGATTCACGTTTCATGGGCTCAGTTCAGCACCTCACTCAAAGCTGACCGTGACAAGGCCGAGACTGCGGTCAAAGAACAGATTGCCATTGCCACCTCTTTAGCGACTAAAGTTTCTGAGCTGGAGGGGCGAGGTGCGGCCGCTCAGAAGCAACTCGCATCCCTTACTGCGGAACACCAAGCTTTGCGTGTGGACAAGACCTCTTTGCAGTCTCAGATCGACGATCATCTCGGGACTATAGCGGGATTGCGCAAAGCGACCGATCAATCTGCTTCTGCAAAGGAAGCGCTTGAAAGGCAGCTACAGTCATTTCAGGTGGAGATGCGCAGCGCTGTCCGGCGCGCAGAGGCGGCAGAAGGCATCCAGCAGGATCTTCAAAATGAAGGATCGTCCTTGATGCGCTCTCTAGATGAAATGCGTCCGAAGATTGTCGAACTCACAAACATGAAACTCGAGCTGAGCGAGAAGCTCAGCAGCTTAGAGCAGGCCGTCCGGGACCGAGACGGCATCATCGCACAGCTTGAGTCCACAGTTCAAACTGCGCAGGATCAAAACGAATCGTTAAACACGAAGGTTGTGGACATAGAAACAGCCCGTGAGAAGGACCGATCGACTGCGCAAGAGACGCAGGATGAACTTCAGAAGGGATATGCCGAACTCGAAAACGAATTGTCTGACGCCCTCGCAAGTATCCGGGAGCTGGAAGTAGAACGTGCGGGACAACGACAGCTAGCAAGTAGGCAACTTGAAGAACTCGACCGTATGACTGCTACCGCCCAGAGCCTGAAAGAGGAATTTGCGTCACTCAGTCAGGAGCTTGAAGAGCGAAAGTTGGCCGAGGTAGAGCAACAGGATATCTTGGAGCGCGCACGCACAGATATCGAGGCTCTCCACGCCGATCGGATGGCCAGGGACCAAGAGATCGACGAACTCCGTGCCGAGCTGTCCACCGCAGCCACAAACTCGTCAGAACCGTCCCTGGACAAGGAGATGATGAACGCGCTTAAACAACAGCATCGTCTCGAATTGTCTGCGGCGCAGTCCCAGATCAGATCGCTCCAGACGAGCGTCTTTGAGGCCGAAGCGCGTGCTCATTCGTTCCAGAGACAACTAAGCCAGTCCGAGGATCAGCTGGCGCAGCTCCGGACATTGTCGTCACCATCGGCATTACCTCCCATCGCATCACAACCACTATCGTCTGCGTCGCAGTCGTCATTGTTGTCGCCACGTGTCGCCACGCAACTAGTACTAGATCACCCTCCTCGGCCGTCAAGTAGGGCACGAAACAACTCTGAAGATTTACGCCGCACATCTCTGACTCAACAGCGCAGAGGGAGCAGCAACTTGGATAACAACAACAACAACATTCCACTTGGCGCTGCGCACCCCGCATTTGGCTCGAACCTCTCTCCTGAAATGCGACACAAGCGCAAAGTGAGTCTGGGCATGCTTAAGGCCCGGATCGAGAGCGAGTTGATGGCTGCGGCTGCCGGATCCGTGCCCCCTTCACGCGTGGCCTCTCCCTTCGGCGGCTTCAGTGCCGAAAGAGGATCATCCCCTCTCCCTCGGATGGACCGTCATGCAGCCCATAGCGTTCAGAACTCACACAAGCGACCGCAGTTCTTGGACGAGTCTCACATCTTCTGGTGTCACTCATGTAGAGGAGAGCTGGTGGTTTTGTAGCACACCCCGTTTCGCGTTTTGGATACCACATGTTTCCGGACGATTGGGTATATATACCCCATGGAATCATATTATTTGATATCAAAGCAAAGGATATAATCGTACATTGGTATTTCATTTCACAGCAGCAAGATCATAAGAGCAGGTCATCAAGTCATTCATATCACCGCCGTTCGCTTCGCCCTCAGGTTGCGCAGTTTGACCACAAGATCCTGCGACAGTCAGCGAGTCAATCATTCTCAACCACGATCGACAAACCTGGATCTCCTCGGGGTGGAGTGTGCCCCTGTGGCTTTCTTCTTCTACATAATGCTCGATGCTTTCAAGGATATCACCGATAAGATAACGGTAGTCCACGCCAAAGAAGTGTGTTAGTTTTGCAGCCTGTCTCCTGCGGGCTTGGAATGAAGTCCTTTCAGGGGAGGGGCTGCCGAGACTGAATTGCGAGGCAAGGGAGACCGTAGACGATCGAGTGGGTAAAGAACGTCGGCGCTCGGAGCGAATGGTCTTTGCGTCGTCGTCGTCGCGCGTTACAGCAGCAGAACCTTCGGAATTTGCCTGATCATTTGTTAAGATTGAATGAAGCTCAGCCAACGATTCCCTATCATCCTATAAGCAGGACGTGAGTATGGCACATTCGTACCCCTAACCGGAATGGACTCGTGCTCACACGGTCGATGATGTCGCCGAGTGAGTTGAGGGAATACCTGTAATGCATGTAGACGGCTGACGCGCGCTTGCCTGGCGAGTTGCCGACCACGGGGTCGAGTAATGGCATCGATTCCGAGTGGGATTGGGAGTGGCTACTCGCGCGGTGCCTGCTCTGCTTGCCATTTTTGTTCGGGTATGAACCCTGGATGACGTTCTGATTGGCTGGGAGTACGGCCTCGCGCTCAGAATGAGAGGGAGGCTCTGTCGAGTGGACCCTGCCTTTCGGCCTTGGAGAATGCCGGGTGTGATACAATGTCTGCGGGGGTTGTACGCCAAACATCTGGGAAGACGACCATGCTCAGCCAACCAACACTCGTTGTTAGAAAGGAGACACCATCGTGAATCACCTTCTCCATCTTGAGCGCTCTACGGACGTTGATGGCTTTCTCACGTTCGTCGAGCTCCTCTTTCATCCGATCATCCGGCCCAAACCAGTTGCTTCTGGTCTCTGCGGCCGAACTACTCCGCCGTCTGTTAGGGCGACTGGCGCGGACGTTGTCGACGATGGGATCAAGAGTTGGCAGGGCATCATCATCCGCGGCACTGAGGCCGAGGATGAGGGAAGTTGGAACACGAGAGCCGAGGAAGCGGTGGAGTTTCGCGATTTTCTCCCTCCTGCGGCGGCGTTCTTCTTCTGGAGTACGACGATAGAGCATGGAGTCTGCGGAATCTAACGACGGGCTATGGTGAGGGGAAGACGGAAAAGAATGCGGGGAGAAGGAGGGTATGGGACGTCTATCGTCATCGGAGAGGTCATTATTAATAAATGAAGCAGAGTTGATAGCTCCAGTTGTAGTGTCAGCCGTCCTGGCCAACGACGTCTCGGAAATAGAGAGTGCATCCATGGGGCTCGTTAAGACCAAATCGTGGTCGGCGGATCGCACGCTCGGCCGAGACGCCGAGACAGGACGCGGAGAGTGGCGTCCTGTCCCGGGGAGAGGCGCCTGTATGGAAACTCGTCCTGGCAGTGGCTGGGGCGTCACGGATCGCGGGGAAGGCGTCTCGCCGAACATCTGGGTCAACTTTCGAGACTTTCTTACGAGCTCAGCACGGTCCTGCGGGTGCAGATAGTTTGTCGTCGGGGGTCGGTTGAGCAGGAGACCCGAGAAAGGGGGCGTTCCGTGCGGACTGGTGTCGACAGCTGTCACGGGAGCCGATATGGAAGTCGAACGTGCGTGGGATGATCGCACACATGTCGTAGGCTGGGGCGAGTTTCCGCGCGGGGGCTGAAACAAACGTCGGTCGATGAGCAGCTGCTGGAAACGATGTTCAACGCACGCACCGTCAGGTATGAGAGTGTATTAATCCGAATCGCTTGGGCGGGTATCGTCGGGCCTTCTGTGCCAACGAAGCCAGACGTGGCACGAGAAGAAGAAGAAAGATCGACGAGAGATGAGGGAGGACGATCATCGTACTCGTGAGCTGAGAACCTGCTCGACATCGTGAAGCAAACAAAGATGGAGATTCCCCACCTCAACACCCACCATGGAACCGATCAGTCCGGCGATCGGCCCGTGAGCCGACTGTTTCAACTGTCAAACGACGAGGCGGTGCTCGACGACGACTCGATTTCAAAAACAGGCATTACAGTCAACTCAAGCCCCGTGTGCATCCCCCCTCCGCAGGCGGTTAAACTTGGGCAGCGTCTCTCGGAGGTACTCTGCGTGCTTCCGTCGAAGATCCGCCTCTTGCACCCTCCCCCGCCCGCTCCATACCCGCCGTTCCCCGGACGGCCCATATATAACCGTGTACTCGTCCAGGACCTCATCGTCCGTCGGCACGACAAGACAACCCGCGCCAATCACACAATACGACGAAATTCGCACAGTGTGGTGTACGCGCGCCCTCGTCGAAACCGTGTTCGAGTTGCCCACGCTCGGCGATTCGACGCCTGTATGTGAGTAGTACGGAAATGAGGTGAGACATACAGCTGGTCGACAGGACAGGACGCACGGCAGCCGATCTCGAATAAATTATCGTCGCCTATTCGCATTACCTCCTTGCGCCTGCGTGTAAACAACGAAACGGGTGGGTGATGAGAAGCCAATGCTGCTGCGTTCATATCATCATG
>WNFO01010009.1_pt1 | contig 11543 bp, 18 predicted proteins | sample 5400251 | NCBI WGS metagenome assembly WNFO01 (sample SAMN13153354, study PRJNA577476) | soil metagenome | isolation source: 100 cm saprolite under Madrone tree | place: USA:California | collected 2016-06-14
AGGCCAGGGAGGTGAGATATCCCAGCTTTTTCTACACCTATTCGCCACAAGCGACTCTTGGATCTCTTCGCAGCCAGATTCCTGAAATCGCACGACTAGTCGCATTCGGCCAGAAAATTAAAGGGCCCGACCTCTTCGATAAGACGGAGGCAAAGCTCAACGGTGATCTCACCCTGACCAAGCAGGCGCACGTAAACGCTGTAAACGCTTTCAGGGACATGCAGCGGGACGTGTACCAGACCAATAAGAGTGGTCCAATCAACCGTTACCTGGGTGGCGCAACCAGTATAGGCATGGCGGGCCGACCGTCGACGTCGGGCAAAATCCTTCTCTCGTCGCTCTTTAACCCTGGAGCTTATCGTGGTTGGGGTCGGACAGTTGGACAGATCGTCATGCACACCCTAGGGCGCGGCACCAGCATGGATGAGCTTCGCCGCCTGGATCTCTCAAGCGATATCATGACCAACTTGAGCGACGACCCGCGCGCGGTCACCAGCGCTCAGCAAAAGGCCCAAAACTTTTTCACCGGCTCAATGCGGGTCGCTGGGCACACAATGGCGCAGGACATTTCGCGCTCGATTACGGCCGCGGTTTCCAGGTCGTGGGTGATGGACAGCATCCGGGCATTCCAGAAAGATCCGAATCTCAAGAACCCGTTTAACCGCGCGCGCGTCAATGATATTCGCTCCCGAGGCCTGGACCCTGCCATCTTCCGTCAAGGTGGCAGCATCGATCCAAGGACGATTGATCGGTTGATTCGAGAAGATGTCCTTCGACTTCAGACCAGTTACCGGCAGAGCATGTATCCAGGTTGGGCGTCAACCCAGGTTGGCCGGTTCATTTTCCGCTTTGGCCACTGGGCGTATGACGCGAGTGAGCGATTTGTGCGTGACGCGGCAGCACCGTTCGCCAAAGCAATCCGGCAAGGCGATATGCCCCTCGCGGGCGTTTACGCGCTGCGTATTGGTTCGGTCGCAGCAGCACAAGTTGTCTCAGAGGAAGTCGTTAGAGAGTTCCAGCAACTCTTCGGACGCCAAAGCAACGTCGCATCAATCGGTGAAATCTGGAAAGCGTTCTCAAACAGCAACCCGGTCGCAGCTCATCTGCTGCTCTCGAGACTGGGCTCTGACTTTGTTGGTGGCCCGGTATTCGGGATGTTCGGCGACGCCGCCCAATGGATCGGAGGACTCGCCAAGGGCACTGCTGATACAACGCACGCGTTCAATCCCGCATCCCCGGCAAGTGTCGCGTATCTGAAAATCATGTGGGATGCCGTTAACCAGATGGCGCAGCAGCACGGCAAACTATCCGAACAACAGATTCGCCGGTTCGTTTCCAACCTGAATGGGCTCGTGTCCGATTGGATCTCGCTCGCCAATACAGCAGGGGTGCAGGTACCAAAGACGCCAATTTCAGCTAGTCACGCTGAGGATACCGGGCGTAGGAACGCTGAATTCGTGAGGAGCCGATTACATGTATTCCACCAGGATAACCCCGCGTTCCCGGAGCCGATCCCCGGGAAATACGCTGGCAACGTTCATACACCGTACTTGCAAAATTTAAACGATGCGCTGATCTCAGGCAACGCGACGGAGGCCAGGCAGGTCATGCACAAGATGCAGACTGCTTTGAAGCTTGATGATAAAACACTCAAGTCATCTGTCGAATCAAGCGTGCGCTCTCACGAGCCGATCCCAACCGGGAAACTCGGGGCGGCCTTTACCCTGTGGGCTCGACGGACTCTAACCCCGGACGAAACGCAGCGGATGCGAGCGATCCAGGGTGTGTACTTGCGCACGGCGGTTCGGGCTGGGATTGCCATTGGCGCCGCATCTCAGCGATGAATATCTCGGCGCACAACCATGCGGCTTGGGCATCGCGCTGGGTTGAATTCGTCAGGAGCAGAGCAGCAAATTTTCCCTCAGCTATCTCAAGCCTAATTTGGTAAACGCTTTTGCCATAGGTGCTTAGGACGTATTGGTCGAATGTTTGGCTCATAAATCTTTCCTGTTCTTCTTACAGTCTTCAGCCGCTTCACGAATCCAGTCGAGAATGCGATCATCAACGCCGGTGGGTCCTGGTTGCCAATTGAAATGCACTTTCGCGTGTGAAGTCCAGCCGTACATCGTGAGCTCAATATTTAAGATGGCTGAAATATCGTCACTCATATTTTGTCTAAGAAAGTGTTACGGCTGTCGCAAATCGCCCCATGGTTGTCTGCGCGTCTGCAAGCTGTTTATGTTTGACAGCCAAAGCTGCTTGCAACTCGCCGAGCTGGAAAACGGCAACGCTCAAATCAAATTGAGCCTTTTCCAGAAGGATGCGTATCGTGCGGGGGTCATCGCTCATTTTTTCGGATACGTTCGACCAAATTCCTTGTCGATGAAATCGTCTACAGCCATTCGGAGCAGGGTTGCCATTGACACTAGGTCTCGGTATTTGACGCGCTTTAGTTCGCGCAGATCTTTGAGTTGATCAACGGGAATTCTCAACCCCGTTTGGACAAGTTTGCGATGTGTTCGACCATTCATATTTTTCCCAAGTCGCAAATTTGACACGTTGTTACCTGATGCGCAACAGAATAAATCAGTAAAAACACTTTCGACCACTATTGACATGTTTTAAATGGGGGGTATTGTGCAATCACCAAATGAGTTCGGCCCGGGTTCGGTTGAGTACAAAGTGCCCCGAAAATCCCTAGTCTATTTTATATGACATTTATTGTATGAGCGGGAAAAAGCGGTTCGCAACAAGGGTGAACGGGGACACCGAGCGCTTGAAAGTCGTGCGTTACCTTGCGTTCAAACAAGGCACAACAATCGAGGCATTGCTTCGGAAGGCAGTGAAGGATTTTCTCAAAAATCAATGAATGCGCAAGAACAGGAATATGCGACGTACAAAGAAGTAAAGGCACGCTTCGCGATGAACCGGTTCATGCTTTATTCGCTGGCACGCGAAGGAAAGATCAAGAGTGTATCACTCAGGCGGCCGGGCAAGCGGTGGGGAATCCGGCTATTCCATCTGCCGAGTGTCCGCGAATTGAAGGCAAAACAATTGGACAAGGTAGCGGGCAAGTTCAGCAATGCCATGAGCGTTGCTGATAGCCCGTTCAGCACGGCGATAACCCTTTCGCAAGGAATCGCCGCTCTCCGGGAACTCCTTGATGACGGCATCATGGGCGAGGTTATGCGTCTCGCGGATTCGCCGCTTGGGTTCATGACTGACAGGGCTAAAAGCGGAGCACCCTACAAGATAAGCGAGGTTAAGGACGCAATCATTGAAGCATCGCTCCGCGGTTTCAGAGTCGCTGGGAACGAATTCAATATCATCAGTGGCCGATTCTATGGCGCTAAGGCGGGCTTGCATCGCAAGGTGATCAGTTACTCCGGGGTGACCGATTTCAAGGAAACGTTTGGGATTCCCAAGATGGCAGCGGATAAGGGCGCTATCGTAGTTGCTAAAGCAAACTGGAAACAGAACGGTCATCGCGCGGAGCTCACACGGGAATTTGCGATTCGCGTGAATGCCGGGATGGGTGTTGACGCCATTATTGGGAAGTGTCAGCGCAAGCTTTACGCAGCCGTCTTGAACCAGCTATCTGGGATCATTACACCAGATGGCGAGATTGAACAGAATGGCGCCGAGACCCTGCCGGTAAGGACGTTCACGCCCGATGATGTTAGTAAATCCACGATGTTTGGTCAGCAGGCACCACAAACGGCGACAAGTGAACCGGAATTACCACGGTTGGTAACAGAAGAGCCAGAGATTAAGGAAATGGCTAAACTGGATCAACTCAAGGAGCGCATGGTTAAAGATGAGGTAACAACCGCTGAGATCCTGCGCGTGTGCGAGAATAACCATGCCAAGGTCAACAGCTTGGAAGAGATTACAGACTATTATCTCTCTAACCTGATCGAATGGTGGGATGACGTTATGATCCAGGTAACAGCGTTTCGAAAAGAGGTGGCTAAATGAGTAACAGTTTTGAAGAACATGCGAGTCCAGCGTACTTGGTTGGAGGCGTCGTAGGATCAGTACAGGAAGGCGGTACCTGCCAAATCGGAGGTGGCCAAATGACGGTAGCAGCGAGAGAGATAGCGCAGTGTTATGAGGACCTGAGAGAGAAGGAAGCTGAGATTGAGCGGCTAAGACAGTACGCTGGTCAATGCGAGGCGTCGGTGCACTCGACCCAGCAAGGATACGCAGAGCTCCAGCAGGAGATTGAGCGGCTCAAAACTGGAAACGCAAAACTAAATGAGCATGTGACTGCGTTGCTTAACGATGTGGAGCAATATAGGGCATTTTCAATGCGAGATGCTATGTATGCGCAAAATAGTCGCCTGAAGAATCTTCTCATTCGCGCCGCAGATGCGCTGGAGTGCACCAACTGGAACCTAATCCAACCAGAGGGGCAACTCATTAAAGAATTACGGGAGGCGGCACGATGAATGACAAGATGTTAGTCATGTCTCCACTGGGGCACGTCATGCAACTCACCTCATGCGGAGACGGGCGCCTTGCTGACGTGAGAAGGCCGACTGGGCTCAATACTCATCAAGCTGGATATTTCCAGATTGAGCGCGAAAACGATTGGCTGGTAAGTGAAGGGTTCGTGGGTTTGGTAGTTGGCCAGATAGTCCTGGAACCGAATACGGAACTGGAGGAAATGTGCAAGACGATCGACCTAGCTTAGGCAGTGGCAGTGGGTACGCCCGCGATAAACATTGTGCGGCTAATCGCAAGATGGCGCGTATCGCTAAGGAAACCGGTAAAGAGCCGCCCCGAGAGAAGGATGCTGAAACCGGGGATAGAATTCATCAATGGTTAGCTGGCAGAGAACTCGATCTTGATAGTGAAGAAGCTGAAACTGGACATGTCTTAAAAAATAGGCTCCAGGATATTGAAAACGAATTCTTGGCTGGCAGGCACGGTGTAGTCACTAAAGAACATCGTTTCTGGATCTACAAAGGGCTCTCCGCTATTCGCTCAAGCAAGCCGGATTACGTCCTAGTCGTGAATGAGCCTAATGGCGCCGATATCCTGATAATAGACCACAAGACCGGGCACGCGGATATTGATCCAGAAGAGGCGGACACTTGGGCGCAACTGGAGGAGTACGCTTTAACGGTCGCGCTCAATACGCAGCACCCCGGGGGGATCAAACGCGTTCGGGTCGTAATCAATTCGCGATGGAGCGGGGTGCTGGTACGAGACTTCCCGCCTGAATACCTAATCGCGATTCACCGGGAACTATTGGCAACGATCGCAGCCGGATCGATCGCAGATCCAAAAGCGACACCGGGCTGGTATTGCCGCTATTGCGCTGGCCGGTTAGTATGTCCTAGCGCATCTATGGAGATTGAGCTCGTGGAACGCAGAACGGCTTACCCGCTGCCGGAAGGTAAAGATGGCGAGGTCTTTATTGACCAGGTAAAGCGCGTAAGCTCGCTCTGTGACCTGGTCATCAAGTATTACAAGAAGCGCCTCTCAGATGATCCGGGGTGTCTAGGGATATGGCGGATAGGCGAGGGGGATGAATACCGATCAATCACGGATCTGGAAGGCGCGTTCGTGGCGCTCGTGAGCGATGGGCATATTACCCAGGATGAATTCATGGAATGTTGTGATGGGCATATAGGGAAGCTAGAGAAAAAGTATTGTAACCGGGCGGGGAAGCCCGCAGTCCAAGCGAAAAAGGAGTTTAATAATCTGCTTGCGCCGGTCATCGAACTAAAACGGAAAGCCGGGAGCCTTGAGAAAGCGAAAGAATTGCTATGACACCAGAGTGGTTTACTGAAGCAGTCAGAAGGTCAACGGAAGAGATCCTGCGGGAGCGGTTATATTGGATATCAAGGCGGTTAGATAACTTTATTAATCCGCCGGAGCCGAGCATCACCAAAAAATATTTCGATAAGTATTTCAGCCGGTTAATGCTCGAGCACGAGGCTAATAAAAATGCGAGCACTAAATGACCATCGACCTGTGGCTACCGGGGTACTTGCCCCGCAGCCAAAACAATCCGATTCTTTTAAAGGAAAATCTAATGACGTTAGATCCAAAGCTTAAGAAGCAATATGAGCAATACCTTGCTCAATCATTCCTTGAGAAAGCAATAGATGAAATCAAAAAGTTCGAAGAAATAGAAATCCAGACAAGTGAGTCAAAGACTCCAAGTGATGAGGATTGAATTATGGCTTCCAGGGTATCTTGGAAAGAACAAAAACCGGCTCTATGGACAGCATTGGAAAGCTGTTTACGGGGAACGCCGGAGAGCGGCAAAGGCATTGCTATCAGCTTTGTTAAATGCTCAACAGCAACTAGCGACTACTCAGGGCTCGTTGGATCTCACGAAGCTATCCTTGATCAACTCTGCCGTTGCCACCTTATCCCTGACGATGATATTGAAACGATTGGGAAACCGAACTATGACCAAATCAAGGTCGGGACGATCAAAGAAAAAGGAACCTACATTAGAATTGACTTTCGAGAATGATCCTACATGAAAATTAAACTTAATTTCGATCATCCGCATGCCTACCGGGAATGGGAAGCGAAACCAGTTAGCCCGCGGGGATTCTACCGGGTCATCTCCGAGTTTACGATTTACGTAAATAAACGCCCAGAGAAAGTGCGCTACGAACTGATAATACCGGACACCGATTTTACGGTTGCATAACAAAATGAAGGAAACAAAATGACAAAATTACTTAAAATGCTCCCCAATAGTGAGCGGGAGAACCACGACAAACATACGAACAACACCACTGTGTTGGACCCATGCCCATTCTGTGGAGCAAAAGGGTTTCTTGGTGCGGAAGCTACCTATTCGCATAATGCCAGGGCTGGAGAAATGGATTATGCAATACGGTGCGGCAACTGTGATGCGCTCGGGCCCTGGGGTGCAACAGCTTATATTGCAGCAACACTTTGGAATCGCCGAGAACATCCGCGGAGCGCGCATCGAGGCAAGGCCGGCCGATTCATTGCGGCGGCTACTATGGTCCTACTGGCGTTACTGGTGCCGTTACATGCAGGCGAGGATTGGTCCGCATTTCCCCAGGTGCCGGTTAATCGTGATGGGACCTTGAGGCGTTTCTGGCTTTACAATTCCACTGCACAATTACGGCAAGCTGAATCGCGAGTTCGTTATGCGGCTGAGGTTAAGGACGATAACCCGGGAGTTCTGGATGACCCGGCCTGTCGCGGGCTGATAGTGGCCCAGCTCAAAGCCCAAAACCAGAAAGTTGAAGATTGGATAATTGAATATAATCGCACCATGATGCTGCCGGATAACCTTGGTGGAATGAATATCTATCACATCACTGGCCGCAAGAACGGGCAGGTATGGGAGATTGCGGTAGCGTTCCATTCTCAGCTGTTTGTGTTACCAGATGAAAAAGACGGTACTCGCCCAGGGGAAGGTAAAAACCATTGATCGACTGGGGCAAAGCTGAGACTAACGACATCGAACGGTTTGGTAAATGGCTCTACTGGGCGGAAGAATGGGCGACGTTTAAAGCCCAGACTAATGACGAACTAAAGAAAGCATGGCTTTGCGAGCTACGCTACGTGCTCTATGAGCAGGATAAATTATGCGAGGAGCTAAGCTCCCGGAAATGTCCGTACACGAGCCGGGGACCTTCAATGTGAGGCACCCCATTGTTCGACAATCAGGGTGCATGTGATAAAAGCGTAAACATGGCGTTTACCTCATGAGGAAATACAAACTAAAGCCCACGGAAATTCAGCTTAATCTTTTCGCGGCGGAAGCGGCAGAGATAAGGAAGCTTCACCCCGGGCCAGATCAGGAGCGATGAGCGACTTTGTTCCTCCAATGTTGAGGTGGGATGATGCTCGTTACCCGCTCGTAATCAGCGAGTGCAACCGATACTTAATTGATGGCGAGAATCCGACTGCACCGTATCTGACCCTTATTCATATCCCGTCGGTTAAGTGCCTGGGCCACTTCCAACAAATCGATGATGCTAAAGCTGAGGCATACCGCCACCTGGTACGCAGGGTTCGGCAGGATGCTAAATCAGAAATGCGATTTTACGGACTATCCAGATGACTCCGTCTGCCTCCCCAATTCATGTGCCTGCCGTGAATTCGACACGAGCCGGGGACCTTCAATGTGGATGCGTGCGTTATTTGCGGCAAAGAATGGCTAGGCTACCCAGTGGTGTGCTGGGATTGCGCACGGCAGATTTATGGTAACCCGGTTAAGGTGAGTTACTTGACAACCGATTATGGACCCATTTCCTCCTTCACAAGAGAAAGTTGACGTAATTCTGGGCGCTTGCCTGTTCCATGGTGACGACATCTTCGAGGCTTTCACCTGCTACTGGAAGCTGACGCAGCCATGGCCCGAAAGGAATTGGCAAACGGGGTGCAACCGGTACCTGTAAACCTTACATGTCATTTACAAAACTCTTCTCTAAGATTCTCGCAAGTTCGATTTGGAACGAGGACGTTTACACGAAAGTTGTTTGGTTGACTCTGTTGGCGATGAAAAACCGTGAACATATTGCAGAGTGTTCAATGGGGGGGCTGGCTCACATGGCCCGCGTTCCTCTTCAAAAATGTCGCGAGGCTATCGCCATCCTTGAAGCACCCGACCATGACGACTCAAGCGGTGTTGAGGACGGGCGTAGAGTCAAAAAGGTCCAAGGAGGCTGGTTTATCGTCAATAGCGGAGCGTACCGGGATTCAAATGACTGCGATGAAAGACGCGCTTACATGACATCATATATGCGGGCATACCGTAAACGTTTACGTAAGCACTCGTTAGCGTCCGTTAATACATCAGATCAGATCAGATCAGAGGCAGATCAGAAAGAAGAGAAGACAGGTGTCGTTTCGCAAACTCAACGACCGTCGGGTGAGCTCGTTTTGTCTGGCGACATTGAAACGCCAGAAAAGAAACCGAAGAAGTCACTGCGCAAGCCTGAGTCTTCCGAAGAGTTCCGGGAGTATTGCGCTAAACGCGGCATCAGCGAATCGGACGCCCTCGGCCTCTGGAGCGGTTGGGAAGCCAACGGATGGACCCGAAACGGTAAGCCGCTCCAGAAATGGAAAGCCGCAGTCATAAACTGGCAGACGTACGGCTACCTCGCGAGCCAGAAACGCAAATGAGCAAAGAACGGCCAGTTACTCAAGCTCTTCCGGAACATCATGAAATCGTCAAGTGGGCCAACGGCACATTACCCGGCAGGTGCGGCCAACTCGCCAGCGGCGACATCTCGACAGGATACTGTGGCAACTGGTTCAACTTCCGGGCTTGCTATATCGGCTCCAGCCTGATCCACGCCAGGGTTTGCAACGAATGCGCCATTAAAGCAGACATCATGGCAGCCGATATCGCTGGTCGTCGCCAGATGTTCGCTAAAGAACTCGCTGGGCTTAAGCACATCTCAGCTGAGCAGGCCAAGCGAGAAGCATTCGAACAATTCAAGAATGCATCCTGGATCTCAAAGTTTTGGAACGCAAAAAAGAAGGAATCCGAACAAATGGCAACTAGGTCAGACTGGACTGACACAGATTAGGCCCGCAATCGCTCACACGTTCCATTGTGGCGCACTTGGTGCCGTCGGTGGTACAATCTACCTGCCTTTAAAACAAAACGCCTTAAATAGGCGTATAGGAAGAAATGACAAATGACAAATCGATCTAAACGGCCACTGCTTCTTTTCGCTGAGGCCATCGGTATCCTGGTGTTCTGGTCTGCCGTCTACTGGTGGCTTATCGTCCTATGTTCCTAGTCACCCTCTGGTTTTTCTGGGCACTTAACGCGGATATTCCAACGGGGAAGCTTATCCGGGATAAACCACTTGAGCGGGCATTAAATGCGAAAAAGCTTGACAGCGCCCACCATTTCCGAAGATAATGGGGTGCAAGTGACAACAGACCTTAGCGTGTGGGGTTTATCCCCGGACGCGGTGCAAAAGCTTTCAGCTGAGCAACGCGATATTGTTCTGTCGCTTCTGAACCGCATCGCAGATGAAGGGCGCAACTGGGAACGCTTTAAATGGTTATTGCAAGTGATCCTTCCTTCGCGCTTTGAGGGGGTAGGAAGCGGCAACGCTGCAATTCAGGTTAATAACGTCATTAAAATTAGTATTGAAGAGCACAAGGCGCTCAAGTCCGATTACGCGCAGCTTTCAGAGCGCGCCGACCGGCTGCTTAATTACACTAGTGGAGAAAATAAATGAAAATCGCAATTATATCCTTCCTTTTAGTCGCATTCGCAGCCTCACAATGGGGGAGGGGCATACGCGCGCCCGCGTACCACGTCGCTTTCTTTGTTCCGCCACCACCAACGGTGACTGGATAAGAAAATGGGTCGTAAAGGCATGCGAGGTGGGAGCGTTAAAGGCAGCTTCAGCTACAAGGATAAGAAGATTAAACGCGGGCCGCCTCGGCGCGATACTGACGTTACGCCAGCGCAACCAATTCCTTTCTACGAAGTGCGGCTTTGTCGTGAAGTAAAGCTGGCATGTGAACGCTGGCTGGCAAAACATGGTGGCTGAACCGTCCAACGTTTTAGAGCTCGCCGCAGCGCTCGGTATCGGCCTGTACACGTGGCAGAAGGAGATTGTCGTTACGATAGAGCAGGCGGCAACCAGAACACGCCGCAAACTGGCTGTGCGCGCGCCAAACGGGGTAGGCAAAACTCAGCGGATCATTGCTCTATCCGCTATTCGCTGGTTGCAGCGGTTCCCTAAGGGCAAAGTCGTAATCACATCCTACGATCAGCGCCAGGTATCAGATCAGCTCTGGCCGGCGCTCCTGGCGCAAAAACAAAACTTTCCAACCTGGGAGTTTCACAATGCAGATGGACGCCAAACAATTACTACACCGACTGGCGGTAGACTTAGAGCGTATACCACGTCTGACCCTGGACGAGCCGAAGGTTTCCACGCCGATCAAGACGCCCCGTTACTCATCATCGTCGACGAAGCGAAGAGCATCGAGGCGGACATTATCAAGGCGATCGACCGTTGTTCGTACAATGTCCTCCTCTACATCAGCTCACCCGGCTGGATGGAAGGGCCGTTCTATGAGGCATTCTCGAAGCCGGGGTTTATCCCATTTCACGCTGGTCTCGCAGATTGTCCGCACATATCTGCAGAGAAAATCCGGGATATCGAGACGACGTATGAAGGCGACCAGTCCTACATCGATTCCGTGCTCAGAGGTGAGTTCATGCGCCACCCTGACGGCGTTCAGCATGTGTTAGAGCTTTGCGACGCCGACAGTAACCAAGCCGCTTTCATAGACAAGATCTACGGTGCCAAGGTCGCGGGCGTTGACGTAGCTGCGGGCCGAGCCCAGAACGTAATCTGTAAACGGAACGGAAACCATGTTGAACGGATTCATGCGTGGCGAGAGAAAGATACTAACGCAGCAGTGGGTCGCTTTGTGCGACTCTTTAACGATCTAGGACTTAAACCCGGTGATATCTGGCTCGATGTTGACGGCCTTGGTATCGGGTTCTACAACGATTTCGCAGCCGTGCAATGGCGCGTCTGCCAGTACCG
>WNFO01019206.1_pt1 | contig 11542 bp, 13 predicted proteins | sample 5400251 | NCBI WGS metagenome assembly WNFO01 (sample SAMN13153354, study PRJNA577476) | soil metagenome | isolation source: 100 cm saprolite under Madrone tree | place: USA:California | collected 2016-06-14
AGCGTGCATCAAGCAGTGTATGGAAGTGGCAGAAGCATCTCCTTTTAGAAGAGGCTTAGGTAAAGGGATTTAGCAGAAGGGAAGGTAACATTGAACTCACCGCATTCTCATAAGCAAGCTTCGCCGGCATTCTCTGACGACCTAATCCGTCGCTTCTTGCTCGGTCGATTAAATTCCACTGAGCAATCATGTCTTGAAGAGCCGTTGTTCATCGACGAGGAACTGGAATCACGTGTGCGCCTGGCGGAATTAGATTTGACCGACGACTACGCCTTCGCGCGTCTAACTGCGACGGACCGTGAACGATTCGAGCGGAAGTTTCTGGTCAGCGTCGATCGTAGACAGGCGTTGAAGGTATCGAGAGCGCTGTACGATCGCTTCGGGCCCGTGTCGCTGACCGGATGGCGGGCGGCGATTGGGGGAAAAGTCGGTCTTGTCTTCGATCTTAATCGACCAGTCTGGCGTTACGCTTTTGCGGCCCTGATTCTTACTCTGCTGATGGCGACAGTGTGGCTGGTCACCAAAGAACCGCAGTTTGCTTTGCGGGTTTTTCCCAAGCGCGCGCCAACGAATGCAAGAGCGCCGGCCAAGTCACAGGAAGCACAACATTCGTCCGGCTCACCATCCGTGGCACACCAGGAACCTTCGCCCGCGCAGCCTGTTCACCGAGAGGCCGGCCCAACTATTATTCTTCGCGCGAATCAGGCGGCGCAAGCCATTGATCTTTCAGGGAACGATCACTATATCATTCACGTCCAACTCATGTTGGAAAGTAACGATGAGGGAACTTATCAATCAGAACTGCTGACGATTGACGGCCAGTCTGTCTTTAGCGCCGAGGCCTTAAAGCCCTCCGATAGTAATGCGAGCATCGCTTTCGATGTTCCCAAGCGGTTGCTGAAGGCCGGCGAATATAAAGTCAATCTAAGTCGTATTGACGATGGTGCCAGGAAGGATGTGGCGAGGTATTACTTGCGAGTGCAGTGAATCGCTTCACTTTACCTTGCTCTTCTTTCTGCGGAGAAAATCGATCAAAACAAACTGAGAGAGATTTGCGGGGTTGGCGAAGTATGCCTTGCCGTTCGTCATCGCCGACATTTGTTTGACGAACTCTACGAGGTAGTAATCACTCGCAAGCATAAACGTATTAATCATGATGCCGGCTTTGCGGCAGGCTTGGACTTCGCGGAAAGTTGCTTCCATTACCCACGGATCGCCACCCATGGAGTTTTTGTAGAGTCGCCTGTCAGAACTGAGTGCGATAGGGGACGGAGTGCCGGCAGGATGTCGGCGACCCGCAGACACGGTTGTCGCCGCTCCGTCCAGAAAGCACGCGGTCGGTTTGCCATCCGTCACCATCACGATTTGCTTCATGTCCTTGCGTTGCGCTTGCAGAATTCGCCGCGCCATACGCAGACCCTCGGCCGTGTTTGTGTGATATGGCCCAACTTGCGTGGTGACGAGCTTGGCCAGCGGCAACTCTTCCGCGGTGTCGTGAAACAGCACAATCTTCAAGGAATCGCCTGGGTATTGTGTCCTAATCAAGTGGGCCAGAGCGAGTGCAACTTTCTTGGCGGGTGTGAAACGATCTTCGCCATACAGAATCATCGAATGCGAGCAGTCAAGCATGACCACGGTGGCGCAAGACGATTGATAATCGCATTGATGCACGTGCAGATCTTGATATTCGAGGTTGAGCGGAACCGTTAACCCTTCGCGTTGAATCGCTGACAGCAACGTCGTGTTCACGTCGAGATTGATCGTATCGCCGAATTCGTAAGGTTTACTGGCTGCTTCGGCTTCCACCCCCGTAGCGAGATGCAAAGTATCGTGGCGCCCAACAGAGCTCTTGCCTAAACTGCCGAGTAGATTGCGCAGCGTCTTATAGCCGAGAAAATCCAACCCTTTCTCAGTAACTTCAAACTTGACGTTCCGCGGCAGAGGCTCTTCGATTCGCCCTTCGCCGTTGCCACCCATCATTTCGCGCCGCTGCTCGGTTTGCGGTCCTTCATGCAGAGTCAGATAACCTTCCTCCACCAAACGATCGATCAGTTGATTCAGCATCTCCTGAAGCTGCGAGCCCTCATACTTGCCTTCGTTCTCGTCCAGCATCTGCTGAATCTGATGCTGACTCAACAGTCGCTGATCCATCAGCGCCTGCAACAACGCGCGCCGCAAAGCATCAAGCGACGTATCCTGTGGCATTTGCTGCCGCGTCCAGTAGTAATCGTCGTCATATCCAGAGTAGAGCAATGAATCCGACAGCCCTTCCATTAGGTCGCCCAGGTTGATTGACCAGATATCGAGGCCGTTGAATTTTGAGTAACGAGTGAATTTCATTTCTGATTGCCTAATTGCCGATTCTTTACGATCTCAACTCGGTGGCCGGTACTTTCGATCCGCCATTTCTAACTCTTCGAGCACGCCATTTAACCAATCAACCTTGGCTTGGTATTTCCGCATTTCCTCAGGCGTGTATGCCATGGCGAGCAGAGTTCGGCACGCATAGTCGATGTCTTCAACAGATACTTGCTCGGGATTGAGTTGGATCAAACCGATTACGTCCGTTTCATCTTGCGCTCGTTTGGCCAGGTCGCGTCGCTCAGACGAGGCCCAAAGCTTTAGAAAGATCATATCGCGCAGATTGGCGACCTTAATGGTCTCTCCATCGAAGATCTCGTCAATCGCGTTTGTTACGGCTTGCCGTTTTGATCGCAGGTTTGCGGGGATGATGTCGAAGCGCGTTTCGCCAATCTTGAAGATTAAAGCTTCTGAAGTGCCGCGCAGTTCGTGTCCCTTGAGCAATTCTTCGACTCTCGGCAAATCCTCCGGCAACACGAGCAGATCGACGTCCTGAGTCACTCGAGGGATTGAGTGATGAGCCAGCGCCAATCCACCGACCAGGCAATAGCGCACGCCATTTTCGTTTAAGCGTTTGAGGACATCCTTGATGGTTTCACGCTCCATGAATTTTCTCCCCGCAAAGAATTGAGGGTATCGTTCCGAAAGTGTGATGGCCGTGTCCAGGCCCGTGCGGCCCGTCATCAAATATTCTTCCCGCGCAGAGTTAGACATTGCTTTAGCTATATCTTCCTGTCTCAGTCAGATCGTCATAAATCATTCCCCGCCGATCCTTTTTTGCCTTCGTCACCGCCGTGTAGCCGCCTTCTTCATTCCGGCTGATCTTGTTTTCGGCGTAGAGACCCTCGAGTGCGAATTCGCAGGCGGCGACGGTCTGTGCGTGATCTTTACGATTGAAGTCAAAGGGAATCAGTGCGGTCTCGATCAGTTCGGGAGCCGAGTCGAGCAGCAGCATGCATTCGTCAGCCGAAGCCGTATCTGCCAAACGCAAATTGTTTCCTTCGTCAAACCACTGCACCGTGTTCGGGAAGTCGATCCCGACGAAATAGCCTTCAAAGATCTCGCCGGCCGCGCGCTTGATCAAATCTTTGGCGATGCGTTGAGCGCCGATTTGCTCGCCTTCATATTCCAGCTCCATCTTACCGGTCATCGAAGGAATAGCCGCATAGATGTCCGCGATGCGCGGCACAATCCTCTCTTCGCCGGTCAGGAGCGCGCGGCGTTCAGCGTTGGAAACAACCGTTTCCATTACCGAGATTGGCAGCCTTTGCGAGACACCCGAATGTTTGTCGATGCGTTGATCGTCGCGGGCTTCGAAAGCAATCTGTTCGATTGTTTCGCGGATAAAATCGGGAATCAACAAACGATCCTTGAAACCGTCGCGCGCAGTCCAGGCTTCCTGCCGCGTGATCTCGACGCCCAAGCCGATCTCCTTCGGATAGTGGGTCATGATCTCCGCGCCGATGCGATCCTTTAGCGGTGAGATGATTTTTCCGCGCGCCGTATAGTCTTCGGGATTCGCTGAGAACACCAACATCACATCCAACGGCAGACGTACCGGATACCCCTTAATCTGAACGTCGCCTTCCTGCATGATATTGAAAAGACCAACCTGAATCTTGCCGGCGAGATCGGGGAGTTCATTGATAGCAAAGATGCCGCGGTTCGCGCGTGGCAGCAGCCCGTAGTGAATCGTCAACTCATCGCTGAGCAGATGTCCGCCCTTGGCAGCCTTGATTGGATCGACGTCACCGATGATGTCCGCGATGGTTACGTCGGGCGTAGCGAGTTTCTCGACAAAGCGGGCATCGCGACTGACCCAATCGATGTGCGTCATATCGCCGTGTAACGCGACCATTTGACGGCCGTAAGCGCTGATAGGATGAAACGGATCGTCGTTGACTTCCGAACCAGCGATTATTGGAATGTATTCGTCAAGCAGATTAGTGAGTTGACGAATGATGCGGCTCTTCGCCTGTCCTCGCAAACCGAGCAGAATCAAGTTATGCCGCGCCAGAATCGCATTGACTAACTGAGGAACAACGCTCTCATCATAACCAACGACGCCCGGGAAAAGTTTCTCGCGCCGTTTGAGTTTGCAAATCAGATTTGCGCGTATCTCGTCCTTTACTGAGACAACCCCATAACCGCTCTCTTTGAGTTCACCTAAAGTCCTTGCTCGTTCCATGCTTAGGATTTTAACCGCAAAGTTCGCAAAGGGAAACGCAGAGGACGCGAAGACTTCGCAGAACTACTTTGCGTTCCGCTGCGAAAGCCTCTGCGTTAATCGTTCGCCTTAGTTGCGCTGATGGAATCGTCTGAAGCACGCGACAGCAACCCATCCGCTTCCAGCTTTTCCAGATGCGCAATGACGGCACGCTCAGCCATGGCGTGAGCCTTCGGTGAAACATCAAAGTAGACACGCGCGACGATTTCTTTTGAAGTCGTCGCGCCCTCACGCACTGCCGCCAGGATTAATTCTTCGCGCTCGAGCCGATGTGAGATGTATTCGTCGATTTTCTTATAAGGATTCGCTACTGCTGGGCCGTGTCCGCCGAACAAGACCGAAAGATTCGGCAGTTCACGCATTCTTTTTAGAGAAGCCAAATAAGCGCGCATGTCACCTTCAGGAGGATCGATTAAGACCGAACCAAAGCCGACGACGTTATCACCCGAAATCAGAGCGCCGGTTCGTTCGTCATGAAAGCAGAGATGCCCGCGCGCGTGTCCCGGGGTATGCAGCGCGCCTAACCTAATCTGAGGCTCGCCGTTTAGTTCAAGCACTGCACCATCTTCAATAAAATGATCGACGTGAATTTGACCCTTCAGCGACTCGCTCGTTCGCCGATGCGCCGCTATGGCAACTGCTCCGCCGTGTTTCGCTCTGAGATGACCGTTGAGAGCATGAACTCCTCCGATGTGATCGGGATGCACGTGCGTGAGGACGATCTCGCGCACAGCTCTTCCTTCGGAAATTAAATCATCGACGCAGGAAGCTAGCGCCTCCTGCTCTTCGTCGTAAGGCGATCCGGGATCGATTACCAGAATCTCCTGCGATGTGTAAATCAGATAACAGTTCGTGTGCGTCGCCGGTGGCAGGGTCTTTGTGCGGAGCGGAAAGCAAATGTAGTTAGGCCGAAACTCGATACGCCGCGTTGGCTGTTGATGGGCTTCAGGAACAGAGAGAAATCTTTCAACCAAATCGTTCGTAAGTCCGGCCGCCAAAGTTTTCAGCGCATGCAACACCGGCGGCGGCACGAGAACTTCGCTGCGCTCCCATTTCCTATAGGATTCGCGCGCGGAAATCCATTCGCCGCTTTCCAGTTCCGCATCTCCCGTCACGCGCGGCGGCTGTTTCGCCGGACAAGTTGCCAGAAAGAACCAAGTGTCAAACCTTCGCGGCGCAAACGGTGGGGTAACCCAACGACCGACGAAAGTGAAGTCATTAGCATCGAGACGCAAACCGTAATGCGTGAGCAACTCAAGCCAGGACATCCGACCCGATTCAAGATCGTCGAGAAGAGAAGCACGCTGCCCGATCGTCAAAGCTTCTGACCCCCGAGCGAGCAATACGGCAGTTTCTTCAAATAGCTCGCGCGCGGCGCAACTGATCATCGCCGCCTGTTCTTGATCGCTGGAGTCGTTAACCTGAACGTCATCGTCAATGATTTCACGCTTGCCTCCAGGAAAAGCGTAATAACCGCCGAGAAAAGCGAGCTTCGCGTTGCGCTTCACCCAGAAAACTTCAGGATTGTTTTGATCGGCATGGTGAGGAAGAAGAACGACGGCCGCCGCGTCTTTGGGCATAACGCCAGGTTGCTTCTTGCGATAAGGTCGGACGTGCAAAGCGATAGAAGAAACTAAACGCAAAGGTGCTCAGAGGTTTTCGCAGAAGACGCGGAGGAATTCCTTAGCGTTCCTCTGCGGAGTCCTGTGCGCCCTCGGCGTTTCAAATTTTCTTTCAAAGTGATTCGTCGGAAAGTAAAGAGCGACTCACGACCAACGAAATAGAGTTGTGGAATGATCAGGCGCACTGGGCCACCGTGTTCCGGCGGAATTGGCGCGCCATCGTGCATGAAGGCAAAAAGCGAGTCTTCTTTCAAAAAGTATTCGATGGGAACGTTCGTGGTCCAACCGTAATCGTAAGCGAGAGCCAGTACAAACTTTACTTCCGGTTTTACGTTCGCAAGCTTGGCGATTTCGCGCGTCGAGACGCCCGTCCAGACATTGTCGAGCCGCGACCAGCGCGTTACGCAATGAAAGTCTGCGTAGACTTTTACCGCCGGCAGTTGGATAAATTCATCCAGCGAAAACGTCAGAGGGTTTTCGACGAGGCCCTCAACTTCAAACTTCCAGGTCGCCAAATCGATCTCGGGCGCACCGTGCGCATCCAGCACGGGCCATCTCTTGGTGCGCGACTGTCCCGGCGGAATGCGATTCTCGCGCCGCGTGTCGGGGCTGACTATGAGATCCGATTCCGGGACCTGTTCGGGTTTGCGCGGTTCGGTGATTTGATATTTTGGATCTTTTATTAGGTTGAGAAAACTCATAAGACAGAGATCAGAAAAATCAGATTAACTAACAGCGCCTTGCGGCTTGATCAGCGAATCTATCAGCGAACGCTCCTTATCAATTAGAGTGCGCAAGGCTTCGCGAAAGATTCGCTGTGAAAGGGAAGGATCTCGCAGCAAGAGTGTGCGAAATGATTCATCGCTCCACTCCAATACGACCGACTCTTCCTTTGCCTTCACCGAAGCTGATCGGGGTATTCCGCACAGCACCGCGAGTTCGCCGAGAATTGTTCCCGGCTTTGCTTCCGTCAGCACCAAATGCTTGCCTTCCCGATCAACGAAAACTTCCAGCGTGCCGCCGAGCACGAGCAATACAAAGTCAGCCTTGTCACCTTCCGTTAGTAATACGTCGCCGGACTGGTGCTCCTTGATTTCGCCGGAGTCGAGCAGTCTTCTCGCCCCGTTCACGGTGAAGCCTTTGAATAGCGGAAAGCCTGTGATCAATTCAGCGTATTGTTCGTTCATGATCGCTCGCGCTCCTGCACTTTGCGCTCGGCAAGTTTCATCAATTCTTCCGGCATCCACTTACCGACACCTTTCGCGGTTACTTCCTCGACACCTTTGGAACGATCGTGCCATTTATCACGGGTGCCTTCGGGGCCGCGCGATCGCTCATAGTTCTCGGTTTGTTCCAACGAAAGTACGATCCCCTGAGCGACGTCGTTCCAATCCCTTTGTTGAATGCCTCGCAAGACAAGCGGCAAGCCGGCGGTCCAATCTTCCTCCGGAGCGCGGCTATCCTGCTCCGGAATGGTCAGGTTGTAAGTTGGCGGAAAAGGCGAACCGGAATACTCGCGGACAAGCTGCGTCGTAATCTCTTTATACGAAGCTTGCGGTTTTTCACTTCTGATCGCCTGGGCGCGCCGAAAGATATCCGCGACCGAGGGGCCTTTTTCAGTCTCTGCCAAGATAGTTCTCCTTCTCTGGTTCCTTAAACCTGATCGAGGTTCTTTCTAGTGAACTGATTTTGAACGTTGCCGGTATTCAATGTTGAAGCTGGTTCGAACAGCAGGACCTGACACTCTTCTTCGGCGAAAGGCCGATGCTCAATCCCACGCGGAACGATGATGAATTCGCCTTCTTCAATCCATTCTTCCGAGTCGCAACCATGGTCACGATAGTCCAGGCGGAAACGTCCCTTCACGACGAAGAACATCTCGTCCTCGTTTTCGTGATGATGCCAGGTGAACGGGCCCTGAAACTTAACGAGCTTTACCATTTGCCCATTTAGTTCGCCGGCGATGCGTGGGTTCCAATGATCGTCGATTAACGAAAGTTTTTGGGCGAGATTGATCTTTTGCATTATCCGTTTGAGCAAAATCGACAGGATTAACAGAATTTACAAGATACGGGGAAACAAAACGAACTCATCCTGTTAATCCTGTCAAAAAGTCACAGGCCTAATTCATAATCCCCATCTGCCAGAGCATGAATGCGTAATCGAACGACGTTTCGTGAATTGCGTCATAACGTCCTGAAGCCCCGCCGTGTCCTGCACCCATGTTCACTTTCAGCAATAATGGATTGTGATCCATCTGGTAGTCGCGCAGCTTGGCAACGAACTTCGAGCCTTCCCAATACGGCACCTGGCTGTCGTTAAGCGAGACCTTCACCAACATCGCCGGGTAGTTCGCCTGGTGAATGTTGTCGTAGGGCGAATATTTCTTCATGTAATCGTATGCGGGCTTCTCGTTGGGATTGCCCCATTCTATATATTCGGCCGTCGTTAAAGGCAGCGATGCGTCAAGCATTGTGTTTAGCACATCGACGAATGGAACCTGGGCTACGACTGCTTTGAATAAATCAGGTCGCATGTTACTTACGGCGCCCATCAGCATGCCGCCGGCGCTGCCGCCCTGAATCACCAGACGATCCTTCGAAGTGTACTTGTTGTTGACGAGATGTTCCGCACAGGCAATGAAGTCGGTGAAAGTATTTATCTTGTTCATCATACGGCCGGCATCGCGCCAGGGTTCGCCTAATTCACCGCCGCCGCGAATGTGCGCGATGACGAAAATCGCGCCGCGATCGAGCAACGCCAAACGTGATGCCGCGAAGCCCGGCGAGATCGAAATGCCGTACGATCCATAGCCGTAAAGCAACAGCGGCGCCGACCCATCGATTTTCACGTTGCGTCGATAAACCACGGACATAGGAATCTTGGTGCCGTCAGATGCGGTAGCGAACACGCGCTCGGACTTGTAGTTCGCTTTATCGAATCCACCCGGCACTTCCGTCTCTTTCATGAGCGTTGCTTTGCGCGTGTTCAGATCGTAATCAAAGACCGAATTCGGCGTCACGAGCGATTGATAGTTGTAACGCAGCACGGTGGTATTGAATTCACGATTCGCACCCAGGCTGGCCGAGTAAACCGGCTCGGGAAATTCAATGCGATGGCGCTTGTTGGTCTTAAAGTCGACGACTTCGATTTGCTGCAAGCCGTTTTCCCATTCAGACAGCACCGCATGGTTGGCAAAAAGATCGATTGAATCAATTTTCACCAGCGGACGATGCGCCACAAGTTCTTTCCAGTTCTTCTCTAAAGGATCGGAAACAGGCGCGGTCACCACCCGGAAGTTCTTCGCGCCCTTGTTGGTGCGAATGTAAAAAAGGTCGCCGCGATGATCGACATCGTATTCGTGCTCAGGCTGGCGTGGGAGAATAATCTTCCATTCGGCGCTGGGGTTGCTTGCCGGAATGTAGCGGAATTCGTCTGAAGTCTTGCTGAACGCCCCGAGCATGATCACGGCCTTGTCTCTGGATCGCTCGACGCCGACATCGAACAGTTCGTCCTTTTCTTGATAAATCAAATCGTGCTTGTCGGCGCCGACCACGTGCCGGAACAACTTATCATTTCGCTTGGTTACCGCGTCTTCCGTGACGTAGAAGATCGTTTTGTTGTCGGTGGCCCAGGCGATGCCATCGACCCGCTCGATTCGCTCAGGTAACAATTCGCCGGTAGTTAGATTCTTGACCTGCAGAGTGTACTGGCGATAGCCGGTGTTGTCGGTGGAGTAAGCAAGCAGGTTGCCGTCGTCGCTCGGCACGAACGCGCCAACCGACATGAACTTCTGTCCCTTCGCCATTTCGTTGAGGTCGAGAAGAATCTGTTCGGGAGCATTCAGGTTCCGCTGCTTGCGACAGAAGATCGGATACTGCTGGCCTTCGACAGTGCGTGAGTAGTAGAAGGAGTCGCCCCAACGATACGGCACGTTCACGTCGGTCTGTTTGATGTGGCTGAGAATCTCCTTATAAAGCTTGTCCTGCAAAGCCTCGGTGGGTTTCATTACCGCGGTCGTATAAGCATTTTCGGCCTCCAGATGCGCAATGACTGCGGGGCTGGTTTTCTCGCGCAGCCAGAAATAGTTATCGACCAAACGATCGCCGTTGATCTCAGTGACTTTTGGTTTCTTTTCCGTGACAGGAGGTTTGATTACTCCTGTGCCGTCTTGGGCTATGCCTTTAGTCATGATGATAGAAAGCGATAATGTTATCAAAGCTACCGCGGTAATTAATTTCATAACTTCCTCCGCAACAAATAAAGAGTCGTGAGAATTTTATCCAGATAGTTCGTGCAGCGCACAGATTCAAAATTGAAAAGGCTGCTGGTCCCGCATCAACAGCCCGAACGAGCATCAGAACTCAGTGAATTCCCTTCGGCGCAAGCCTTCGAGGTCGAGTGCGCCTGTTTTTGGATCGAGCTTTATCTCCCAACGTTCCATCGTCAGGCCTCCGATGAGTGCATCGAGCTGATGTCCGTCCGCCCGTCCGAGTTTGTCTATTGGAACCGCATCCGTGAAGAAATCCAACCCCTCAATCTTACCCTCGACAAAGCACAACTCTGCGATATCGATGTCCCTGCCACCTAACGCGACGTGTGCGGGTTCCTTGAACCTTCTCCGGGGCGTTTCCGATATGAGCGAAGATAGAACATAAGTAAAGGTAGCACCGGTGTCGAACAAGGCAACGGCCGGCTTTCCTTCGACTTCAATCTCCTTGATAATTCGAGACATTCGCTGATTCTTTCGTTGACGAGCACACGGCCCGTCAGTCGTGCACCGTTCAACCACGCAGCGGATCGCCCCAGCCTGATTGGATGTACTTGCCGTCTTCGACTAGGCAAGGAACCGTGGGGTCGCCGCCTGAAAACTTGAACATCTCTGCGCGATACTCCCTATTAGTTTGCGCATCGCGGTCGACGAAAGGAATTCCCTTTAAGTTGTAATAGTCGCGCGCCTGCTGACAGTATGGACAGCCAGGCTTGGTGTAAATAACCAGAGCCAACTTTTCGATCACCTCCGTCGGAGAACTTTAGTTTAGCAGCTAGCTGACAAAGATGAGAAGCGCTCTCCAAAAAAGAAAGGGGACGAGTGTGCCTCTTCACTCGTCCCCACAGCGTAACCAATCAGCTTATCCGGATTTCAGCCCCTCTGGGATGAAACTTTAGTCACGCTGATCTTTGGGCCCGCCGTCTAGTAACGCCTCTTACGAAGTTCTCGCGAAACACTACTCAGGCGGCTCGTGTCTCTCTCCTCGAAAATAGCGTATATCAGCCCGTCGTTCGCGTCGATCTTTCGTCACATCGCGCCGGTCGCCGCGAATGGCGCGTG
>WNFO01004981.1_pt1 | contig 11540 bp, 11 predicted proteins | sample 5400251 | NCBI WGS metagenome assembly WNFO01 (sample SAMN13153354, study PRJNA577476) | soil metagenome | isolation source: 100 cm saprolite under Madrone tree | place: USA:California | collected 2016-06-14
CGTAGACGATGTACGCGACTATGAAGCAGAGGACGGACTGGATGCCGGCTGTCCGCCACAAGCGTTCCCAGAACGCGGGGGTTGTGTAGACGCTGGCGGAGGAGGTCGTGCCTGTGGATGCGCTCATGAGGATCTCCTTGTGCGCCGGTTAAACCGGCGAGGTGTAGTGAATGAAAAAGTCACACGAATGTGAAGTAGCGACCCACATCGGCCCTGAGTCATGCGGAGCCGCTCGCGAGGGCGGCGTCGAAGCGTTGACAAGGGAGCGTGCGGGCCGGGTATTCAGCCGCGTAAGAATCTCACTCCGGGACGCCGACGCCGTAAGGAGATGCGGAAGGCCCCATCCGGTGCGCCGATATCGCGAGGTGCAACGGAGTCCCGCGCGGTCACAGACCCCGAGCACCGTACGGAAGCACCTCGCGCGGGAACCGGGAGATCCCAGGTCTGCCCAGGGCCGCAGTTGCCCTGGGACGCATCGGGAAGTCTAAGGACGTACGCCGATGACGAACGGACCTGGGAAGTCGGACAGACCTACTGTACCGGAGAAGTCCCCGAACAACGCCGGGCAACCGGCAACGGAGGGGATGGAGGGAAGGGGTCTGGCCAAAGGGAACCTGCCCCAGCAAAACGCGTCCCGGACACCGAGCCGGGAAGACGCGCGCAGTGCGCTGGAGCGGGTACGTCAAGCAGCAGCAAAGGATAAGAAGTTGCGGTTCACGGCGCTTCTGCACCACATCTACAACCCAGAAACGCTGCGCAGGGCTTACTTCAGCTTGAAGAAGGAAGCCGCGCCCGGTGTCGATGGAGAGACGTGGCGGCACTACGGCGAGACCCTCGAGGACCATCTCCAGGATCTCTCCCATAGGCTGAAGCGAGGAGCGTACCGAGCCAGACCGGTGCGTAGGGCGTATATCGACAAGAGCGATGGGCGGAAACCGGCGCTGACGATTTTTCGGTTCCGAGTCGGCTGGTATTGGCATCGCTCGCTGTCGCGGCAGAGCCAGAACGGCCGCGTCCTCTGGGATCGCATGCGGCGTCTCCTCACTCGCTGGCTGCCTTTGCCTTCTGTCTATCATCCCTATCCTCTGCGCCGCACGGGCGTTGTCACCTGAGGCAAGAGCCGGATGCGGGAAATCCGCTCGTCCGGATCCGTGGAGGGGGTCATGAGTAATCGTGATCCCTACTCCGACTCGAACTGAATCGGATGCGACGCGAGGCATTACAGCAGAACAGAATATACGCGGTTTTCGTCCAATGAGTGCCGCGATGTCGGCTTGTCGGAATTGGAAGCTATGTCCGTGCTTGCTGGCCCTCGATCGAGGGTGGGTGACGAGCTACTCTGACGTAACCAGATTAGGTAAGGGCTGCGACCATCCGCACAAAGCCGGTTTGACGCTTCCACGGACAGTGCTCCCTCGACTCGACGCTCCCCCTGGTTGCACAATCAGACGTGGAAAACTATATGAAGCAGAACAAATACGACGACCCCGCCTTTTTCGCCAGGTACAGCGAGATGGCGCGTTCAGTTGGTGGCTTACAGACCGCAGCGGAATGGCCCGCTTTCCGTGGGTTGATGCCGGACCTCCGCGATAAACGAGTGCTCGATCTTGGGTGCGGCTTCGGATGGCACTGCCGATATGCATGCGAGCAGGGCGCTCGATCCGTCGTTGGAGTGGATCTTTCTGAGAAGATGCTGCAGCGGGCGAGGGCAGAAACGGACGATTTGCGAATCGCGTATAGGCGATGTGCAATCGAAGACATCGACTTCGCCGACGGTCAATTCGACGTTGTGATTAGTTCGCTGGCGCTCCACTATGTCAGCGACTTCCATGTTGTGTGTCGAAATGTTTCTCGGTGGCTCATACTGGGTAGCATGTTTGTGTTGTCAGTTGAACATCCGGTGTTTACCGCAATCGCGGCCCAGCAGTGGTGCCTTGGTCCAACAGGTGAGCGATTGCATTGGCCTATTGACGGTTACCAACAGGAAGGCCTACGCCACGCCAAATGGATGACCGACGACGTGATCAAATATCATCGAACTACAAGTACATACGTCAATACGCTAATCGACTCAGGGTTCTGCATCACCAAGCTTCTGGAGCCGGCACCGACGCCCGAGATGCTTGTCAAGTGGCCGGAATCGAAAGACGAGTGCCGACGCCCAATGTTTGCACTGATCTCTGCGGTCAAGGGCAGTCCGGACACCTCCGCAAAGTTAGACATCCGCAACCAGAACCTTAAACTTGGCGAATGACGGGCAAACCGCAAGTATTCCCGGCGTTCCGAAAACCTTCGCAGAGTTACGTCTGTAAATCATTGATTCTGTGAATGCGGGTGTGGGCGACAGACCGCACTGAAAACATGTTTTCGGAAAGCTGCTCTCAGACTGGCGCGGCAGAATTGCGTTGACAAGGATAATGCTAGGGAATACTGTCGGCGGACACTGGCCGTTGCTACGGGCGCAAGCCCTATATTCCAGGTTGCCCACTCGACAGAACGCCGTATCCCCTTACCATCCGCGAACCTCGAGTGAGCGACGAGGAACGACCGTCCAACATATTGCGCCGCGCGGCCTGCTAGTGAGCCACGGAGGACACAATGATGAAGAAACGGATAGCGGGTCTGCTTGTGTTCGTGTTGGCAGTGATGTTTGCACCGGCGGCTCTTCCCCAAATGGAATCGACGCCGATCGTGTACACCTATGTAAGCCAGTTCCAAATCCCGCGGGCGAATTGGGCGGCATATTCGGAGGACACCGAGAAGTCGTTCGTTCCAGTTGTGGAGAAGTCGTTAGCCGACGGGACAATCCTTAGCTGGTCCACCTTTGAGCAAGTCGTACACACAGCCGACGGATATACGCACGGCGCGGCGTGGTCATCCAACAGCATCGCGGGGCTCATGAAGGTGCTCGACGAAGTTCGCAAGAACGGTCCGCGGCCCGGACAAATCGCGGCCACCAAGCACGAAGACTTGTTGATGCAAACGAGGATGTACCACGGCGGTAGCGGCGAAGAAGCGTACCTACGCGTGGTCTGCTCAATGGCGAAGGCCGATAAGCCGGAAGGTTACACCGCGATGTTCAAGAAGTTCCTAGTGCCGACGTTTGAGGAACAGCTCAAAAAGGGCGTGGCTACGTACTACGGCGTCGACGAGCAGTACGTAAACACTTCGGCGCCCTCGACGCGCTGCGTCGTCATCACCTACCCCAACGCCGAAAGCATGGACAAGTGGGCGACAGCCATCAACACGACAATGGGTAAGTGGAGTCCGGCGGAACGCTCAGAATTTGCCGGTGCCACTGTGCCCGACAGCCGGCGTGACATCTTGGCGCGGATAACGCACTCCGGCCATAAATAGTTGATTCTTCATTGGTAGTGTGAACGGGAAGATATAACGAGTGAGCTAAAAACCCCACGCAAAATGGACCAGCGAACACCTCGATAAAAAGGATACTTAACAGCGGCACTTTCGACGGGCGGAAAATAGTAGTTTTTCGCTCATACAGCTCGCACAAAACCGTCAGGCAAAGCGCGTCCGATGATAACTTCCGGTTTGCCAGCCGGGGGGTTATCGCGGCCCGACCAAGTGGCGGATCCAAGGATGCGGTGCAGGCCCGGCGGACAGCGACGCCGACGTACGTAGAGGCTGCTTTGAACGCATAACCCACCGCTCGGTCCGAGTCTTGCCAGCTCGGGCACGGCGCAGATCCAACTATTCGAGGGACCGCGCAATCACCGCGGTGATGTCATCCTGCTGTTCGCTACCGCTGCTGAATTGCTGGACCGCCCCGACAACTGCTTGGAGAAGGGGTCCCACCGAAAGCTGAGAATGCCTCCCAAGAGTATCCAGCAAATGGGACTCGCCAAACTCTTCTCCATCCGCGTTCGTGGCCTCAGTGATGCCATCTGTGTAGAGGACCAGCGTGTCACCTGGACAGAGCCGCACTTCTGCAATCTCGCATCGCCAGTCTTCAAACAATCCCATCACGGTGCAGGTAGAGCGCAGCCACTCCACCTTCGGTGCCTCCGAAACGTGTGCTTGCGAGCTTTTGCAGGCGCGCTGGAGGAGCGGGGGGAGATGTCCACAATTGGCGTAGCGGAGCTTGCGGCTTGAGTCGTCGTAATCCGCAAAGAATACGGTGGCGTAACTGGCCTCGTCGGTGCTTTCGTAGAACAAGCGGTTGACCGAGGCGAGCAGTTGCGGCAGGTCGTCGACCGCCATCGCATATTGGCTGCGCAAGTTGGCTTGCAGATTGGCCATCAGCAGGGCACCCGACACCCCTTTTCCCGCAATGTCCGCCAGCACCAGCGCCAAGCGGCCGGGGCGAAGCTCTAGAAAGTCGTAGTAGTCCCCACCCACCTTCCGAGCCTTGAGGCAGGCGCCTGTGTATTCGAGGGTCTTCATCGCCGGCCGTTTCTGCGGAAAGAGTCTCGCTTGCACCTGACAGGCAAATTCCATTTCCTGCGCGATGCGCCGATCTGCCTCCATTCGCTCTGCCATTTTTTCTGCGAGACGTATGTTCTCCAAAGCGATACCCGCGTGGGCCGCTACCGAATCGAGCAAACGTTTGTCTTCGCCGGAATAAGGTTCCTCGGAAAGTCGTTGCCCAAGAACGAGCATGCCAATGAGGTTGTTCTCACGGCCCAGGATCGGCACCAGGCATTCCGGCGTAAGGGGTCCCAGATCGCCGGCCGGTTCGGGACCCTGCGGGACATCCCACGCTTTTCCGCGCTGCGCGATCTCCTGGAGCAGCGGCAGCGTGGCTGGAATTGCGTCCAAGTCTCTGGGAATGAAGACTGCGCCAAAGCGGAAAGGGAACTGCGGCCGAGGCAGAGGGGCTAAAATCGTGTCGAACTCCCGTACCCCCAGTCGGCCTTCCGCAACCAGGTTTCTATCTCCGGTTTCCAGGTTACACGCAAGCGATTTCGGATGCAGCGCTCCTGCTATCTGAATCTCCAGCAACTTCGCGAGCTCGTGGCGGTCCGTCACCGTGCGTGTTTTTTCCGCCAGGCCATGCAGGATCACACGCGCGTCGTACGCGCTGCGGAAAAAGGCTCGGTCAATCCGCTCGGTTCCCCGCCTGACCAAGGGCTCCGATGTCCAGACAAGGACAATTCCAAAGACTGCGCTCAGAGCCATCCCGAGGTTCGTATCCGCGCGGATCAGTAGCGAGAAAACGTGAGTGAACAGGGCGATGGCGGAAGCCGCAACCACGAACATCAAAACGACGAAGCCCCTCTGCACCAGAACGTACCGCGCGCTGCGTCGCAGCAGCACCGGAAGTTCCATCACACGGTGTTTCACCACTGCATAAGCGAACGAGAGTGGATACAGGAACATCACCAGTACGAGCAAGGTATCGAGCCAAAAAGAGGGGTGATATGCGAAGAAATCCACAGCCACGCGCTCGAGCACTATCGGCAGAATGCCGGCCGCGGTGCCCCACAGAATCACCCTGGATTTGCGCCGCGCTTCTGGAGGTACGGTGGCCCTGAATGAATTTTGAGCCAGCGAGATGCCGCCTAGAGCAAGAAAGGCGTAGGTCACGGAAAAGCGAATGAGCTCAGCGTTACGGTTGCCTACCAGGTTGGCCAACAGTCGCGGAATTCTTGGATCCCCGGTCGGCAACCCGGGAACGGCGATACAGAGCCCTAACAAAAGCCCCGCCCACTTCAACCACCGGAATCGGAGATCCAGTGGCGACTGCACCGGGAATACCGCGAAAAAGAAATAGAAGAGCGGACTCAGCAAACCCAAAAACCCTGCGCGAAAAGCCAGCGCAAGTGCGCGGAGTACGGGAGGGATGGAAATGGGATTGAGAAAACTCGGGGCGCCGATGAAGGCGCAGAACAGCAATGCCAGAAGCCATGCACTACGCTCCTCGAGCCTCAGAAACAGGACGGAGAATCCCACCAGAAGGAAGGGAATGGGGAATAACCCCATGACTTGCAGGGCGGACGACCTGGCAAGGCCCTCGGACCTTCTAGCCGATGCAGACCGAAAAACGCCATGCAAGGTGAGTGGCTTTGGCTCAGCGGCGCGCTCTACAGTTAATTCCACTGGGTCGCCTGGCCGGCCAACGAGATAGGCTTCATCGGAAGCAATGTCGGTGTCCAGCACTCGCCTATTCACGCCAACAATGCGGTCGCCAGATCGCAGCCCGGCACGTTCCGCAGGACTTCCTGCCTCAATATCTTCAACTGATTGCGAGTGGGTTTTCTCATCATACTGCGGGCTATGAACTTTATTGAAGCCGAGCTCTACCCGCGGACCCGAACGCACGGAGTACATCCACACGGAACCGTAAGCGATCGCAACGGCCGCCAACAGAGTTGCCAATATTGCCAGAAATGGTTTACGGAACGACGCTCGCCCAAGCATCATTCTAAGTGTCGACATCGCGGGCACCGGATCTTTACTTGTTCGTGCGAGTTTGGGTGGTGCACTGGCATGGTCCGACCAAATCTTATACGCAGCGGCATGAGTTTGGGAAAAGGCCGCCCAGATTCTACTGCCCCGGTCGTCGGCTACGGAGATGTGGTCCGATTTGTCACCTTGACGATTGCGGCCGGTTGACGGGCAAAGCTTCCCTAATCCAGTAAGGGAAGGATTGCCGACGATACGCTCACTGGCGATCTCGCCGCCAAAGACTACGCCCTCCGGAGGAGTAACGTAACCCTTGCATTGCAAGAGCTTTCGTCTCTCCTGAACTTGGAAAATCCGACTTGGCAAGACGACATCACTCAAACACTTGACTAGTATATTGCTATATGGCAATATAGCCGTATGGCAATTAATGAGCTGGACCCTCTCAGCTTGGCCTTCGGAGCGCTCGCGGACCCTACGCGACGCGCGATCCTCGCTCGCCTGGCGTCGGGAGACGCGGACGTGTCGGAGCTCATGAAGCCGTTTGACCTGAGCCAACCGACGATCTCCAAGCACCTTAATGTGCTTGAGCGCGCGGGCCTCGTTATTCGCGGCCGGGATGCGCAGCGGCGTCCGCGCACGCTCGTCGCGGTTCCGCTCAAGGATATCGCCGACTGGATGGAGCCGTTTCGCCACTTCTGGGAGGAGAAATTTGCCGGGTTGGATGGGTACCTGAAAGAGATGCAAAAGAAGAAGGCGCAAAAGAAGGGGAATCACCGTGGACGCACGAAGCGATAGGGAGATCACCGATGAAGAATGCCGGAACGTTTAAAGTCACCACACCTACCGACCGCGAGATTTTGCTGACGCGAACCTTCGATGCGCCGCGTGGAGCCGTCTTCGAAGCCTGGACCAAAGCCGAGCACGTCAAGCATTGGTGGGACCCGAGCGGCGTCCCCCTCTCCGTTTGCGAAATCGACCTTCGGCCAAACGGAGTATTCCGATGGGTCAATAGCGCCCACGGTGCGGAACATACATTTGCAGGCACCTATCGCGAAATCACGCCTCCTGAACGGCTTGTGTTCACGGTGAAGATATTTCCGTCGCGCCCCGATCCGTTAACAACTCTGCTCTTCAGCGAGGACGGAAGCAGGACGAAGCTCACGATGAAGATTGAGTGCAACTCAATTGAGGATCGCGACGCGTTGCTCCGGATGCGTATTGATGTCGGCACGGGTCGAACTCTGGAAAACCTTGCCGAATATCTCGACCGCGTCGATCTAGCAAACCTTCGGTCGGCCTAACAGGAGAGACAGAGTGAAGCAACGAAACAGGCGGACCCATGCAAGAAATAACGGCAATAGAAGCGAAAGAAAGAGCCCCTGGGATTGGACAGTCGCCGGCGGCTTTTGCCTCTAAGGGAACAGTGCTCTCGAAGGATGGAACGCCCATCGCATTCACTCGAGTCGGCGACGGACCACCTGTGATCCTGGTCGATGGGGCGCTCTGCTACCGAGCGATGGGTGAGAGCGGGCAACTGGCTGCACTCCTGGCGCCATACTTCACCGTGTTCACCTACGACCGTCGAGGTCGAGGCGGAAGTGGTGATACGGTGCCCTATGCCGTGGAGCGCGAGATAGAAGACATTGCTGCGCTATTGAGCGAAGCGGGCGGGGCGGCGTTCCTCTGGGGCATGTCCTCGGGCGCAGTTCTTGCGCTTGAGGCAGCAAATCGCCTCGGTGGGATCAAGAAGCTGGCGTTGTACGAGGCACCATTCATCGTGGACGACAGCCGTTCCACAACAGAGCGCGATTGGGCCAGGATCGCCCAGGCGGTTGCGGCAAATCGGCGCAGCGAGGCGGTCAAGCTCTTCCTGAATTTGGTCGGTGTTCCTGCCTTCTTTATCGCCGTGATGCCGCTGATGCCTATGTGGTCGAAGCTTAAAGCCATCGCGCATACGCTGCCCTACGATGGCGCGATAGTAGGAGACAACCAGCGAGGCAAGCCGCTGCCGACCGAACATTGGGCATCCGTCACAGTACCGGCACTCGTCGTGGATGGTGGGAAAAGCTCTGCGTGGATGCGTCACGGGAACCGGTCGCTGGCAAGCGTATTGCCGAACGGGCGGTACCAAACGCTCGAGGGGCAGACGCACATGCTGAGACCGAAAGCGCATGTCCCCATATTGGTGGAGTTCTTCAAACAAAAGGAGGAATGAGTATGAAGATAGTGGTAATCCCTTTCTGCTCTCGACAATCTCGCATCTCTCGGCGCTCGCCTTCCTGCTCGTCGTTGCCAAAGAAATGCACCCGCCCATACTCTCAAGGCACGCGTTGATCTGGAGCCTGCTCGCTTGCATCGCCGGGGGTCTGGGACTTGCAGTTCTTATTGATCACTACCAAAGCGGACGAATGGATTTAGCATCGCCAGTTGTCGCCGTTCTTTCGGTGGGGATACCGGCAGTTTGCCACAATAGTCCGAGAGGGTTCGCCGTAGAAGAGCCGAGCCGCGCGTCAAGTCGTCTTTGCGTTCGCGGGAGGAGCCAGGGCGACGGCAGCCTCGGTGGTGAGCAGGAGGAAAGTGAACGTCTCCTGCAGATACAAGCGGACGGCGGCATCGGTATGGCTGAGATAACCGATGGAGACGTCCTGGCCGATGTGAAGGTCGAAATCGCCGCCACGAGTGGTCAGCACGAAAGCGCCAGCGATGGCGGGCGCCCATATGATTTGATCGTTGACCAGCCGCTTGACGTGCTCCAGGACAGGGTATCCGTGATCTCTGGTCTCGGCGAGTGCGGTGTAAGCGTCGGCACTGAGCAGCACCGAGTAGGGGCCGTTGACGCCGACGAGACGCAACTGGCTTAAGCTTTGGGCAATGGCATCGGGATAGGCGCGGACGTCGTCAGGAAGCGTCATGATCGGATTGCTGGTTCCCTGACGGATACCGCCAAAGCCGGCGGCGGCATAGCCCTCGAATATGGCGCCGTCCTCGGCAAAGGCGATCTTTCGTGCGGCGTCCTTCGCCGGTTGCCAGTCGGAGTCGTTCGCGCCCCGATCGACGTCGTCGATCGCCTGGCGCTCCAGCTCGAACGGAACACGCAGCTCGACCAGCGCCTTCACCTCGCGCTGTCTTGCAACGATGCCCTCCCCTGGAGCCGCTATCGTCCTCAGGTGGCCGGTACCGATAGCAGAGAGGCTGGCACCGCCCGGGCCCTTAACGTCGACGATGCGCCGTCCGGCAAGATAGCGCTTGAGCGTGCGCGATGTTTCCTCTTCGATCTGAGCCCACGCGGAATCGGAAATGGGGGCAAGTTCGCGATGAAGATTATTCATGTCGGATGTCTCCTTTAAGGGAACCGATGCCGAGCGAACCCTCGCTCGCGGATGGGATGGATGGAGAAGGTTGGGCCGGCGCCAGTGCGGCAGGTCGATCCGCAACCGCAGACTGTTCTTCGTTAGTTTGGTCTTCGGTCACGTTCTCTAGAAACGTCGCCGATGGCACGAAGAACAGATTTCCGGTGACGGCGCGACTGAAGTCGAGCAGCCGATCGTAGTTGCCGGGCGGCCGGCCGATGAACATGTTCTCGAGCATCTGCTCGATGGTGCGTGGCGAACGGCTGTAGCCGATGAAATAAGTGCCAAATTCACCGTGCGCAGCCCGGCCGAAAGGCATGTTGTCGCGCAGGATCTTGATCTCTTGTCCGTTCTCAACGATGGTAGTGAGCGCGCTGTGCGCTGACGTTGGCTTGACGAAATCGTCCAATTCGACGTCGGACAGCTTGGTGCGGCCGATGATGCGTTCTTGCGCTTCGATGGAGAGGCCATTCCAGGCCTTAAGATCGTGGAGATATTTCTGCACGATGACGTAGCTGCCGCCGGCGAACGCGGCGTCCTCGTCGCCGATGAGCACGGCATCGATCGCCGCCTCGCCTCTGGGATTCTCCGTCCCATCGACGAAACCGATGAGATCGCGGTCGTCGAAATAGCGGAAGCCGTGCACTTCGTCCACAGGCGAAACGGCATTCCCAATACGCGCCATACACTGAGTGGCAAGCTCGAAGCAAAGATCCATGCGCTTGGCGCGGATGTGGAAGAGCAAGTCGCCTGGCGTAGAGACCGCGTGCCGCGCTCCGGCGCGAATCTCGCGGAACGGGTGCAGTCCTGCTGGCCGTGGCGGGCCAAAGAGGCGGTCCCACGCGTCGGACCCGAACGCCATGACGCAGGAGAGACCCGCTTCAAGATCGCGAAATTCCACCGCGCGCACCAGTGCGGCGATGTCCCCGCAGAACGAGCGCAGAATAGCGCGATTCTCAGAGCCCGGGTTGAGCGTCGTGACCAGGAAGATCGCGGCGCGAGTAAGCGGCGCGGCTACTGCCTGCGCGAGAGCAGGCGATCTACCTGCCGCTTCAGGCGCGCTCATCGGATCGGTCTCCATCAGGTGTCGCCCCTAGTGGCATGCGCGGATTTTGCTTTCCGAAGTGCTACGCTTGTGTCGCGTGTGAAAGTTCGCCTTGCAAGCTTACCATCGGCTGCCAAACCTACCCGCGTGACTTTATGGTCACCAAAGCCAGGCCTCATATATGTCGACTATTGCTCTTAATCGTTTCCAATGGAGCATGTGTACCGGCATACTCTGCGATTTGGTTTCGCGTTTACGCGCGAGGGCAAGAATGAGCTGGCTAATCCTTCAAACAACTCAACCAACGGAGTCTTCAACTTCGATGGGTCGGCATCTGGCGACGCGATGGCAGATCTCTTGCTGGGTAAAGCGTTCAGCTATTCCGAAACTGCGCTGGATCCCTACGCGCATTATCGCTGGATCAATTTTGAACCTTACGTCGAAGACCAGTGGAAGGTACGTCGGAATCTCACTCTCACACTGGGCCTGCGCTATACGTACTATCAGCCCGAATACGAGCAGCACAATTTCTTCGCCAGCTTCAACCCTGCCACTTGGGCGGCAAGTCAGGCGCCTAGGCCGAAGTTCCAGGTAAGTACAGACAGTATTCTGCTGATTCGCTGAGAGATAGTTCAAGATTTAGTTTCCAGCTCCTGGCAACAAATTCAGCAACTCATAGGCCTTCGCCTGCAGGGGCGTCGGCGGCGGTACTTGTTGAAACGTGGGACCGGACGGATCCGTTTTCAGACTGTAGGTCACGCGCGCGCGGCTGGCTA
>WNFO01013435.1_pt1 | contig 11540 bp, 11 predicted proteins | sample 5400251 | NCBI WGS metagenome assembly WNFO01 (sample SAMN13153354, study PRJNA577476) | soil metagenome | isolation source: 100 cm saprolite under Madrone tree | place: USA:California | collected 2016-06-14
TACCTTCCCGATTCCATTGCGGATGACAGTATAGCCGGTGCATCAACATTTGGGTCATCTTGAAGATAAAGGAACCGCTCTTCTAGCCCCAAGTCGGGCGGATTAAAGTCTGTCAGAAGTCCCGTCATCTGTGTCATCCTGGATGAGTTGGGTGATTTTGATACATAGTACTGAACTAAGGCTTGAGCTATATCTGGCACTACAACCGAAAGCCGGCGCCTCTCGGGAAGTTTTAGTAAATACTCTGTCAGTCCTCGCCAGTCCTCTTTCTGCTCGCGTCGTAGATATCCGAAAGCGGAGACCGTGGTCCCCAGAAGAACGACAAGCCCGATTACTTGAAACAGTTTTCTACTGTTCCCAGTCTGAAAGGCAATCGGGGCACAATACACAATCGGCAATAGAGCGCAAGAGCCCAGGAAAATCCGATTGAGGTATATGGGGTTAGAAATTCGGCTGTCAATAAATACCAAGAAAATCGGTGTCAGCGAATATACCAACAGGGTCGCAACCTTTCGACGGTCCATGGAGCGGACTGCGCATAGCCCCCCAAGAGCGCACAAAACAAAGATCACACAGACTGCAGGGGCCCACGTCCAAAAGCCGAACAGTCGCAGGGTGTGAAAGCGATCACGAAATATCGCCTGCAAAGTATGAGTATCGAAACCCGAAAGAACACAGAGGCTATCTAGAACGTCTGCTGTCTTCGGTGGGGCCACCCACCACCCTCTATGAATTCTTTGCATATGCCCGCGTAGATGCGGCAACCAAGGTATATACAAGAGCAGCACCGCGGAGAAGACAACCAGCCCATCCCGGACACGCGCGCGAATGGTCTTTTCTCCTGGGTAGACCAACCACATTACAGCAATCCCAGGAAGGTAAAATATCGTGATGTTATGCGTATATAAGCCCGCGACCAAGAATAAAACTAACCCGCATAAGCGAAACGTAGCGCGATTTGCAAGGCAGAGTATTAACCAATAAACCGTGCCTAAGGACAGGAACACGAGCAGCGAGTAGCACCTTGCCTCCTGAGCGTACCAGACTTGAAGAAAGGAAACGGCGTAGAGCATCGTCGCCAACGCCAACGATGTCCTGTCAGCCATGATTTTTCGTGCAACGCCGTAGAACAAGGGGATCGAAAGGGTTCCGAACAAAGCCGATAGTGCGCGTAGCGAGAACTCCGATGTCCCAAAACACACACTCCAATAGTGGAGTAGTACGTAATAAAGTGGATTAGAGGTATCTAGCCACAAAATGTGCCAGATGTGTTTAGGCGAGAACCTCGAGATCCAAAATGTGATTCCTTCATCCAGCCAGAGGCTTTGTGAGCCCAACCCTGACCACCGGATCAGCACAGCGACGATGACTGCGAAACTGATGACAAGCGCAAAGATGAGATTCGTGCGATTGCGCAGACCGGCCCAACGTGGGTTTTGCGGAGCGGAATGTTGCCGGGGACCACTGTCCCCAGATCTAGTCAGCTCATCACTCAAAATTCGCGGCGATCCGGTGCGCAGAATATCACTCCGTGTAAGCCCGGCGTGAAGCCTTAGCATAGAAAACGAACATTCAGGTCGCTATGCGGAAACTACAAGCTGATCTTCGGCCGCAGACGGTGTTCTGAATCCTCGGAAAAGATCCCAATAAAAAAGCTTCTGTCTCATTACGTACAAGAGCATCCCCAGGTACCCAGCGAACACCAGAGCAACTCCTAATACAAGCCTGGGAAGGGGAGAAAGGAATGGACGATACAAGTACTGCAGTGCAAGCACGAAGCCCGCAGCCATGATACCTGAAAGCAAGGGCCGGCTCACAACCCGCAGAATATCGCTGATTGAAATCACAGTACCGTGTGTAACCCAGGCGATCAGCGGAATGATGCACACCATCATCACTGCCGAGTAGGCAAACGCGACACCCCGAGGTCCATAAGGCAAGCCGATTACATAGCCAGCAATCATGACAGGCCCGAGGATCAGAGCAATCTTTAGGCCCCGTTCGACCAATCCCAGCGAGTTGAGCAACCATCCTAAGGGATTGAGAATGGCAAAGGCTAATGTGGTCGGAGCCAGCAAGCGAAAGACAACGGCCGCACCTCTCCACTTCGGCCCCAAGAAAACGAAAGTCATATCGTCGGCAAAAAGTGCGCAAGTAAACGTGATCGGTACTGTCAGAGACAGGACAACAGAGTAGCCCTTCAGAAAGTAACTCTTGAGGCGACTCGGTTCGCCCTGGAGTCTGGATAGCGCTGCAAAAGCCACACCGCCGGCGGCTGAATTCAGATTGTCGGTTGGAATGTTAATGAGCTGGTATGCCCTTCCGTAGATTCCCAGCGCATCGACGCCCCAAAAGCGGCCTAACAAAACTTTCTCAAAGTTGCTGGCGATGTACATGACCAGGCCATTCAGAGTGAGAGCGCCTCCAAAACGCATCATCGAACGGACACCAACCTGCTTGTGTGGCCTTCCTGGAACCCAAGCTGTTGTCAGCCATACACACATTGTGTAGACAAGTGGAGTAATGATCGTCATGGCGACAAGAGCCCAGTACCCGAAACCATGGGTAGCCATGCTAATTCCAACCGCCGCACTGGCCAACAAAGAGAGGATATCGATCACCGACAACGTGGTAAACCGCATCTGGCGCTCGAGAATGGCCGTGTGCTGTACCCCTGCTGCGTTGAAGAGAAATCCGGACGCCAAGGCAGCCGTTACTCCAAGCAGCCGTGGTTCGTGATAAAAGAAGACGACAAATGGTGCCATCGCTAATGACAACGCTCCCAGGATTGCGCCTACCAGTAGGTTGATCCAGAAGAGCGTCGAAGCCTGTTCCTTTGTGACGGTCGCACGCTGAACCACGGCCGCCGACAGCCCAAAGTCCCTGAACACACTAAAAACCCCAATCACGGCGGTAACCATACCCACCAGACCGAAATCCTTGGGGTCCAATAGTCGGGCCATGATCATCAGCGAGCCCATTCGGACCAGGAAACCGGTTCCCTGGGAACAGATTTTGGCGAACCCCCCAAGAATCGCTTTCTGTTTCAAATCTTTCATCGTATTCTCACGGTCCGGAGCGGCAGTCCATGGAGGTGGAGTTGTACTGGATGCAGGGGCCAGTAGCCACGCCAGTAGTTATTAAGATTGATCTGGATCGTCTCGTAGCGCCGGTCAACACTATCGGCGACCACTCTTGGATGCGCGGATCTTTGGTAAAGAAATATGGGGCTCGACGTCGAAGAGGAACCCGCTGTCGTATCGGAACGATGCGGTGTGACCGCCATGGTAGGCGTTCTTGTCATACATCACAGGGGTGATGCCCTCGCCGTGGAGCCGATGGGCAGCGCTACGTTCGCCATGCCAGTACCAGGCAGTCGCACAGTCGGCGTCAGTTGTGGGAGAGAACCTCATAATCTGCGATGTGCATTCGGGCCGAGCGTCATTCTCAAAGGAGGCACCAGATGGAAGAGTCACTTTTGGCCGATCGCTTCCGTCTCATTTCGCGTTTGCATAGTCACAGAGCGTGAACTGTCAGCGTATTCACCTCGGTGCCACCGAAATACCACAAATTTGTCGGCGTCGGCCACTGAAGACAGTTGCAGAAGTTCTGCCCGATGGTCCGGGATGCCGTGCGTCAGCCAGTCTTCGTAGTACTGCGTGAATCTCTCTCCTCTGCGCAGGACTATGTAGTCGACCTGTGCAGCGTCGAGGTAACGAAGCGCCAACTCGCCTGTACAGTAAGGAAAATACGTGAACTGCGCACCCGCGTGATAGGCCAGAGGTATGGAAACGTCCATGATCCGCGCCGGACGGCTCTGCTGACGTCCGATCCACAAACCGACCTCCTTATCGACGTGGCTGGGAAGAGCGCTATCGCTGAACACGTACAGCCTTCTGACTGGGTTGACCGAGCTGATGATCATCGCTAAACCGATCAACGCGGGAACGATATACTGAGACACCGCGGGGCGAGCGAGTACCCTCCATCCTGCGGCCGCACTGGATGCCTTCATCCACAGGCCAACCTCGAAGAGACCATTTGCTGCCCAGATGGACAACAGTGGGACCAACACAAAGTAGTATCTTGCTTCGCTCCAGAGAGCAAAAAAGGTCGCCACAACGGGAGCAGCCGCAACCAAGATGACGAATAACCGGCTTGAAGTCTGGGGTCCTCGCCATGGTCGGCGAAGGGCGCCCAGCAAAGCCAACGCCGGCAAAAGCCCATGGTTGTCCCGACTCAACATTCGGCGCTGGAGCCGGCACCTCGTGCTGTCCGCCCGGTGACTCGTAGTCCACTCCAGGATTTGCTTCTGCGGCCAAAATACGCCTGCCCGTATACCAAAAGATCGTGCTCTTCCCTTCTAGTTGTACTTTCCCTGTCGCTTTATAAATAAGGATGACTTCTGGCAGCGCCAGCGCCAGAAACATTACAGCTGCCGCCACAGTACGCTTGCATCTGACCGTGCGACCCCCTTCGGTCGCAGTAAGCGCGAACAGCACGGCAATCGCAAATACGGCGGAAGCTTCCGCTCGGAGGAGGTAACTGAGCCCGAATGCTCCGCCCACCAACAACCACAGCTTGGTCGAGGAGTTATTTAGCGCCCGAACAACTAAGTAGACCGCACACAGAAGTAAGGTGGTATATGGTCCCTCCGAGAACACTGTAAAAGATAAATGGACTAACACTGGGTGCAGTAATGTTAACGTCGCGGCGATGAATCCCACCCGCCGGTTGAACAGACGTGATCCGATGCCAAACACCGGCAGTGGGAGCAGGGCTCCCATAACCAGCGCGACCAGTCGGCCCGCCAATTCATAGTTGTGGGTCACAAAGGAGGTTCCAGCAATGAGGAACGGAAAAAGGGGATTGAAGAGTAGCTCAGAGCCAGGGGTCACCAGTCCAACGTAACCTGCGCCATTCCGTAGGTTCTCGGCTATTCTCGCGTACTCCGCGCCTTCGGATTCGATGGCGCCCGTTTGCCAGTGTGCCCAAGCTGCCACACGGACTGCAAAACTAGCAGCCACCATTATGGTCAGTAACGCCCACCAACGGCGGGGCCGATTGTTCATGTCATTGCTCTCTAGTTCAACCTTCACGCTACGATTCACCAAATCGCTTTCTTCTGGTCGTTAGTTTTGGAGGAGGGACTCATACCGTTCGATTTGCGCCTCGGTAAGGCGTCGGAGATCATCACCATTCTGGAAAGCACGGTACCACTCGACAATCCATTCGAGCGCCGGCTTCAGGGGAAGCACTGGAAGCCAACCCAAGCATGCGCCCGCCTTGGAGGCATCTAGCTTGAGGGCGTGAGCCTCTCTCGGGTGCGTTGCGGAATCCTGAGTCCACGACGCTCGCTCTCCCCATGAAGCTGCCAATTTTGTCTGCAATCCACGACACACGCTTGGCGTCCGAGTCGGCGGGCCCCCCTGTTGATCCGCACCGCGCCATTGTTGATCGCATGGATGCCCGACACAAGGCTGCCATACCCCTCTTCCACCGAAATCATGTGATAGCTGAGATTAGGCCGCACGCAGAGAAAGCTGGCGATCTTGTCTTGCTTGTGGAAGTGCTCGAGTTGCTGCGGGAGCGGCAGATCGGTGAGACCGTCGCTGTAGTTGGCCAGGAATTCCTGTTCCCCTTCGAGGTGCTTTTCGACTGCCTTCAGCCGTTGGCCAATATTCGAATTCACGCCCGTATCGGCGAACGTGATGCGCCAGTCGTCAATGTCGCTATTGAAGAGCCGCAGGTTCTTGCCTCCGGCCGACAAGGTGAAATCGTTCGAGACACACTCGTTGTAGTTCAAGAAATAGTTCTTCACGACATCGGTCCGATAGCCCAGGCAAAGAATGAAGTCTTTGTGTCCGTGCGCATATGCTTCATTACGTGCCACAGGATCGGCCGGTAGCCGATCTGCACCATCGGCTTCGAGATATCTTCCGCGTCCCGGATACGCAACCCCAATCCGCCACAAAAAAGAACGACTTTCATATCCTCACTCCTCGTGGTACATCGTCATCATCACTTGGCGGTTCTGCTATCGCGTGTGCACACCACCCATCGCCGGAGCGCCATTGCACGTGGGAAACAGATTGCAGTGGCTAATCTCGCTTCGCATGCCAATCGCACCAAAACGAGTGGAACTTGCTATCCGAAGCCTGAAAGTGCCTCACGCGATAGTGCTTGTACGCCTGTTCCGCCTTACCATAGTTGATCCATTTCCCCGGGGTGGCCTCTCCCCACACGCCAGAACTGCCATGTGGAAACTTCCACCGAAATCTTGTCTCCAATCTCCTCTTCACGATCAAATGCCGTGAGATCAGACCGAAGCCTCGTATTTTCTTCAGAAACGACTCATTGAAAATTCTTCTGGCAAGAGCATCTACCCGATAGCCTGGAGTCGCAGGCAATGTCAGCGAGCAGAAAGTATATTGGTCGATGAGCTTAAACTGCCTGTATCCCAAACTGTGGAGCTTCTGCAACGTGCGCACGCCATCTTCGACCGTGGCGCTCTGCTCGTCCAAAGGACACTCGCTCTCCACCGAAAGGTACTTTGGTGCAGTTGAAGGACTGAGACCATCAAGGCACGACATATCGTTCCCCTCAATATCGATTTTCAGATAATGAGGAACGCCATATCGCGCGATGATGCTGGCAAACCGCAAGACTGGAATCTGGATACAGTGATGAGAGTAGGAATCACGCGCGGCGATCTGCCGGTAAAAGGAGCTGAATTCCGGTTTGTCCTCGCAGATCCAGAAATCGGCAAATCCATCCTTCTCTGCGATTCCCACATTCAGAACCTCAAGACGACCGTCCTGGATTTCGTGATCAAACGTTTTGCGCACTGCTTCCGCCAGGGTGGGGTCAGCCTCGATCGCCAGAACCTGATAGCCTTGCGAGAGATAGAAACTTGTATCTTGGCCGACGTTAAGGCCCACATCGAAAATCAGATTCTGCGCTGATGATGAGCCGGTACCAATCGGATTTCCCATTCTCGAGCCACCGGCCTGATGAACAGTTCTCATTGGGCCTCCTTGGTGTTGCCCTGAAAACAGTCACCCTGAACATAGTGCTGACGGCGCAAGAATCGCGCTTCAACAACATGTCCCCAGAGGCAGTTGAGCTCCCAACGAGCCACCAGCATCCGTTGATCGTCAGATTTCAGCCAAGCCGCCGTTATCCTCATGAGTCGTTTGATCATCCGCAGAAAAACACGTGGTGGCACTCCAAACCAATGGGAGACGGCTTCCGGATTCGACGCTCTTAATAAACGGAGCTGGCCTCGGCCGAACCGAATGGCGCGTTTCAAAATCCAGGATTTATCCATTTGGTAATCTCGAATGAAATGCTCAACCACAGCTTCCTGCGCGTGCCAGGCTTTGTGGCTCTGGCGCTTCAGTCTCTCCAATAACTCCGACTCGCTGCCCATTGGGTAATCGGCTCCTCTTGGGCCAATCGAAGGGTCAAAGCATGTACCCGCATTGAATACCTTGGCGCGGACCGCCATGTTCGGGCCATAAATCAATCCCGCGTCGATTGGGCCTTCTCTTAATCGAGGGTCGGTGAGTGTAAAGACCGGCGCAAGTGGTACCCATGCGGCCCAAGGCGCGGGCGGCCCCTCCCAGCGCGGCAGTATGGCGCCGCCAAACATCGAGTACGGTTGATGGCTGTCTGCTGTTTTACGAAACTGAATCAACCAATCAGGACGCGGAAAAACGTCATCATCGGTGAAAACAACCAGATCGCCGTCCACATGTGCGAGACCAGTGTTGAGGGCAGCGTTCTTGCCGGGGTTCCCTTCAAAAATATAGGTCAAAGGCAAGACCGTCTGAAACGATTGGATAATTTCGCGGGTACGGTCGGTGCTTCCATTATCTACGACGACAAGCTTCCAGCCGGACGAGGGCGTCTGTAGGTGAGTGAAGCACTCCAGCACGGACGTCAAAGTACGACTCCCGTTTCGCGTTGCCATCAAAACCGTAAGCATCTGCCCATTTCAGCCATTCTGTCCCGAAGCAAAGCGCCCGGAACGTACAAAAATGGAACTCGATTCAGCAGATCAGACCCAAGGTCAATAGTATTGAGCTTCTATCTTGCCTGCATTTCTCTTAGCGGCTGATATTTTCTTTATAGCCACGCCAGGTCTCAGCAACATCCCAATTGCCATATGGAAAGCAGTCTTCATCAATCTTGTAAAACTAAATCGTAGCCCGATCTGCTGCAACGCAATTTTCTGCTGGTCCAAAAACTCCTTATTCCGTGCCCGCTCCAGAAGAACGTTGACAACCACGCGATAATACGGCTCCAGGTAATATTCTAAGCGTTGCTTTAACTCGGCCGGGCTTAGGTATTGTGGGCCGAATCGTGTGAGATCACCCACAAGCGCAAGCTTGTGAGTCCCAACTTTGAGGCTTTTTGAGGTTTGAGAGTCAGCATGGATCCGCGCGTATGCCAGCACCTGATGGACAAATCCGAAGTCTGAGTGCTCAAGGGACTCATAACATGCGGTTGTATCAGCATGCGGGTTGCTGTGCGGGTAAAAAGCCTTAACTTTTCTGATCAAATCAGCTCGATAGAGCAATGAGGTTGGGGACCCGAACACATATGGCCCTCCGAGCAATGTGGCGCGGGAGATTTCGCGCCCATTGACTACTTGTTGTTCGTATTGCAGTCCATCGCACAGAACCCTCTTCCCTGCAAGCAAATAGACTCCTACCAGGCCAACTGTCGGATTTGCTTCGGCGAGGTCAACCATTTGTGAAACGCAGTCGGGAAAGATGAAATCATCAGCTGAAACAACCTTGCAGTACTTTGCTGCTGGTGACATGAGACTGAAGGCAAGATTGTGATTCGCAATTACTCCCAGGAACTCAGTATTGTCATGCACACGGATACTACTGTATTTTGTGGCGTACTCGCAGGCAATCTCCAGCGTGTTATCCGTACTGCAGTTATTGATGATGATGTATTCCCAGTGCGAATAGGTCTGTGCGAGAACACTGTCGATACACTCTTTCAGATATGAAGCGCCGTTATACACGGGCGTCAAGATACTAACCAGCGGTTGATCATGCATTGTCACGTTCGTTATCCCCTGATAACGTAAATCGTTATCGTCATGCTCATACCTGAGTTCCTGCCAGACACCTAGGTCGATTCATCGCGCAAAAGGCGGCCAGTTGCGATCCTATTCAGAGACCGCGGTAGCGGGTAACGGACATCGAATGCCGAACACTGGATCACGAAGCGCACGCCACGGGCTGCGCTGGGCGTGTAGACCTCGGAAGCCATGTAGTGCATTTCAGTACCATCTTCCAGGGTCTGGTATCCGTGTGCGCAGCCTTCGGGCAGGTACAGCATGCGGCCGTTCTCCGCGGTCAGCTCCGTGGCGAACCATTTGCCGTACGACGGCGACGCAGTCCTGAGATCGAGCACTACATCGAACATGGCTCCCCGGGTGCACCGGACCAACTTGGCCTCCAGCGCGGGTTTTACCTGGAAGTGCATGCCGCGGACCGTCCCTCTACGCGCGCTGAAACCCATGTTCGCCTGGGCTGGCACGAAGTTGATCCCGTGCTCGAAAAACTCGCGCGAGCACCACGCCCGCAAGAACCGTCCACGATCATCCTGATGCGGAGTCGGATCAATGACCCTTGCGCCGAGGACATCGGTCTTCGTGAAACGCATGCAATCACTATCCTCAGACCAGTCCAATACTTTCAAGTCCTGGTACCACCCACACGGACAGCACCGGCAGTGTTCTTTGTTAATGCTGGCTTAAAGTTACGGACGTCATGTTTTCTTGCCGCATTCTTTCCGGAGACGCCACTGCCATCGGCCGCCACTCTCTCCAGCCATATTTCCCGCCAATATGGATACATCTCCTTCGGACAGAGCATGCGGCACTGGCTGTATCGTGCCTGACACACGACCGAATCCAGGATGATGCACGGGTTCTTCATTTCCAACATCTTCCCCGTCTTTTCATCGATGATCTTGGTGACACTGTTGAGGACGCGGTAGGTTCCGCCGCAATACGGCACCAATTCTGCATCCCAATGCATGCCCCGATTCCTGTTCCTGCTGTCCACCGTCTTCAGAATCTCTTCGTGCGACTTCACGCGGACCAGTTCCCCCGGCTGCAGATTCAGTGTCCCCGCCGGTGTCGGCTTCCCTTTGGGAATCAGGCCCGGTTTCCTGGGAAACAGCGTGCCGCCCCACAACCGATGGAATCTGTTATAGAACCAGCGCATCGCGGGCCCGAGTCCAATTCCCGCCTGACTCAGGTGGTAGAACGCGGAATATATCAAGCCGCCAAAAATGCGCTCGAGACCGACATTTCCTGACAAGTAATCCTCGAAATATTGACGCACGTCCCACCAGGCCAGGGGTGTCGTCGCATAGGGCACTTGCGTAGCTTGGCAGACATATGTCGGCTCTCCACTGTTGGGATCGGATGTCTTCGTATGAGCCCAAACCGCCGATTCGCTGCATGCGGTGCTTGACGGCGCACCCGCAGTTCCCCCAGATGGCCCCTCCGCACTCAGGGCAACAAACTTCGTGGGGTCATCCCCGTTGACCGGGTTCACCCATGCCTCTTTCCAGTAGAGCAGGCACCCGGCTTGACACCCGCCGTGCGCCTCTCCATCACAGCGCGTTTCCAGATGGACAGTCCCATCGAGTCGGCGCGTGCGGTACGGATAAGATGACGTGTAATCGCAGGTCTTGTGCGCCCGTTTGTGAACCTGGAATCTCTTCCCGCAATACTGGAACATCTCGGGCATGAACGGCATTCCATCAAGCTGTCCGTTACCGTCGAGTGTCCTCAAGATTTCTGCTTTGCTTCGGACTTCCACCCAGTCGCCTACAATCAACTCTTTCCTCTTCTTCATGTCAGCATTTCCATTTTCCTCTTGCCTTTTTGTGCCGACTTCGCAACGGCAGGTTCGACCGGTTCGCCCCATGAAGTCTACGGTCGCACTGCGAGGATCGTCGGGCGGAGCCGCGGGCTTGGCATCTTTTCGCTCAGAGCACCTACCACGTCTTCGCCTTTCAACCTTAGCCAACTCGTCTTGGTCGCGTAAAGATTGACGCGCGGTTGAGGCACCCCGAGTTGCGACTTGACTTGCCAGCCACACACGTCCGCGACTATCCGAATAAATCATCAGTTTAATTTCTCTCTTGTTCCCTTGTGCCACTCGACTGGCGGTAGGATTCGACAATAGCCCCAACCGCCGCCCAGGCCTTAAGCCTGCAGGAAAATCGCCGGGGGGCGGTGACCATCCACCGCAGCGTCCAGACCATAAGTCTGCGAAACAGATACAGGGGAATCCCGTCGACGAACCACTTGGTATCCGACGGAATGCCGTATTCCCGGATGTCGGCGCAAGCTTTTCCGAAAGACCTGGCCAGGAAATATTTCTTTTGGATCCGGTGATGTGGCACGGAGTGATACACCACAGCAGATGGTTCGTAACGCAGTCGCTCTCCTGCACCCATCAACCGACTACCGAACTCGGTGTCCTCGTTGCGAATCT
>WNFO01004982.1_pt1 | contig 11539 bp, 10 predicted proteins | sample 5400251 | NCBI WGS metagenome assembly WNFO01 (sample SAMN13153354, study PRJNA577476) | soil metagenome | isolation source: 100 cm saprolite under Madrone tree | place: USA:California | collected 2016-06-14
TACCCGACTTCTCACCGATGGTGGTCGCGTAACGGGTGCCTTTGCCTATTGGCGCGAGGCCGGCCGCTTCATCGTCTTCAAAGCCAGGGCCATCGTCATCGCCACGGGCGGCATCGGTAAAGCCTGGCGCATCACTTCGAATTCCTGGGAATACACGGGCGACGGCATGGCCCTCGCGTATGAAGCCGGCGCCGAGCTCATGGACATGGAATTCGTCCAGTTCCATCCTACCGGAATGGTTTGGCCGCCCGGTGTCCAGGGCATTCTTGTCACCGAAGCAGTCCGCGGCGAAGGCGGCATCCTGCGCAACAAAGCGGGCGAGCGTTTCATGGAGAAGTACGACGCCAAGCGCATGGAGCTTTCCACGCGTGACGTCGTTGCCCGCTCCATCTACACCGAAGTGAAGGAAGGTCGCGGCACCGAGCATGGCGGCGCGTATCTTGACATTTCTCATAAGGCCGCCGAATACGTGAAAAAGAAACTTCCCAGCATGTATCACCAGTTCAAAGAACTGGCCGACGTGGATATTACCAAGGGGCCGATGGAGGTTGGCCCCACCTGTCACTACATGATGGGGGGCATCCGCGTGGAGGCCGAAACGGCGCAGTCCACGATTTCCGGTCTGTTTGCGGCAGGCGAAGCCGCCGCAGGTCTTCACGGTTCGAATCGCCTGGGCGGAAATTCGCTCTCCGATCTGCTGGTCTTCGGCCGTCGCGCCGGACTTGCCGCCGCCGAGTACGCCAAGCGCACTTCCGCTACTTCCTTCGACAACTCGCAAGTAGATCAAGCCGAAAAAGAATTGCTTGCTCCCTTTTCCAACTCCGCCACGGAAAATCCTTATGCCGTGCAGCGTGACTTGCAGGAAGTGATGCAAAATCTCGTCGGGATTTATCGTACAAAAGAAGATTTGGAAAAAGCGCTCGTCGAGCTGGAAAAACTAAAAGTCCGCACTGCCAAAGCTAGTGTCGAAGGTTCACGTCTCTTCAACCCGGGCTGGCATCTCTCGTACGACCTGAAAGCCATGCTCATCGTCTCCGAAGCCGTCACACGCAGCGCATTGGCCCGCACGGAAAGCCGCGGCGCGCACAGCCGCATCGACTATCCGAATGTGGATCCGGTCTGGGCGAAGAAACACAACATCATCGTCCGGGAATCCGGCGCTATGAAACGCCACGAATCCCCCCTCGAGGCCATGCCCGAGGATCTCCAGCAGATTCTTGCTGAGGACAGGTGATGATCGTTTCTCGATCGGTCCGAGTGAATGATGGGAAAAGCGATCGCTATGGATTCGCCCTGGATAACGTTCGGGTTGCCAGACAAGAGCCGCGAGTATTTCGCTCTTGTCTACTACCGGCCGTTGAACAAGTACCGAGCGATCTCCGGTTTCCTTCGCTTTGCGTCGCAGATCCAAAAGCAGTTGCGCAGCACTCCCGGAATCATCGGATACTCCCTGCGCGCCAAGCTGCTGAGCCGCAATTTGGAATCTCTCAGCCTGGGACGACGAAAAAACTCTGATGGATTTCGTCGCGAGAATTCCGCATGGGCAAGCTAAGAAAGCTATGATGACCCACTTGGGTCCGACGAAATTCACCAAGTGGAACGTCTTGTGCTCGGCGCTACCTCTCGGTTGGGAAGAAGCCATGCAGCGCTTGAAAAAAGGGGAACCGTCATGAAGGAAGCCACCCTGCGCGTTTTTCGCGGCGATTCGAATGGCGGGCAAACGATTGACTATCGCGTCCCGGTCGCCCCGGGCATGGTGGTCCTCGACGCGCTCCACCACATTCAGGGTCACCTCGCTCCGGACCTCGCCGTCCGTTGGAACTGCAAAGCAGGGAAGTGCGGCTCCTGTTCAGCGGAAGTGAACGGACGCCCCCGCCTGACCTGCAAAACTCGCATGGACGATCTCCCGCAAGACCAGCCCATCACCGTCCTGCCCATGAAATCCTTTCCCCGAATCAAAGATCTTGTCACCGACGTTTCCTGGAACTATCGTGTCAACCGTAAGATCCCTCCTTTCGAACCCCGCAAGGGAGTGGCATGGAAAATCTCCCAGCTCGATGTAGACCGCGTCCAAGAGTTTCGAAAGTGCATCGAATGCTTTCTCTGCCAGGACGTCTGTCACGTCCTCCGCGAACACGACAAGCAAGAGCAATTCGCCGGCCCGCGCTTCTTCGTTCGAATCGCCGGCCTCGAAATGCATCCTCTCGACGGCGGCCATCGCGCAGCCCTTCTCAAGGATCAGCTCGGCTTGGGTCTTTGCAACATCACCAAATGTTGCACCGAGGTCTGCCCCGAGGAGATTCGAATTACCGACAATGCCATCATCCCGCTCAAAGAGCGCGTGGTGGACGAGTTTTACGATCCGTTGACCATGCTATTCCGGAAGGTTCGCGGCCAGTAGCACGGCCTATACGCTGTGCTACGCAAGCTCGGTGAGCTTGCCGGCAAAAAATTCTCTGATTGTAAGGTTGGGGCAACTGGTCACGAGACAGGAGGCACCATGGCATACCAACTCAAGTCCATCTCCAAGGCCGGCATCCCCGAAGCGATCGCCAAAGTCGAGCTCTACCGTTATCTCAACGAGCCCGAAGAGGCCGAATCCATCTGCCTGGATATCCTCGCCGTTGATTCCGGGCATCAGCTCGCTCGCCGCATGCTCGGTCTCGCCATCACTGACCAGTTTATCGGCGCCGCCAGCGATCGATATACCGAGGTGCAGTCCATCTTTCAGGGGCTTCGCGATCCCTACGAGCAGCTCTACTACACCGGTTTATTGCATGAACGCCATGCCAAGACCCAACTCCTCGTCGGCTACGCTCCGCACATTCTCCTGCCGCTGGTTGAAGAGGCCATGCGCTGCTTTGCCGAGGCGGAAAAGATTCGGCCGGTCGGCAACGACGACAGCATTCTCCGTTGGAATCGTTGCGTCCGACTGCTGGAAAGCCGGCCAGACTTTCATTTCGAGCGCGGACCCGCTGCCCTTGATACCGAGGATATGCCTCCCATCAACTCGCCGGTGCGCCGCGCCGGCGGACATCACTGAAGCTTGCCCCGATTTCTTACGCCGTTACTACACGCTGGAACCGCCGGGCCAGTTTTTCATGCTCTTCGCGAATTTGTCGCGGCAGGCGCTCGCCGAATTTGCCGAAAAACTGTTTCGAATCTTCCAGCTCCATCTCCCAATCTTCGGTGTCCACGCGCAGCAATTCGTTCACCTCTTCATCAGAAATTTTCAATCCATCCAGCGTCAGCCCGCTCTTGGCAGGCACATAGCCGATCGGCGTCTCCTGCGCTGCGCCGCGCCCCTCCACGCGCTCCAGTATCCACTTCAGCACGCGCACGTTTTCGCCGTAACCGGGCCACAGGAATTTTCCATCCGCGCCCTTCCGGAACCAGTTCACGTGAAAAATCTTCGGCGGTTTCGGTATTTTCTTCCCCATCTCCAGCCAGTGCCCAAAATAATCCGCCATGTTATAGCCGCAGAACGGCAGCATGGCCATCGGGTCCCGCCGCGTGATTCCCACGTTGCCTGTCGCCGCCGCAGTAGTCTCGCTTGCCATCGTCGCGGCCACAAAGACCCCGTGCTGCCAGTCAAACGATTCGTACACTAGGGGCGCTACACGTGCTCTTCGCCCGCCAAAAATGAACGCCGAAATCGGGACGCCTTCCGGCGCTTCCCACTTCGGCGAAATGCTTGGTGACTGCCGCGCCGGCACGGTGTATCTCGCATTGGGATGCGCCGCCACTCCTCTGGACGGGTCCCACGCCTCGCCCTTCCAGTTGGTCAAACCCGCTGGCGCCTCGCTGCCAATTCCTTCCCACCATGGTTCCCGCTCCGAAGTCATCGCCACGTTCGTAAACAGCGTGTTCTTGTGTAGCGCCGCCATTACGTTCTGATTTGTTTTCATTCCCGTGCCCGGAGCCACACCAAAAAATCCCGCTTCCGGATTGATCGCGTGTAAATAGCCGTCATCCCCGATCTTCATCCAGGAAATGTCGTCGCCCACCGTCCAAACGCGGTAGCCCTGGGTTTCCAGCGCGGAGACCATCATTGCCAGGTTCGTTTTACCGCACGCGCTTGGAAACGCCGCCGCCGTGTACGTCACCTTGCCCCCGGGCGACTCCAGCCCCAGGATCAGCATGTGCTCGGCCATCCAACCCTGCTCGCGCGCCATCACGCTCGCAATCCGCAGCGCAAAACATTTTTTCCCCAACAGCGCGTTTCCTCCGTAGCCTGACCCCACGCTCCAGATCAATTTCTCCTGCGGGAAGTGCACGATGTACCGCCGCATAGGGTCCAAGTCGCCCAGCGAGTGCAACCCGGGAACAAACTCGCTTGAGGCCCCCAGCCGTTCCCTCGCCACCTTGCCCATCCGCGACATAATCCGCATGCTCGCCACCACGTACGGACTGTCCGTCACTTCCACGCCCACTTTGCTGATCGGCGAGCTCATCGGCCCCATCACATACGGAACGACATACATGGTCCGGCCGCGCATCGCTCCGTCCAGCAGCGCACCCACCTTATGTTTCGCCGCATCCGGGTCCATCCAGTTGTTGGTCGGTCCGGCGTCCTCTCTTTCAGCCGAACAGATGTAGGTGAGATGTTCAGTCCGGGCGACGTCATTAGGACTGCTTCTGTGCAGGTAGCAATTAGGGTAGGTCTTCTCGTTCAGCCTGTGGGTGTCCCCACCGCTCAGCATTTCCGCGATCATCCGCTGGTACTCCGCTTCGGACCCGTCGCAGTGCACCACGCGCTCCGGCTTCGTCAGCTTCGCCGCTTCATCAACCCAGGTTTCCAGTGGAGTTGCCAAACGGATCTCCCTGCCGGTCCAGCACTTCGCCGGCACATTGACCAAACCGCACCGCCCCGGTCGCTGGCCCCGCCGACAAGACTCGGAACGGAGGACTCCGACCGGGTCGGGGTCCTGGAGCGAATGGACTCGGCCGTGCCAGCAGCCCCATGCAAAGGTGGCGATTTCGTCCAGACTGGCACGCTTTTTATCTCTACCTGCCCACAGTCTATGTTACCCCTCGCCGCCCACGCAAGCCGCCTCCGTTGTGGCGTGACCTTCAGGCGGGCTCTTGCTCTTGCTTGGCTCTTGCTTATCTCTCTACTTCATTGACTTCTCTCCTGCGGTAAACTCGTCTCCCTTGTCTCCGCACTCCGAACTCGACCGTTTGCGCGTCGTACTCGTCAGTCCGCGCAATCCTCTCAACATCGGCGCCGCAGCCCGTGCCATGAGCAACTTCGGATGCCTCCATCTCCGCGTGCTGAACCCCTATGAGCTGGCTTTTCGTGAGGCGCGCTCTGCAGTCGGCGCCGCTCCGCTGCTCGCCCGTGCCGAAGAGTTCAAGACTGTCGCCGAGGCTGTCCGAGACTGCACGCTCGTCGTGGGGACCACCGCCGTCGGCCTCCGTCAATTGCAGCACCCCGTGCGGCGCCTGGAGCAAGCCGCGCCCTTCATCCGCAAACGCCTGGCGACCAGCCCGGTCGCCCTTCTGTTCGGTTCAGAGAAGCGGGGTCTTTCGAATGAAGACCTTAGCCACTGCCATTGGCTCCTGCGCATCCCCACGCGCGAGGAACATCGTTCCATGAACCTCGGCCAGGCTGTAGCCGTGTGCCTCTACGAACTCGCACGCAATCCCCAAACGGCCCCGCATCCGACCAAACCGATCCTCGCCGCCGCCGCCGATCTCGAGCGCCTCACCGCGCTTTTGCTCGACGCCCTCCGCTCCAGCGGCTATCTGAAAGCGAATCCCAGCAGTTCCCAGAAACGCTGCTCCGCCGCCCCCACCGAGGAAAAGATCCGCCGCCTCGTCCGCCGCCTCCACCTCTCCGCCACCGATGCCGAACTCACCCTCGGCATCCTCCGCCAAATCTTCTGGAAACTCGGCTCCGCCAAAGCTCCGGCTGCGGAAGGCTAAACCGCGGCTCCACGAGCGACCGTTGGTTAACTTGATAAAAAGGCCAGAGGCTTGGCTTGGGCGAAGTGAATTCGAGAAGGTGTGGCTAAGGAATATTGCTGGCAACCAGTTGCCAATTCGTGGTCTCGAAAAAAATCTCTCCGGTGCCGTTCACGAATGCGCCGCCGGCCAAGTTGTCATTCTGCAGTTGAAACATCATCCACGCCGTCGGGTAGCCCAAATAACCATACACGCCGAGGAAACAAGGCACAGTGGTTGGCGTGCAGGTGGGCACGCCCTGGACGTCACAATGCGTTGGGCCGATCAGCGTACCCTTCACTTTGATGACGCCCACGGGCACGGCGCTGTAGTACGCGGCGATCGATTGCAGTCCCGTGGCTGATGCCGGCTGCGTAGGCGGCGAAATCGGAATGTCCAGCGAGCCGTCCACCAAAAAGATAGAGCCCTGCGTGAGGTGCGAGGTATCGGTACAATTCAGCGGGTTAGCGCAGAATTGTTGGCCGGGCAGCTCAATAGGCAAGACGGTTTTGATCATCCCGGCGGATTTGATCAGCGCGTTGATCGCCCCGGTGGCCCCCTGCGAATGTCCGAACGAGCCCACCTGGCTGACGTTCAGCTTGTGAAAGAAGATGCTGACGGGGTTGCTGTTGGCGGCGGTCAGGAAATTCGCGCCGTCCAGGATGGTTTGCCCCACACCGGAGTTCTTGTCCTGTGCGGCGATGATTACGAATCCCCAGGAGGCCATGTGTTTCAGGAAAAACGTGTAACTGCCGGAGAGGGAATCGGTGCCATTGCCCCAGGTGAGAATGGGGTGCTGGAAGCCGTTCTGCCCTAGGTTGGTCGGGTAGTAGAGATCGAACTTGTTTCCGGAGGAGTCGCAGCACTCCGCTCCGACTGCTACCGTGACGCCCCAGGGGCCGGCGCCGTAATACTTCAACTCGATGGGTTTCGTAGGATAGTTCGGCGGCTTACACGAGACCAGCACCACGCTGGCGAAAAGCATCACCGTGGCAGAAATGCATCTATGGAGCATCGCAGGCCTCTTTGCTTGCCCAATTTGCTTGCCACATAGCTTACGGGAATCTCAACGACCGGCTACGGCGGCCCGCGCACGAAAACCAGCAGCATAATCAGCAACCGACCCTAAGTGGATGCCGTAGGCCTCGGCAGTGCTGGCGGCATCCTTCACCAGGTCTCCGTTCGCATAACCGAGCATGAGCGCGCCAAAAGTTCTTTGCAGAGGATCCGAGGACTGATGCTGCGCGCGAAGTGCTTCGACCGGAACATGGTCCACCTTGATCTCCTTCCCGAGGGCCTGCTCGAACAGGAAGACAGCATCGAGCTGGGACAGAGGTTCAGGGCCGCCCAGTTCAAGTACTACATTTTCTTGTGGATAAACCTTCGTAGTCGCGGCTACCGCAAAGTCGGCGACATCGAAGGCAGAAATGTAGCTGACTTTAGCTTCCCCGGAACCGCAGATGCGAGCGGCGCCACCGACAGGATCGAAGCCCAGGACAGGACTAAGCCAGGCTTCCATGAAATACGAAGGGCGCAAAATGACCGCTTCCATGGGGCCGGAGAGCAAGCGGGCTTCGCAATCCCGTTTTGCAGCGGTTAGGGCGCAGTCTTCCTGGATATTTACAGAGTAGGAGGTGTAGACAAACCGGCGAACACCCTGACGCGCCGCGGCGTCAATCAGGCCGAGAGTGCCCTCGTGATCCACGCGGCGAAGGCCGTCATCGGCGCCGCTCGGCATAGAAGTGGCGGTGGTAACAACCGCTTCGACGCCGGAGCAAGACGCGAAGAGAGAGTCGGAGCGAGTCAAGTCACCATCGAGAACTTCTACTCCAGCCTCAAGGAGGCGCTGAGCTTTGGGATTGCGGCGGCCGCCGCGCGCCAGGGCGAGAACCTCGTGATCGCGCTCCTTCAGTTTGAGAGCCACATTGCCGCCGACGAAGCCTGTGGAACCTGCGATGAGAATGACCATGGCAACCTCCGAAGGAAGCTCAGCGGGAGCTTTTTGGGGACCAAGCGAAACCGGCCGGAGCGACTCTAGGCCTGCGAGGTTGAGGTGTCAAGGCCGTTTAGGGGGAGCAAGAAACGGCACGATTCTAGTCGTATGAACCAAGCGCTCAAGAACGTAGTTGCGAAAACTGGCCGGGTGAGTGATAGGCGGCCCGAGGTATTTCATCGGGGGGGAATTTCTCGACTCGTTGCCAGTCGAGGTTTCTTCCTGGTCAGGGCATCCAGAAAATCCATCGCGAGACGTACCGGGAGTCAATTCGCATTCGCAAAAGGGCAAATGAGGCAGTCTCTGAAGGGATGGCGCAGGGGGGAAAGGACGGCTATTCACTCATTGTGTTCTTTTTTGTACAGTCCCGCAGCGCCCTCCGCCGGAAAATGGTATTGTTATGACTGCCTATCACGTTCTGCACACCAGGCGTTGGCGCATTCAACAAAGCAGATCACCGGAGAGCACATGGAATCAACCGTAACGCAACAAGAACGCCCTTGGGACCGGCCCTTCTGGAAGCCCGTCCACGGGAAAGAAGGCGTCTTCACTTATCTCGTCCTCATTCACGTTCTTGCGGCCATCGGTTTGATCCTATTCCCCCTGCCAAGCTTCAAGGTTGTCGGCATGACCTTGCTCAGTATTGCCTTTGGCGGTCTCGGAACCACCGTCTGCTATCATCGCATGCTGGCGCACAAGACTCTCAAGACCAACCAGTTCATCGAGCAATTCTTGATTTTCTGGGCTGTCTTCAACGGCTCCGGCCATCCAGCGAGTTGGGTCGCATATCATCGCCTCCACCACTCCGTGACCGACACACCCGAGGACATCTCAAGTCCCAAGCAGGGCGGCTTCTGGTGGGCGCATCTTCGCTGGCTCTATCAAACTCAGCCCGCAGACAAGAAGCGCTGGGCACCTGAACTCACCGGCGGTGTCTACAAGATTTGGGGCTGGGCCGAAACGCCGGTTATTGTCTTCTCGATCTGCGTCGGCCTGATTCTCGGCTTCGGCTGGATGGGCTTCTTCTGGATGGGCGCTATCCGCCTGGTCTATTCGCTGCACATGCAGTGCTTGGTGAACAGCCTCACGCATCTCAAACGCGTCGAAGAAGGCGACTCCAGCATGAATGTCTGGTGGCTAGGCCCCTTCCAATTGACCGCCTGGGGCGAGAACTGGCACCAGAACCATCACACGCACGCTGGCTCCGCGCGCCTTGGCCTTCGCTGGTATCAGACCGACATCGGCTGGTATTTCATCTGGATGCTCGAAGCCGTCGGGCTGGCCCACTCGGTCAAGCGTCCTCGCGCCTCGTAGCCCGCGCAGCGTGCCACCGGGCCCGCTTGGTCCTAAACTCTAGGGGCGGCCTGCTTGCAACCCGTGTACGCACAAAAATTCATCGTCAACGTTGTCATCCGCGGCGAAACCCGCGCCTGCCCCCTCGATTGGCTCGATCAATTCTGCATGCGCAACTTCACCAACTCCGCCGACTTCGACGACACGCTTCCTGTCGCTGATGGCAAGGTCGAAGCCGGTTTCCACCTCACTCCCGAACGCTTCGCCGAGGGCCTCGCCGCCTGGCTTACACAGCGCGGCAAAGGCGAAGGCCAGCCCGCAGTAGTACAGGTCACTCGTGAATAGACTCTGGAATCTTCTCCCGGAGAGGACTGCTTGCCGGGAGGAACGGCGCTAGGCTGCGGAATCCCGTTTTTCGCCATGCAGCGCGGCGCGAATTTCCGGCAACGCCGCCAGCGCCGCCGCTTCACCGGCTGCAATCATCTCCGGGGTCTTGCTGAAATCGTCCCACCCAAAAGCCTTCACGTCGGGTTCGATAATGACGTCCGCCTGCGTGCGCCACGCGAGATCGCCATGCCGCTGGATGATGTTGAAGGACCGGCTGAGGACGTCGGTGAACGTGCGGGGTTCTTCGATGTTGCCCGCCTCAAGGTAAACGGCGATGACCAAGTCCGCGCCAAGAAGCAAGACGCCCTCGACTGGCACCGGTGCAGTGAGGAATCCGTCGACCAGCGTCCGGCCCTCAAATTGAATAGGCACAAAAAGGCCGGGATAAGCGCAGGAAGCGCGCAGCGGCGGCGCGACCGGCCCGTGGGAATAGTAGACGGAAACACCTGCGGAGATGTCCGTGGTGGCTATGGCCAGCGGCGTCAGCAGTTCCTCGAACGTCTTGACAGGAGTAAAACGCGCGAGATATTTTTCCATGCGTTGGTTGGTAGCCAGTCCGAGCCAGGATGGCGTCCAGCGGCCGAAATCCGTGAAGCTCGTGGAGGCTCCAACCTTGGCCATTTCTTCCAGGGATGCTCCGGCACAGTAGCCCACGGCGATCAGGGCGCCCACGCTCGTGCCGGCTACGCAATCGATGGGAATTCCAGCTTCGCGCAAGACGCGGAGGACACCGAGGTGGGCAATACCGCGCGCAAAGCCGCCCGCAAGAGCCAAGCCCACTCGTGGGCGCTCCCTGGGTTCGCCTTGCTCGCCGTATGCGAAGGAGCGAAATTTGTCCTTTGCGCTCCGAAACCAGCCGGACGATCCGGCGGCTTTGTTCTCTTCCGTCATTTCTCTAGTTTAGCCCTATCGCCGCGGATCGGCCCGTCGTTTGACCCGCGCATGCCGGTTTTGTAACCTGTCCCTGCCTAACCAAACTGGCCGTACAAATCCGCTAAAAGGTGTGCCATGAAACGTCGCATCGAAAAGACCGTAGTGCTGGGAGCGGGGACGATGGGCTCGCGTATTGCGGCGCATTTCGCAAACGCTGGGTTGCCATGCATTTTGCTGGATATTGCGCCACCGAATTTGTCTGCGGATGCGCCCTCGAGTGAACGCAACAAAATTGTGCGCGCGGGGCTGGACGCGGCGAAGAAGTCCAAGCCGGCGGCGTTTTTTACCCCCGCGCTCGCAGACAAGATCGCGATTGGAAATTTCGAGGATGATTTAGGGCGTTGTGCGGAGGCGGACTGGATTATCGAGGTGGTTGCCGAGAATCTGGAAATCAAACGAAAATTGCTGACGCGTGTTGCCCAGTTTCGCAAACCCGGAGCGATTGTAACCACGAACACCTCCGGCCTGCCGGTGCATTTGATCGCCGAGGGGATGAGCGAGGAATTTCAGCAGCACTGGGCGGGGACGCATTTTTTCAATCCGCCGCGGTATCTGAAATTGGTGGAAGTAATACCAGGGCCTAAGACTTCCAAGGAGGTGGTCGAGTCGTTGAGCGAGTTTTGCGACCGGCGACTGGGCAAGGGTGTGGTGGTGGCAAAAGATTCGCCGAACTTCATTGCCAATCGCATCGGAACATTTTCGATGCTCAATGCGCTGCGCCTGATGGGCACGCTCGGAATGACGGTGGAAGAAGTGGACGCGTGCACGGGACCGGCGGTGGGCTGGCCGAAGTCGGCAACGTTTCGCACCGCGGATATTGTAGGGCTCGATGTGCTGATGCACGTGGTCAAGAACATATATGAGACGGCGCCCAAAGACGAGTCGCGGGAGAGCTACAAAGTCCCGGCCCTCGTGGAAGAGATGGCCAGGCGCGGCTGGCTCGGCGACAAGACCGGACAGGGTTTTTACAAGAAGGTGAAGGGCGAA
>WNFO01019239.1_pt1 | contig 11539 bp, 6 predicted proteins | sample 5400251 | NCBI WGS metagenome assembly WNFO01 (sample SAMN13153354, study PRJNA577476) | soil metagenome | isolation source: 100 cm saprolite under Madrone tree | place: USA:California | collected 2016-06-14
ATTTACGTTAGCGATGTTGGTGGTATTGCCGGAAGGCGGTGGGCCGGTATAGTCGGTCATCTCCGAACCACACGGTTGGTTTCGCGTAAAGTCGTATCCAGACAGCAAAACGGGTTGCAAGGCTGGATGATTGGGATCCACACCAGTATCAATATCGGCGACGATTCCCGTTCCCGTAACTCGGAAAGTAGATTGCGCTTGGGATACCCGTACAATCTGCGCGGCAGGTTGGTTTACGTAGCCGTTCCACACGGTGGAACCGGAGTAGTTCACCGGCGTGCTATCGGATAGGCTCGCAGGCGGTGTGGTGACTTGATTTAAGCCACCCACCAGACTGAGCAACTGGTCTGCTTCCGCATCCACAATGCCCACGGTGCTGCCCAGCAGGTTCAGAAAAGTGGTCACATCGAGGGGGGTCGTGACAAGGAAAAGCTGATTGAGCGTGCCGTCAAGGCCCTCGACTACCGTACAGTTTTGCAGGAGCGGGAGAGGGCTACAAATCGCCTGTAGCCCCTGGAGTCCCAGAGTCGTCCGAACAATAACGCGGTTGTCGGCCATTGCCGGATTGGCGTAGAAGCCGCAGATCAGGAAGGGAACCCAAAGCCACTTCAGTTTCATGCTAAGCCTTCCTTTTTTCTTTGCAGGGTGCTCCCATTCATCGCGGAGGCGTCAGCGCGTTCGCTTCATCTACCAATGGATCTTCGGCCCTTCCCATCCGCTCCAAGGGAGGCGAAATGATCAGGACCCAATCGTTTGGGCTTACTTCCACTTCGAGAGACACGCTGCGCTCATTTTGAAATTCAAAGGCGAACTCACCTACTTCGTTGGTTATCCTCACACCGAGCGGGCCTTTCCGGCTCTTGAGCACAACCGGAACACCGCTCATGAAGATTTGCGGCTCGTTGGTCCTCATGAGTTGTCCCACTAGGGCTGTGCGAGTGGAATCAGGCAGCCGTTCAAATGCAATGTCTGCCATCAGGGACTCGGCTTCGTAGACAAGCTGGCGAATATCGAGCTGTGAATACCGTATGCCTGCAGGCAGAGGCTGCAGGAAGGTGTCCAAAACCAGGCGAGCTACCTTGGTGAACCGGCGCATGCCCAGTTGCGGATAGACCATCGACTCCAAACGGGGCCACAGGTCCATCGCCAGCCGATCGCGTTGAACCCATGGAATGGAGTATTTGGAGATCAGTTCGCTTACGGCAGGAGTAGGCATGCCGTCCGTCAGAGCCATGACTTGGCCCGGAAACCGTACGAGGAACTCTCTCACGTTCTTGTGGATCTGGTCAGGATCAGAAACCGCACCCGGCAATTCAAGCAATGCCGCAGAGATTCGTTCCCGACTAAGCATCGCCAGGGCCTCCTCGATGCTGGACGCGAGAACCCACTGACACCCCATCGTCCCAACGAGAACACGAATGGTTTCGCGTTCCGCTGCGCGCTCACAAATGATTAACACCTTGGGCCGCATACGGACAGGAACTCCTGGTGTCCACAAATGGCGACGGGGCCGGTTCCTGTGGTCAGTTTTCAAGCTATAGCTCGAACTCGGCGAAGCTTAAGAGTGGTCGATTCGTCCGACAATTCGGTAAATACCCCATTCCGCATTAGGGTGAAGACCCCAGTCGTTCACCGAAAGGCCGGTCATCCAGCACGTAGGTCCACAAGCGCCCGTTTTCGTTTTGCATTTCCTGGCGCCAGCGCCGGCACCGGTCTGTCGTCGGTGTGCAGTTTCGCAGCCCATCACGTGACGTCCCAACGCCTCAACCAACGCCTCCAATAATCGACTTCATCCTCCAACCCACTCCGCCATGGTCGGGCGGCTCAATTCCACTCCCTCGCGTGCGTAGATCTCCGCCTCGCGATACAACGGGACCGAATATTTCGAGACCAACACATGGGCCAGGAGCCGTGGGCCCGCTATCCCGCGCTCGATGGGACGGCTCGCTGCTTCCGCCTGCACGATCTTGTCGCAGTGCGCACAGGCCAGCTTCGGCCGGACCTGCCGACCTCGATTGCTTCGGCTGCGGCATTGGTGGATTTTGGGGCTGCGTTCGGGGCATTCACGAACAACAAGGTTACTAACACGGTTGGGACGGGTGAAAATGCTTTTGGTTTTTGGTTCGGCGTTCACACTGTCCAGATCGTCGGGAATGAAGTGGGCTATCAATCGGGCACGGGCGTAGCCGCTTTTCTCGGTCAGGGTGCCTTTGGCAATGTCGTCATGCGTAATCGTGTACTGGGTGGTGGAAACGGAATCGGAATCAGGTTTATGACCAGTACACCCTTAACACAGAACATCGCCACGACGGGAAATGTAATAACTGACAATCAGAGGTCCGACGACTGAACAAATGCCAGTTCCATAAGCCTCGCGAGCGCGGTTGACGTAGCATCCTGACCTGTTGATTCGGTCCAACTTCCACCTGCAACTGCGGAGGCGATTGAGCAGGGAGAGCCGGGCCACGCGCAGCTGCTTTGCTTTCCGGTTGACTAGCTTGTAGTTCTTTCAGCCGCAGCTCGAGCTGACTGATTTTCCGTTTCTTCATTTCTTCACCGCCCTCAAGCAACCCCTAAGGGTAGACCTGCATCCGAAGAGTACCCTGCCAAGTTTCGTGGTCATCGCCCCCCTTGACTAACCGGACAGAAGGCCACCCGTCTGTGGTGATCTGTTCCGCGAGCATCCGGAGGTGTGCATCATCGCAGTGGCACCGGCGAAGAACTATGTCGTTTACCACTGGGCTTCGCTCAAGATTCATTCGAATAACATCGGGGCGTCTGAACACGGAATGCTGAACGCTTTGTGAAGCACGATGGCCACGAACGGAGCGAATTGAAGAAGTTCATGCCTACCACTAGGGTGAAATCATGTTTGACCGCAAAGAATTGCAGGAAAGTATCTTTTGTCTCGCCTTTACACTCTTGTTTTGCGTGCCCGCCTTTGCATGGCCGCAAGAAGATACGCAGCCCGAGAAGCGCGAACAAGCTCGGAACGACCATGGCGTTGAACAACCTCCCGACTTGAGCCAGGAAAACCTCGGACGCGTGGCGGCTTCCGCAAGTCAGATTCGAGGAGTGTTGGTTAAAGATGAAGGGCTGATGGTGGAATTGAAGCGTTGGGTAGCGAAGGAGGCGACTGATAACGGCCAGGTCGTCGAGGATTCGAAACTGACGGATCAAGCAGTTTTCGAGCGCCTGGAGCAGGACGTAGAGTTTCGATCTGTGGCGACTCGGCTGCTGCAACGATACGGCTACCTAATACCAACGCCGAATCCAGACTCGGACTTTGCAAAAGAAAAGGAATTAGTGCTCAAGGAGCGAGCGCGGCGGCTGGTTCAGATTGAGTCGCAGGAAGATTCACAGGCGCTTCGGCCGCAAAGAGATGATCGAGATCTTGAACGCACCGCGACGTGCGATCCGCGTCGGGACGAAGATTGTCCACAGCAGTCGCGGGCGGAGCGTCTACAAAAGACGCGCTCTCCTGGAGCGATCCCCTCCCCTGAAACGAACCCTCAGGCGATGCCAGAGCAAGTACCATCGCAGAGCCCGTCGCCGATCCTGCGAGCCTACGGATTGCCGCAGGCCACCGATCCGCTGGACGGTGCTAGTGTGTCACCGAGCCGCGAATTGACTTCCCGTTCGATCAATCCCGACACGAATCCTTCGACCGGCTCTCAATCTTTGGGCCAGGGCTCGCTCGATGGGTTGCAGCCTGGACGGGACTTGCTGCCCTCCATGCCGCTTGAGCGCAGTGGCATCAACGACGTTTTCACTGGCAAGAGCGGAATGGAACAGCCCTCGCGCGTAAGATCTGCGCACGGAACGACGAACGAGGAAGACTTAACGCCAGTAAGAATGGTCCACCGGGCGAATCCCTACTCCGACATACCGTCGCTCTATGACATGTATGTGCAAGCATCGGTGCACCAGAGGCCAGCGGAGCGTTTTGGCTTGGAAGTCTTTCACAACAGTTCAAATGACCCACAAGCGATTCCTATGGATCTTCCGGTCGGACCCGACTACGTCATTGGTCCAGGTGACGGCCTGGAGATCGATCTCTGGGGCGGAGTCTCCCAGCGGATGTTTCGCGTTGTCGATAGTGCGGGGCGAGTGTCGCTGCCCGAAGCCGGACCGCTTCTCGTGAGTGGGCGAAGTCTGGGAGAGGCGCAGCAGGCAGTGCAACAGGTGCTGAGAACTCAGTATCGGAACATCTCCGCAGATGTATCCCTTTCGCGCCTCAGAACGGTCCGTGTTTATGTGGTCGGGGACGTTGCGCAGCCCGGCGCATACGACATCAGCTCGCTCTCGACTCCGCTAAACGCATTGTTTGCCGCAGGCGGCGTAACGCCACGCGGCTCGCTGCGCGCACTCAAACACTATCGTGGCAAACAGCTCGTGGAAGACGTGGACGCTTACGATTTGCTCTTACATGGAGTGCGGTCCGATTTGCGCCGGCTGGAGAATGGCGACACCCTGCTCATCCCTGCGTTGGGACCACAGGTGACCGTGGAGGGAATGGTGCGGCGACCCGCTATCTATGAGCTGCGTGGCGAAAGTTCACTCGCGGAGGTGCTCGAACTGGCGGGTGGAGTCCTGCCAACGGCCACGCTACGGCACATCGAGGTCCAACGCGTCGAAGCGCACGAGAAGCGCACCATGCTTGCCCTCGATCTCTCGCAAACCGAGGGCGCTGATTCACCCGAGAGACAGCTTGAGGCATTCAAGATCAACGACGGCGACGAAGTGCACATCTTTCCGATAGCGCCATACAACGAAGAAGCAATCTACATTCAGGGACACGTACTGCGGCCCGGGCGATATTCCTACAAACAAGGGATGAGCCTGACTGACCTCATTGGTTCATACAAAGATCTATTGCCGGAGCCAGCGCCGCACTATGCAGAGATCGTCAGGCTAAATCCGCCAGACTTTCATCCCAGCGTCGAAAGTTTCGATCTAACTGCGGCTCTGGCGAATCCAGCCTCCGCGCCAAAGTTGCAGCCGCTTGACACTGTTCGCGTATTCAGCCGTTACGATTTTGAGCCAGCGCCGGAAGTTTGGGTTGGCGGGGAGGTTCGGGAGCCTGGGAAGTACCGCACTTCGGGTCAAGCGCACCTGAGGGACGCGGTCTATCTGGCAGGCGGGATCACGCAAGATGCTTCGCTCGACTCTGCGCAGCTTTTCCGCACGCAGCCCGACGGCACAATGAAAATTCTGAGCGTCGATCTCCGCGAGGCCCTCGCGGGGGATCCAGTCGACAACATTCTCGTGCAACCACGCGATCGCTTGCTGGTACACCGCAATCCGACCCGAGTCGATCCGCCGACAGTTTACATCAGGGGCGAAGTGGCCAAGCCAGGGCGATATCCACTCACAACGAACATGCGCGTCGACGATTTAGTTCGCGTAGCCGGCGGATTGAAGAGAAGCGCCTATACGGATAGTGCGGACCTTGCCCGCTTCGACATGAATGGTTCCGGAAAGGGTCCAGGCGACCGACTGGAAGTAAACCTCGCGGCAGTAATGAGCGGAGATGCCACGAACGGTGTTCTCCTCCGCGACGGGGACATTCTGACGATTCGCCAGCTTCCTCGTTGGAACGACATTGGAGCATCTATCACGGTGCGGGGAGAGGTTCTGCACCCGGGTACGTACGGCATCGGGCCCGGCGAGCGGCTGAGTTCCGTTTTGTCGCGAAGCGGGGGATTCGGTCCAGAAGCGTATCCCTACGGCGCCGTCTTGGTTCGAAACGAAGTCCGCCAGCTAGAGATGAAGTCGCACATTGAGCTCGTGCGGCGGGTGAAGGCCGAGCAAACCTACTTGAAGTCCTTGCCTGAATCGGACACCGACCAGAAAAACGCCAAGATGACAGCAATCGCGCAGACGCAGTCGACACTCGACCAGCTTGAGGCGACTGCGCCGATTGGCCGCGTCGTGATTCACATCCGTCCAGATTTGCGCGCCTGGCGAAAGACGGCAGCGGACATTCCCGTGCGCGACGGCGACGTACTCGTCATTCCCAAGACCGCAAACTACGTGACCGTGACCGGCCAAGTGTTTAACCCCACTGCGGTCGCCTACGCTCCTGGACGGAGCGCCAAGTGGTATCTCAGCCAAGCCGGTGGATTGACACAACTTGCGAACAAGAAGGCGGTTTTCGTCGTGCGAGGGGATGGGTCGGTGCTCGGAGCAAAGAATAACTCGGACTCGTGGTGGTCAGGTGAACCGTTGAACGAGACTTTGAGGCCTGGTGATGCGATTGTTGTGCCGGAGCTCGCGCCAAAGATCGGTGGACGCAATTGGGCGGTGATCCTGCAGGCGGCGCAGATCGCGTCCTCTGCAGCGTTGACGGCAGCCTATATCAAGCGATCCAGCGATTCTCTAGAAAACCAGGGAGAAAAGCCAAGACCCCGCGGACTCCCGGCAGTCTTGGCCCATACTTTCACCTCAGACGGGTCCAGGCGCTTCCCTAAGCAGAATTCAACCGTCCCAATTATGGGCAATAAGTGAAATCGAGGGGATGCAACCTAATCGCCGGATTGGAAGTCCAACATCCCAGTTAAAGTGTTGGTCTCCGGATTCCTTCGGAGTATCGTCGAGGCGGTATGGACCAGGCCACTCTTTTCGGCGGTAAGCCCGGCAAGATCATGCTGGCGGGGGCCGCCTTTCTGCTTCTCGTTACCATCCCGTATCTCTTCGCGCACTTCCGGCCGGGCCAGCGGACTACCACTCGAGGTGAGTCGACCGTAAGAGTGGAAAGGAAGAGTTTCGCGCAGGTACTCCGCCTGAATGGAACCACGCAGGCCTCGCGTTCCTTCGTGGTCCTGGCCCCCCGGCTCGAAGGAGCTCAGGTCGGCTCCATGGTCATCACCAAGCTGATTCCCGCCGGCACCCATGTGAAAAAGGAAGCCATCCTGGTCGAATTTGATCCCCAGTCCCAGACAAAAGACTATCTGGATAAGAAAAGCACCTACGAAAACCTTGTCGGGCAGGTGGCCCAGAAACAGGCCGAGGAAGACATCGCGCGAGCCAAAGACGATACGGCGATGAAACAGGCCGAAGACGAACTCAAGCGCGCCGAACTCGAGCTTCAGAGGAATGAAGTTGTTTCCCGCATTGACGCCGAAAAAAATCAAGAAGCTCTCGACGAAGCCCAAGCAAGTCTCAAGCAGCTTAAACAGACCTATGAACTGAAACGCGCGGCGTCCGCGTCAACCATTCGAATTCAGGAAATTCAGCGCGACCGGGCGCTGGAGGCCATGCGTTACGCGCAGGGAAACGCCGCAAAAATGGTCGTTCACTCTCCCATGGAAGGAGTGGTCGTCCACAACACCATCTGGCTCGGCGGCCGAATGGGAACGGTGCAGCAGGGCGATCAAGTTCGACCGGGTGTGCCTTTTCTCCAGGTGGTAGATCCATCCCAAATGGAGGTTCGTGTCGAGCTGAACCAGGTGGATCTTCTGAAAGTACATCCCGGCCAGCGCGCCGAGATGCACCTGGATGCTTATCCGGGAATGACGCTGCCTGCGGTTCTCGAAGAACTCTCGCCCCTCGGTCACCCGGGACAATTCGCGGAAGCCGTCAGGTCATTCGCCGCGCGCTTTTCCGTCCAGGGAACCGACCCGAGACTCTTGCCCGACCTTTCGGCCGCCCTGGATGTCGATCTAGGCTCCCAAAAAAGCGTACTGGTGATTCCTTGGCAGAGTATTGGCAAGGAAGCCGATCACGCTTTCGTTTGGCTGAAAACTACGGCAAGCTTTGAGAAGCGCACCGTGCAAATGGGTCCTCGAAATGATCTCGAAGCCGTTGTGGTCTCTGGACTTTCAGAGGGAGACACGATCCGGCGGGCGGCCATCGAGGACGAGACTGGAGCAGGCCTGCAATGAATGGCCAGAGTCAAAAATGGAAACCCGGAAAGAGGGCCTTGACCGGCGCCGCTGCTCTGGTCCTCGGTGGCCTGATCTTTGGCGCCTTCCGTCTGGCGAGCCCTGCGGTGAAACTTCCCACCGCGGACGTGAAACGAAAGGAATTTGTCGACTATTTGGAAATCAGAGGCGAGGTGAAGGCTCTCCGCTCGGTCGTTATAGCCGCGCCCTACAGTGCGGGCGATCTGCAGATCATGAAGCTTGCTGCCAATGGCGCGAAGGTTAAAAAGGGAGACGTTTTGGTTGAATTTGACAACACCACGGTGAAGCAAAAGCTGGCCCAAGATCAGTCTGCCCTCAAATCGGCGGATGCCGAGATTCAACAGTCACGTGCCGCGGCGCGATTGAAGGAAGAGAAAGACCTCACCGTCGTCATGACCGCAGACTACGACGTGCGGAAGGCACGCATGGACGCCAGTAAACAAGAGATTCTTTCGGTAATCGAGGGTGAGCAAGCCAAACTGAAGCTTGCGGATGCCGAGCAGAAACTCAAAGAAGCACAAGCCACGCTCAAGGCGGACCGCTCTTCCGCCGCGTCGGATCTTGCCAGCAAGCAACAGAAGCGCGACCAAGCAGCCTTCCAAGTGCAGCTGGACGAACGGAGCCTCGCTTCTCTGGCCTTGATTGCGCCGCTTGACGGCGTTGTTGCGCTGCAAAACCACTGGCAGCCACAGGGTGGCTCCACACCCTTCAAGCCCGGCGACCGCGCGTGGCCGGGCGCAGCCATTGCTGAGCTTCCGGATCCATCGACACTCAAGATTTCGGCACGCATCGAGGAGGCGGAGAGAGGCCAGTTGAAAATGGGTCAATCCGCCACGATCCGCATAGACGCTGTTCCCGATGGCAATTTCAGCGGAACAATCGACACCATCAGCCCCACTGCCAGTCTGGATTTCAATGCCGGATGGCCCGTTCCGCGAAACTTTTCCGTGGAATTGGCTCTGGCGAGTAGTGACGCCCGTCTTGCACCGGGCATGGGGGCCGTTGTTCGCGTGTCGGTGGGCCGTGTTGCCGACGGGATTGTTATCCCTTCCTCCGCGCTATTTCGCAAAGCAGGCCGGACCGTGGCCTACGTTCGTCGTGGTTCGAAATTCGAAGAGACCCCCGTCGAAGTATCACGACGGAGCGGGGATGAGGCGCTGATCGCAAAAGGATTGCAACCTGGAGAACAGCTGGCCCTCAAAGATCCAACGCTTACCCAGTAGGACTGCTGATGATGAACGGTCGCTCAAAACAAACCGCGTTTCTTTTGCTGCTCTCTTTGAGTGCAAGTTGCACAGCCTGCCACCAAACGACGGTCCTGGCCACTGACACGGAGATTCCCACAACCACGGTGAAAGAAGCCAATCTCCAACTCAAAGTTTTCACGACGGGAGCCTTGCGAACCTCGCAGTCGCGAGCCATCACCGCTCCACCGATCGCCGGGGGCACCTTGCAGATCATCACGCTGGCTCGCTCCGGCGCCCAAGTGCACACTGGGGAAGTCGTGCTTGAGTTTGACCCTAGCCAGCAGGAATACAACCTTGCTCAAAACCGGAGTGACCTCGCACAAGCCGAACAAGAGATTGTCAAAGCCAAGGCCGATGCCGACGTCCAAACAGCCGAGGATCAAACCGCTCTTTTGAAAGCAAAATACGCGGTACGCCGTGCCGAACTCGAGGTCACCAAGAACGAACTGATCAGTACGATTGACGCTCAGAAGAACCTGCTGGCGCTCGAAGAGGCCAAGCGCGCTTTGACTCAGCTTCAGCAGGACATCCAGTCCCATAGCGCTTCCAATCAAGCGGCATTGGCGCTCACTGAGGAGAAACGTCACAAGGCGCGACTCGCCATGGAGCAGGCGGAACAAAACATCAAGAACATGCACATCACCTCACCGATTGACGGTCTGGTGGTTATTCACGGCAACCAAGATTCTACGGGTGGATTTTTCATGGATGGGATGACGCTCCCGGACTATCACGTCGGCGATCAGGTCAATCCGGGAAGCTCCATCGCGGAAGTTATCGACATTTCCCACCTGGAAGTATCCGCGCAAGTAAGCGAAACCGACCGCACCAACCTGAAGGCCGGCCAATCCGTTGACGTAAAAATCGATGCGCTTCCCGGTGAATCCTTTGTCGGCAAAGTGCAAAACGTCGGCGGCGCGACGAGCCACGAATTTTGGGACGATAACGCCAAGCACAAATTTGATGTGGCTATCCAGCTCGACAAGGCCGATGCGCGCCTCCGCCCGGGCTTCGCCGTTAGGCTGGACATCCTAGGGGACAATCTTTCTCGCGCCGTTTCCATTCCTGGCGGGGCCGTCTTCGAACACGACGGCAAGAAGGTAGTGTATTGCAAACGTAACCGGGGTTTCGAAATGCAGGAAGTCAAAGTCCGCGCGCTGAGTGAAGGTCGAGCGATCCTCGATGGCATTTCTCCGGGAACGATCGTGGCCCTCGTGAATCCCGAGAAAAATGTCGCCGGAAAAGAGAAGGGAAGCAACGCTTCCAATCCCAGTTTCGGTCCGGGCTCCCAGTGAAGCTAGGCACACAACCATGAAACCCAGCTCCATTGCCGAACCCCGATCACTGCAACAATGGCTGCCCGACGTGGTCTTCGGTTTCGAAAACCTCGCCAGCCACAAGCTTCGCTCTCTTCTGACCATGCTGGGCATGATTTTTGGCGTTGCCGCGGTTGTTGCCATGCTCTCCATCGGAGCCGGCGCGCAGCAGAAGGTCATGGCGTTCATCGAACAGCTTGGCGTGCGTAATCTCATCGTGGAGGCTAAGGAGTCCCACAATTGGCAGGAGCTCCAGAAAGTCAGGAAGAATTCACCGGGCCTAACCCTCAGCGATTACCAGATTATTCGAAAGAACATGCCCGACATTCAGGATGGCACCCCGCGCAAACGCTTTGTTCCAGGTAAGCTCCTGCCCAAACCGCAGCAAGACTCACCTACCGTTTACGGCGTCGAGCCAAGTTACCTGGCAATCGGCCATCTCCGCGTCACCGAGGGCCGCTTCTTCGAAGCCTCGGAGAACGCTGCCGCCGCACCCGTGTGTGTCCTCGGCGCGGCCGCAAAGGACAGTCTGTTTGGCGCTGCGCCGGCGGTCGGCGAATACATCAAACTCAACGAGCAGTGGTGCCATGTGATCGGAATTGTTGCGCCACAGCTGGCCCCGCAGACCGAGGTTTCCGGCGTCCGCACGGAAGACATGAACAACCTCGTTTTCGCGCCCTTGAATACCGTCCTTTACCGTCTCGAAGACTCGCAAAGCTTCTTAAAGGATGAGATCGACGGCCTCTACCTGCATTTGGCCTCGCCCGATACCAGTTCCACCGACGCGGAGGTGGTCCGCGGCATCCTCAATTCCTCGCATCACAATGCCGGCGACTTCAATGTCATCGTCCCGGCAGAGCTCCTCGCCCAGCAAAAGCGCACCGAACAGCTCTTCAATACCGTCATGGTGGCCATCGCTTCCATCTCTCTGCTTGTCGGCGGCATCGGCATCATGAACATCATGCTGGCTGCCATTCTCGAGCGCACTCGCGAGATTGGGGTGCGCCGCGCCGTGGGCGCCAGGCGCTGGGACATCATCCGGCAATTCATCATCGAAGCCGTGCTGATC
>WNFO01024248.1_pt1 | contig 11535 bp, 11 predicted proteins | sample 5400251 | NCBI WGS metagenome assembly WNFO01 (sample SAMN13153354, study PRJNA577476) | soil metagenome | isolation source: 100 cm saprolite under Madrone tree | place: USA:California | collected 2016-06-14
GTATGCCACCACCGACCGTCACCGGGATAAAGACCTGCTCCGCCGTACGCCGCACCACATCAAGCATCGTCGCACGGTTCTCATAGGACGCCGTAATATCCAGAAAGACCAGTTCGTCGGCCCCTTCGCTGTTGTAATACGCTGCCAGTTCCACCGGATCACCGGCGTCCCGCAGGTTGAGAAAATTGATGCCCTTGACGACTCGCCCCGCCGTCACATCAAGGCAGGGAATAATACGCTTGGTCAGCATGGCTCTACCTTTCTTTCTAGCTCCGAGATTGCCACAGCAAGGTCCACAGCGCCAGTATAGAGAGCCTTGCCGACAATAGCTCCTTCAACACCTAGTACCGCGAGCGAACGTAGGTCTGCCAACGAACTGACGCCACCAGAAGCAATCAATGGTCGCGGTGTAGCAGCTTGCATTTCCCGAATAGCGCCCAGATTGGGTCCGCCGAGCACACCATCGCGGGCAATGTCGGTATAGATGAAACGCGCTACCCCAAGCACACTCAGTTCGATTGCAAGTTCGGTTGCCTGCACCTGCGACGTCTCGCGCCACCCAGCGATCGCCACCCGGCCAGCACGCGCATCCAGCCCAACAACGATGCGTTCTCCCCACCGCTGCAAGGCCGACTCCAGCAAGACCCGGTCAGTCAGCGCCACCGTACCGAGTACGACGCGCTCTATGCCCATTGCCAGCATCTGTTCGATGTGTGCAAGCGAGCGCATCCCCCCACCCAGTTCGATGTGCAGCGACGTAGCAGCACGCATACGCGCAATCAGTTCGACATTGACGGGTTGACCACTCGCCGCCCCGTCCAGATCAACGACATGCAGCCAGCTCGCTCCCAGCGCTTGCCAGCGCAGTGCCACCTGCACGGGGTCGGTATCATAGGTCGTCACCTGCGCATAATCCCCCTGGTAGAGTCGCACACATTGCCCATCCTTGATATCAATTGCCGGAAGCACTATCATCCGTTTACCGCTACTGCCCAAACTGCTGCCGAACGACTTCCATATCGTAATAGAGCGACTCGCGTACAATCTTGCCGTGTTCACGGATCACCACGGTCACCCCAGGAATAGAGAAGGAACGACCAGAGGCGGGAAAACCGGGAAAATCCCCAGCATGGGTGCCAGTCGCCACCCACTCGACCGTGACCTGGTTCCCATGCACGACACGGTTAGTCATCTCAACCTGCAAATTGGGGAAAGCAACCATCTCTGCACCTATGCGGGCTGCTATTGCAGCACGACCAACAAAAGGCTCAGGGAACATACTGCCTTCGACGACGGCATCCTCGGCATAGTCGTCTTGCAGGGCACTCACGTTTCGTGCATTCCGAACCTCCAAATGCCGATCATGAAGTCGGAGCTGGAGTCCTTCATCCTCCTGGACATTCATTCGAGGGATTGGCGCTGCAGGGATGGTATGCGATGCTGCTGCGATGATCGTGGCACCAGCGGCAGAAATGCCCATCGTGGTAAGCGTTTGGATCAGTTGGCTGCGCGACATTCTCCCTGCACGGACCTCCCCAACCATCTGGGGAATCGTGTATTCCTTGACCTGCATATATCCTCCTATAAGGTACTCAATAACATCAGTGTCCGCCATGAACGTTGTACATGTACGCTGCTACATCGACCATGCCCGGGGACATCCTCAAAGGAGTGGCACAGAGCCATTTCGCCCGTCTCCCTCTATTGTACCTTCTCTGAGGCAGAGCATGCAATTTGTTGTTGTAACATTAGCGCTATGATTGGTGGTTGTGCAACTTTTCTGCAGTACATTCTCCCTTCCATCGCAATCCCTGTGAATCTGAGGCATCCGAAGGTACTACTCACCGTTCTTGTTTCCCCTCAAGGAGAACTCCTATGAAATATAATGATACACGGTGATACACTCCTTAGCGCGGTTGCTCAGGGGCCAGGTATTTCTCACTTTCGACTGTCTGAGTAACCGCACCTTTCCATGGCAGAGTCTGTCATGAAGATTGTACCCACTTCACGAAATTCTTGAGCATCTGCAAACCTACCGCGCCGCTCTTCTCAGGATGAAACTGTGTCCCCCACACATGCTCAGTCACGATTACGCTGCAATAGGGCGAGCCATAATCGGTCACTGCGGCCACGCCCTGCTGATCTTGCGGCTCGACATAGTAGGAATGCGCAAAATAGAAGTAGGAGTCTGGCGGAATATTTGCAAAGATAGGCAACCCGGCCCACAGTGGCGATACCGAATTCCAGCCCATATGCGGAATCTTGGGTCCATGGGGGATACGCCGCACCTCTCCGCGAAAGAGACGTAGCCCATCTACTTCACCCTCCGCGTGATGGTCTGCGAGCAGTTGCATACCAAGGCAGATGCCCAGAAACGGCTTGCCCTGTTGTGTTGCCTGACGAATGGCATCGTCCAACCCGCGCTCTACCATACGGGCCATTGCCGCGCCACCCGAGCCGACACCCGGTAGCACCACCGCCCGTGCCTCGGCGACCACCGCAGGCTCATCGGTCACCTGCACCGTTGCCCCAACATGTTGCAGCGCCTTCTCAATGCTATGGATGTTGCCAGCACCATAATCAATAACAGCAATCATATATCTATCCTCCAGGGTTCTATACCATTGTTGCCCATCTGCACAGCCAACGACAACCCCAACCAACTCACCGCAGGAGGTAGACGCTCCCCATCAATGAGATTAATGGTCAACAGTGGACAGCACATCAACGCCAACTGCAACATCTCCAACCAATCCTCCGGCAGCCCACCACGGGCACGCAACTCTGCAAGGAGAGGCAGCAGGAGATGCTCCACTTTCGTCTCCAATATGGTCCGCCGTATCGGGGTCAGGGTATAGTTATGCTCGACGAACAGCATGCTATCCTGCACCGTGACAGCCAGTTGCAAATCACGAGCAACATCACGCGGGAAATACATCCACGTCGCAAACACATTATGAAAGAGCGGCTTGACCGCATCCAAAAGTGGCGTGTGCCGACCCGCAAAGGCCGGATCAAAATACAGGTACCTGGCACCGCCAGGATTATTCTCCAAAAACACATTCCCAAAATGAGCGTCACCATGCCCAATCACGGTCACAGCAGCACGTCTCGGATCAAGCACAACCTTAGCCCGTTCAATCAAATCGCCCAACGTCCACCGCAGCTCAACGCCATTAACCACCCAGCGATATCCCACCAATTCATCGAACGGCAATCCCGTACCGAGTAGGGGCCTCTGCCGCAGTCGAAGCCAGTGTCGAGCGGTAGATCTCGAGCAATCGATCACACTCGCTCCGTTCAGCGGCAGCCAGCACCTCAAAGTTCCCGGCGTCGGCATCGCCTGTCTCGACTGCACGCACCAGGTCAAACATCACAGGCCAGCGCACCACCGGATAGATAACCATCTGCCGCCCTTCTTCGTGCAGCGTGCGTAGTGGCATGACAATATTGTAGCCAGCTTGATGCAATAACTCAGCATGATAATATTCTTGAATCGACCCTTGCTCCTCAACATGTGTCTTGAAGAAATACTCCTCACCATCCGCGTGGTAAAAGCCGTTGAACGAATTTAACGACACAGGCTTCGGCATCAACGTGACGCTTTGCGTGCTCAGGTTCATATGCCGCACAAACCAACGTCGCAGCAGGCGCTCCGCCTTTTCGCGTTCGCTGAATTGTAGGTGTTGGATGGTGGCAAGACTATCGATGTGCGCCAATAACGCTGGCAGTTCCGTCACATCCTGAATCGTGAAGTCAGGACTACTTTGCGCCAGCAACGCACGCGCCTCCGGCGTACGCGCCCCGGTCAATACAGCAATTGTGAGAGCACCGGCAGCATGCCCACCCAGTATATCACCGGTGGAGTCGCCAACGACGATAAAGTCACCAGGATTGCCTCGCCGCTCGCCAATCCGATAGTCATGGTTAAGCGCGATCAAGAAGGGAAATGGATGCGGTTTCCCCAACAGCGCCTGGTCTCCGTTGGCACGCAGCTCGGCTTCAGCATGCACAACATGGTCGTGCGTTGAAATATGCGCCTCAGCAAAATACTGCAACAATCCCTGCATCGTGAGGGGCACCTGGGCCTCCTCAAACGAGCGCCCGGTGGCGAAGCCAAGCACATATCCTTGTTCGCGCAGCGTTTCAAGGGTAGCACGTATCGACGCTACAGGCAAAAGGGGTTGCTCAAAGTGGATACAACCAGGCTTGCCTGTTTGTGCCGGCGCATGACCATAATCCCGCGTATAGAGTTCGTCGCCGAGATACCACTCCTGAAAGATGTCCTGGCAGAACGGCCAGAACGGGCTGTGGCGCGAGAAGACGCCTTCAATCGAGTGACCCAACACGTCGCTGGCATAAGCATCAAAGCGGTTGATGAGGTCGAGTCCGATGTAACCTTGAAAGGCGGGCTCCTCAAGGATAGGTTTTGAGAACGCTCCCTTCTCGTAGGGACCCTTACGGAATGACGCCACCTGTTTCCTAAAAACCGTTAGCCAACCAGCATCCCAGGGTTGCAAAGGCAACAGCGCAGTGAGATTCGGTAGCAGCGCAAGCAAACCGATCAAGTGCAGGCAAACAGTGGCATAACAGGTATCCCAGTTAGAGTTGATGGCACGGGCCTTCAGTGCCACGATCTCCGACTCCGGGAAGGTTGCACGACTGATGCGCCGACTCTCCTCAGCGCTAGCAGCAGGACGATACGGCTTCGTATCACCCTCCACGTTCCAGTAGCGGGGACTGTAGAGCAATTCATGCAGCGTCAAACCTGCCGCATCCCAGTAGGCCTCTTCACTCGTGATGACACCATCAAGGTCAAATATGATCAGGTTGCTCAACGTATCCTCTTCATCCGTTCCTTCAAAGCACGCACGCTCACCGACTCTTCATCAAAACGATGGCTCAGCGGCGTTACGTTGATATGCACCGCGCCTACACTACGTAATACCGCCACGATCTCTAAAAGCTCAGCAGCAGGCCCTTTGCCTGCATTGATTTCACCTGAGATAGTATACCAGTGATGGTCAGGATCACCAAGCAGCCTGGAACTCGCAAGCTGAAACTCGCCACTCGTAGCAAACGCCTTCAAGCGGCGATTCAGTTCAGCACAGACGCTGTCTACTGCATTGACGTTCTCGGCCTGTATGTGCGCTGTCAGCAGCGAACGATGACGGGCTTGCATGCGTGCATCGATCAGTTCGAGCATTGTCACCGTCAGGTGTAGCGCTTGTTCGCTGCGGCTCAGGAGACGTGCATTCGCGATCAAGCACGCTTGTGAACGCAAGACGACACCATCGTCCAACAGTTTCAAGCGATTTTCACGCAATGTTGTTCCTGTCTCGGTGAGGTCCACAATCAAATCAGCTGTGTCGGTCAACGGTGCAGCCTCCAACGCACCATGGGGAGTAATAATCTTGCAATGGGTGATGCCATGCCGGCGCAGAAATTGCCCCGTCAACGCCGGGTACTTCGTGGCAATACGCAGTCCACGCCCTTTGCGTGTATGGTAATATCCCGCCAGATGCCAGAGGTCGGCACAGGTATTGACATCAATCCAGGTTTCAGGGACGGCCACAACGAGACGACAGCCTCCATAACCCAGATCCCGTGCCAGGATGATAAGATCATCATCGCTATCATCTTCGTCACCCGCTTCGTCCCCATCACCACGATGCTCGGCCAGGATATCATAACCGGTAATGCCCAGGACGGCATCCCCATCCTGCACAAGCAACGGGATATCGGCGGCACGCTGAAAGACGACCTCCAGCCCTTGCATGCTACTGATGTGCGCCAGATACTGACGCGGGTTGCTGCGGTTGACTTTCATGCCACATTCAGCCAGAAACGCCATCGTTGCTGCCTCTAAGGCTCCCTTCCCCGGCACAGCCAGGCGCGTTTCGCTTTCCAAATGTTTATCACTCCTTATTTTGTTATGTGATGCCCCTTCCAGTGCACTCCCAGCAGAAACATCATAGTTTGCCCTTCCGTCCCACAAGCACCACAACATCCAATCCCCAAGCAGCGAGCATCAGCAATATAGTGACTGGCTCCCAGTTGAACCAGTCCCGCTTGCAAAGCTGGGTCCCAGTCCGCACTCGTGACAAGACAGCCGCTTGCAAGGGCCTCGATCACGATCCCACCGATGCCAGCGAACGGGTCCAGCAACAACGTTCCTGCTCCGGCAGTAACGAGATTGACGAGCAGCCGCGCATCATACACAGGCAATCCCCGTCGGCTTGATGGTCGCCCATCTCCACGACAGCCACGAATCGAGCGCACCTGGCCGTCGCTTGTCTCAAGCAAGAATGTTCGTCGATCTGGAGCACTTTCGCGTAGAGCCTGTGTATCCTCTTCATGGAGACGAACAAGGCGATAGAGCTTACGATGCCATCGCACCAGTCGCGTCTGATCCTGCGCACGGTCAAAGGACGAATGCTGCTCTATCACCGGCTCCAGCCTATCCACTGCATACGTATACCCCAGGCGCGAGAAGCGAGGAATGGCCTCATCGAGCGCATCGTCGGGTAACGTTATCCAAAACAACCCGCCCCGCTCAGCTAACGGACCACCCGCTGGCGCGACAGCTTGCAGGTCCCGCAGCAGGCTGAGAGCTTCTGCCGTGGCAACCGTCCGCGCCTTACAGCGCGCCGTTCGCAGATGGAATACCAGGAGCACATCATGCACCACCATGTTCTCCTCAGATGTACGTTTCGAAGCACTTCCTTGCTCGTGCAGCGATCTGCTACGCTCTCAGTTCTCGTGACGTGATGCTCTCTATGCCTCCCTCAACGCTCGAAACTTGCTCCTCTCCCGTCACCAGGTCACGGACAGTCACCGTGCCAGCCCGCCGCTCATCTTCGCCGACGATCAGCGCCAGGCGCATTTGTTTCTTTACCGCCAGTCTCAAACCCGCACCAACCCCATGTCCCGTTACATCCACCTCCGTCTGTAGACCACTCGCACGAGCGGAGCGCGCCACGAGCAGGGCATAGGGCATATCTTGCACACTCACAGGAATAACCAGGACCTGTGTTTCTTGAACTATAGGAAAATCCTGCGGAGGAACGAGCGCAAGAAGTCGCTCGATACCAAAGGCGAAGCCGCAGGCGTTGATGTCACGTGTGCTGCCGACGGCTCGCATGAGACGATCATAACGTCCCCCCCCACATAGTTGTGTATCGAACCCATCTTCATCTTGCGCGTGGATCTCGAAGATGAGTCCTGTGTAGTAGCTGATGCCGCGCCCAAGAGCCAGGTTGAGTACAATCTGCTCGCTGGAAACCCCACTCTGCTCAATGATTGCCACAAGTTGCTCTAGTTCTACCAACGGCTCAGGGTCCAGTTCGTAGCGCGCTAAGAGGTCCCGCAGCGCATCAAAGACTTCAGGGGGTGGGCCAGAAACGGCGTGCAGTGCACGTAAAAACTCTAGCGCGTGCAGAATCTGGCGACGTTGCTCACTGCGTCCCATTTTCCAGAGGAAGCGTTCAATGACTTCTTGTCGCGTGTCGTCACTGCCAAAGGCTACACTCATGCCACCAAGGAGGGAGGTGATAAGTCGCGTCTCGACCTCTGGTGCCGTACCCGCTAGACCAGTGTTCATCGTGTTGTTGCTCACTATGTTTGCGGGATACAGGACTTCGAGGCGGGCTTGTGCAGCTTGTTCACCTTCGCTCGAGCGGCTGATCTGCTCCATGAGGCTGAGCAATAGATGTGCAGCATGATCGTCGAGATGCAGGCGATTGATGAAGCCGCTGGCGACTCCCACATGCCCCAACTCCAGTTGGTACTGGGCGATGTGCAGTGTGCGAAGTGCATCGCAGGCGAGTTGCAGGATTTCGGCATCGGCAGAGGCTGTGTGCCCACCGAATAGCTCGATGCCAAACTGTGTGTACTGGCGATAGCGCCCGCGCCCTGGGGTCTCGTAGCGGAAGACGGGGCCTGCATACTGAAACCGTAGGGGCAGTGGATGCTGCTGGTAATGGTCGAGGTAGAGGCGGCAGATAGAGGCGGTGTATTCTGGTCTCAAGCACAGGTCACGGTGGTGTAGGCGAAAGGCGTAGAGGTTTTGCCACAATTCCTGCCCGAAGCTGGCCAGGAAGAGGTCGCTGCGCTCTAACACTGGTGTGTCGACCAGGGTGTAGCTTGCTTGTGCAAGAAAGGTGTTCAGGGTGTTGATGATCCAGTTTTGTTGTTGATAGGTTTCTGGTAAGAGATCTCGCATGCCGCGTAGTCGCTCAATGCGCTTTTTCATAATTCTGTATTTTTTACCTCTTCATAATCGAAACTAACACCATGTGCTAGTTTTTTTCTGCCGCCTGCGGCGAGCGAGAGAGAAGAGAGAGCATGGGGACACCCCATTCCCCGGCAGGGGGACGCAGTCCCCCTGCACCCCCTGCTCAAAAACTTGCACCTCGGGTTAACTACTCAGTCATAAGTCAGGATGCTGTTCGAGACGTTTGATGCGGGAGAGCAAACGAATGCGCGCCATGAGATGGCGCGCATCAAACGGTTTTACCACATAATCATCAGCACCAGCGTCGAAGCCCGCCACCTTGTCTTGAATGGTGGTGAGTGATGTGAGCAGCATAATGGGCAAGCGGCGAAGTGATGGTGTATTGCGAATAGTACGGCACAAATCCAGGCCATTTTCCTCACTGAGCAACACTTCACTAATGATCATATCGGGAAGATATGTCACAAGATACTGCCTGGCTTCTACCAGCGATGCAGCACACTGCACGATGGCTCCACTACCTAGAGCCTGCTGTATCTTGTCGCATGCATGCTGATCACTATCCACAAAGAGAATGTGTAACTTACGCACTAGCAGAACCACCCTGACATCAGGATTGATCATATCGCAGCATAAGCCCCTCGCCGATCAAGAGGTAGAGAACCATCACCCTGGCTAGAAGCCCGGGGCGGCTTCTACTGATCGCTGCATAAGCAGCTAAATTTTCCGCATTGCCACAGTCTGCGAGAAGCAGCAGGCGACGCCAGAGAGTTTACTTCTCCTTGCAATGATCAGTAAAGGCTAGACGCCTATTCTCGCTCAGCGTGCATCTGTACCAGGTGATCCATACGACGCTGACGCTCCTCAGGGGTCAGACGTAGTACTCGTTCTATTGCGGCATGAAGCGCACTGGGCTTAAACGGTTTCGTAAGGTACTCATCGACACCTGACAGCAAGCCCGTCATCTGATCTTCCTCTCGCGTCATTGCGCTCAGAATAATCATGGGGATGTCAGCAGTGCGAACGTCACCACGCAGACAACGAACGAGCTGATAACCATCCATGCGCGGCATCTTTACATCGATGATCACACAATCAGGATGTTCTGTATGCACACACTCTAACCCCTGCACACCATCGTAGGCGACAAGCACATCGTATGCCCCTTGCAAGTTTACAGCATACTTAATCAGCTCGACGATAGTAGGATTGTCGTCGATAACCAATACTTTCTTCATGGTGTTCCTGTTATTCTGTGGGCCGCCTTGCACAAGGTACTACTCTCTAGCAAGAACAGACCGTCTCCTGGCATTGTAACACAGTTACGCGCCATTGCCAACCAAAAATCTCTCGTACTTTCTAGTTCTATCGGCAACGTCTGCTCATTTGGGTAGGGAGATAGCCTCTCTCAACGCAGTTTTGTGCCGCAATTGCGGCAGTAGAGGGAATTGGCGCGTACCGGATTCCCACAGGTCGGACACGTTGGCGATGGTATACTCGCACCTCCTCCGGGCGCGTGTGGTGCTGCCGGTGGTGGAGCAGGCCGCGGTGAAGGTGGAGCATAGTTCAACGTAGGAGCAGGCGCAAACTGGTTCGCCGGATATGCTTCGTTTCTCAGGTCTTGCATCTGGGCCTCACGATTCTTCACGTCATGATCCAGTTCCATCACACTGGCACATAAACGCGAGAGTTGCGCGTCCGGCAACATGCCTTGTTGATATAGATTCATTGCCACCTGCGCCAAATCATCCAGCAACCGCTGTCGTTGCTTAAGCAGTGTGTCAATCTCACTCTGTTTACTACGAACGCGCAGTTGTTTCTGCGCCTCCCAACTTATGCGGCTGACGGCCGCATTCATCGAATTTTTTGCGGATTCTACTATGTCACTCATGCTCTTACTCCCTTACGGTCGCCCTGCAGGCTCGGTGGGTCACCAGGGACCCTGCTCTAGTTATCCATAACAGCGTGCTGATAAATGCGTATTTCCTCGAACTTGCCATATGCACCCAATTGCACCGCAACAATATCTATTCGCCATGACCGCTCTGCACAGCCATGCAGGTCAAGATAGCAGGTGGCTACCTCTCGCAGCTTGCGCTGTTTGTGAGGTGTCACGGCCTCTTCGGGACGACCATAGATAGTCCCCCGGCGCGTTTTTACCTCTACGAAGACAAGATCTTGTTCATCTTCGGCGACAAGGTCAATCTCGCCATAGCTACAACGAAAGTTGCGCTCCAGGATACGATATCCCCGACCCGTCAGGGCTTCTGCCGCCAGCCGCTCACCCGTCCGGCCTAGGCCCTGGCGTGCGGCCCTTTTCTTGTTCGCGTTAACATTCCTGTTTTCTATGAGAAACGTCCTTCTGTAAAAGAATACGGTATTTTATTTATCCGCGTTGTACACGGTAACTCTTCAAGACTCCTCGTCACCTCGCCCATTCTAGTGGTAGGTGCGGGCTGCCGGAGGCAGTGAGCCTCAAAGAGAAGAAGCTCCAATAGTCACCGATATGGTGACAGCATATCCTAGTTGGTGCCTGATTGCAAGAGGTCGCATTTGGGAGCACAGGGCTATTTAAAAGTCGTCCTTTTGCTCATGTCGGTCCGCAAGCGGACCGACATTGAGAGGAATTGTTGAGGTGGTGGCGGGCTTTCAGCCCGCCACCACCTCAACAATTCCTCTCAGCGAGCGCCGAAGGCGCGAGGAAAGACAACGGAACGCGACTTTTAAATAGCCCTGGTTGGGAGCAGTGAAAACGGTGCAGCACCATCTCGACGCTCGGTATCCGTTCGTGTTACAATGTTGCCACAGGTCACAAAAAGGCAGAGAGTTCACTTGCAAACGCTCAATTTGCGCAAAGCGCATATTTCTTAGGAACAGTAAGCCTGAAAAGACGAAGTAGGGGGCAATGATATGTCAGGTCATTCAAAATGGGCACAGATTCGCCGATCCAAAGGCGTCAACGATGCCCGCAGAGGACAACTCTTTACCCGGCTTGGGCGCGAAATCGTGGTAGCTGTGCGTGAAGGGGGCAGCGGCGACCCCAACGCCAACTCTCGACTACGCATGGCCATACAACGCGCTCGCGACGCCAACATGCCGCTGGACAACATTGAACGAACCATCAAACGTGCCCTGGGTGGCGCAGAGGGTGCATCCCTCGAAGAGATCACCTATGAGGGCTATGGACCCGGTGGGACCGCCGTTCTGGTCGAAGTGCTGACCGAGAACCGCAACCGGACGGTCGCGGAGATGCGCAACGCATTCAACCGTAATGGCGGGAACCTGGGTGAGAATGGATG
>WNFO01014550.1_pt1 | contig 11533 bp, 14 predicted proteins | sample 5400251 | NCBI WGS metagenome assembly WNFO01 (sample SAMN13153354, study PRJNA577476) | soil metagenome | isolation source: 100 cm saprolite under Madrone tree | place: USA:California | collected 2016-06-14
ACTTGGAACGTTGGTATGCCAAGCGGGCCAAGAGCCACACGGTCGAAGTCGCAGGCGCCAGCCACTCAGTCTACGTCTCACATCCCAAGGAGGTTGCAGATGTAATTGAGAGTGCAGCACGTGCGGTGTCGAAGTAGCCCGGACCCCGCAAGGAGTCCCCACACCCGGAGGGAGCAAGTGAAACTTCTCGAAATTCAGTCGTCACCAAGAAGCGAATCTTCCGATTCGATCACTCTCACCAAGTCGTTTATCGAGGCGTGCAAGTCCGACAACGACTTGATCGTTGTGGATACGTTGAACGTGTGGCATGAATCGCTACCTGAGTTCGACTACGAGGCAATTGGAGCGAAGTACAAAGCGGTGAAGCACGAAACGATGACTGAGGCAGAGTCCAACGTATGGGAGCGTATTCAATTCTTGATCCAAAGATTTCAGAACGCCGATCGAATCGTCTTAGGTACTCCAATGTGGAACTTCGGCCTGCCTTACAAGCTCAAACAATTGATTGATCTCGTAACGCAGCGAAACTATCTGTTTACTTACGACGGCAAACAGTACGGCCCTCTCTTGCAGGTGGAAAAGGCAATCGTCGTCTATACACGCGGTTCACGTTTCCTGGAGGGTACTCCTATACCGCCCTCGCGATTCGATCACCAAGCACCCTATTTGGACTTTTGGTTGCGCCTTGTAGGTGTTCGAGATCTTCGGAGCGTGATTGTTGACAACGCATGGAATCGAGATCGTCAGGAATCAGCAGTGAGCCTGGCGAAGGGCAAAGCGACTCTGGAACGACTCGTTGAGTGGTTTCTTAACTAGTGGCAGAGCTGCAGCAACGTGCTATGACCCTGATTTGAGGATCGGAGGGATTGCAACAGATCCACAAACATCGTGTCATGCAGTCGCGGAGGACAGGGAATCACGGTTTTTACGCTAAGTGGGCGCATGAAGGGCGGAGGAGGTCGCGGAGTTGAAGGCGCTCTTTGATGCGGAGTACAGAACCATCGTTTTGGACTTACGAGACGTGAGGCTGGCAGATCGCGACGCGGTGAAGTTTCTAAGAGATTGCGAGGCGGATGGGATGCAACTGGAGAACTGTCCGGCGTACGTCCGCGAGTGGATGGAAAGGGAAAAAGATTGAGGGAGCCAGTAACTAACAGCTCCGATTCGAAAGAGGAGGTCCACCGTAGTGATGAGTACATTTTTTTCGGCGGAGAGCGATGCCGCAGCAGTTAGCGATCTTCGAGCGTGGAGCGAGAAGCAGTTGATCGCAGCCGCCAAAAGTGGGCGAAGAGCTCCCTTCGGAGAGCTTTGCGAGCGTCATGTGAAACGAGTCTCCTGTGTGACTCGTCGGATCACACGAAACCGTGAAGACGCGGAAGACGCAGCGCAAGAGTGCTTTCTGAATGCTCTCGTCCATCTCAAGGATTTTGATGGAAGATCCCAATTTGCCACCTGGCTGACCCGCATTGCGATTAATGCCGCCTTGATGAAGCTTCGCAAAAGCCGCGGAGCGCGAGAAGTTCCCATAGACGAGCCAAACCCGTCGTCTGAACCCGTAGCGCAACGAGAATTTCGGCACGACGCTCCCGATCCGGAAGAGAGTTGCTCCCTTCGTGAACGGAAACGGATGGTGGAGTCAGCCATTTCGGGACTGCGGCCGCGAACTCGCAACGTTGTGGAGCTCATCCACTTACAAGAACACTCCATCAGAGAAACTGCACAAATTCTGGGGATTTCGACCGGGGCAGTAAAGTCGCGGATGTTTCACGCGAAAATCGCGCTGCATCGAATGCCCTTGCTGCAAAGTGTCGGCAGCTCCAATTGCGCCAGGCAAGCTCGGTAAAGAGGTATCTGAATGACAGCAACCATCAAGGCGGCAATTCCCCCTTTTGCGCAAGCCAAGGCCGAATTCGATTCAAATCCGATGCACTTCCTCAATGAAGACTTGGCGTCCCTGCCAGTTTCTGGCATCCCGGAAGAGTTTCGTAAGCTATCGCGTTACTTGCCGGTGATCGTGCTCGTTCCAAAATCGGCGGTTCACGATAAGACGACCCAGAAAAAGCCGGGACCCAATAAGCCCGTCACTGGCCTAATCGATACCAGCGATGTCTGCTTACCGTTGGATGCAGCGAAGGCCTGGTTGAGAAATCCCAACGCCACAGACACGTTTGAGTTTGGGGGAGTGAAAGGATGTTTTTCAACCATGGAAATTCATCGCAATGGTCGGCCCGTTATTCTCACATGTAAGGAATTCAAAACGCTCGCGTATCTGATTAAAAACCCTCGGAGAGTGATCTCACGGGACGAACTACTCAGTGAAGTGTGGGGATACGAGAACTATCCTTCTACAAGGACTGTCGATAACCACATTTTGAAGCTGCGCAAAAAACTAGAAGCAGAGCCTGCCCATCCCAAGCACTTTCATACGGTCCATTGCTCTGGTTACAAGTTCCTGCCCTAAGTCTCTAAATTCAATTTTGCACGAGGCGAAACTAAAGAGATGGCCATGCCCAAACCCGTAACGTTCCTAGCAGTAATGGCACAAAAGAAAGGCCTAAAGAACATGAAGTTTAATTTCCTACACAAGCAAACCTCACGCCGCGAAATGTTGCAAGATTCCGCCACTCTAGCCGGCGGCACCTTTCTAGCGCACCTCTTTCCCGTGACGTTGCTCCGCGCCTCCGTAGCGGGCTACGCGCATCAAGCACCTTCGCCGGCCGCACGGTGAGGAAGTGCGGGCCAGTAACAACGGTATGGCAATGACGAACCCTCTTTCAAGGAGTTGCCCGATGGCACAGCAAACGTTAGAGCAGGTGTCGCGTTCGTGGACGACGCGGCGCGATGAGAAACGACGGCGCATGCAACTGATCTATCCCTGGATGAAGGGGCCGATCCTGGCCAGAGAAAGAATCATTGAGGCTCTTGAAACCCTCATCGTTAGCGGAGACAGGATTGTGCTTGAGGGAGACAATCAGAAGCAGGCTGATTTCCTCTCGCGGTCCCTTGTCAAGGTCGATCCGAAGAAGCTTCACGAGCTACACCTGATTATCTCCAGCATTAGCCGGCCGGAACATCTCACGCTGTTTGAGTTGGGTATCGCGAAGAAAGTGGATTTCGCCTTCGCCGGTCCGCAGAGCCTGCGCGTGTCCCAGTTGCTAGAGGACGGCAAGCTCTCCATCGGCGCCATTCACACCTACGTGGAACTTTACGCCCGGCTGCTGGTTGACTTGGTGCCAAACGTAGTCCTCGTGTGTGCGGAGCAGGCTGACGCGCAAGGCAACCTTTACACGGGACCAAACACGGAAGACACGCCGGTGATTGTGGAAGCGGCGGCCTTCCACGATGGAATCGTCATCGTGCAGGTGAACCAGATCGTCGACAAATTACCGCGCGTCGACATCCCGGCTTCCTGGATCGATGTCGTCGTCGAAGCGGATAAGCCATTCGCGATCGAACCGCTATTCACACGCGACCCGCGCCACATCGATGAGCTGCAAATTCTTATCGGCATGATGGTGATCCGCGGCATATACGAGCGGCATCAAGTTCACTCGTTGAATCACGGAATTGGCTTCGATACTGCAGCCATCGAACTTCTTCTGCCGACCTATGGAGAGTCGCTTGGACTGCGCGGAAAGATCTGCGAACACTGGGCACTCAACCCCCATCCGACAATGATCCCCGCAATCGAGAGCGGCTGGGTCAAAAGTATTCACTGTTTCGGCAGCGAAGTTGGAATGGATCAATATGTCGCGGCACGCCCGGATGTCTTCTTTACCGGACGAGATGGCAGCCTCCGATCGAACCGCGTCCTGTGTCAGCTCACCGGCCAATATGCAGTCGATGGATTTATCGGGTCGACGCTGCAGATGGATGCCGACGCAAACTCTTCGACGGTGACAACTGGGCGTCTTGCAGGATTCGGCGGCGCGCCAAACATGGGACACGACCCGCATGGCCGGCGACACAGTTCACCAGCGTGGCTTGACCTGATTAACGAGACGAAACCGGTCGTTCGCGGTCGAAAGCTCGTGGTGCAGACCGTTGAGACCTTTCAGAAAGGTAGCGTTCCTGCGTTCGTTGAAACTCTCGACGCGGTGCAAGTTGGCAAGAAGGCCGGAATGCCAATAGCGCCGATCATGATCTACGGCGACGACGTCAGCCATGTGGTAACCGAAGAAGGCATCGCGTATCTCTACAAAGCCGAAGGCCAGGAGGAGCGCCGCCGCGCTCTCGCAGCAGTGGCAGGAGTCAGCCCAGTCGGTCTGAAGGCCATCGCTTCCGAGACTTTGGCGCTTCGAAAGAAGGGCGTGGTCGCCTACCCGGAAGATATCGGCGTTCACCGCCGGGAAGCGAAACGCTCTCTGCTCGCGGCAAGAAGCATGGAAGATCTGGTCTCATGGTCCGGCGGACTCTATAACCCGCCTGCACGGTTTCGGAGCTGGTAATGAGGACAGACTTCTCCTCCAGCACAGCTCTCAAGACTCTTTGGCCACTTTTCAATCATCAGGCACGGGCGAAGCAGCTGGCGCGCCTTGGTCGCCAGGCTCTGATTGCGGAGGCGGAGTTGTCCCCGAAACCCGGTCTGGTTGATGGTCGCGGCGCCGGCGCTCACACGGACCTGTCGCTCTCGATCATGGAACGTTCTGCTTTCACGATTGAACCGTACTTCCGCGAGATGGCTTTCATTTCCGAAGGAGCTCATCCGAGCCAGGCGTTACGCGAAGAGCTCGCAGTAGTTGGGCGGGACGCGGAGCGCGCCATGCTCAAGGCAACGAATGGGAGCAACTCGCATAAGGGCGCAATCTGGATCCTTGGTCTGCTGATTTCCGCTGCTGCCGTGCATGTCGAGGGCGAGCCGAAGGCTTCAAGAATTGCGGCAACTGCTAAGGAAACCGCTTCATTTGAGGATCGCGCCGCACCTCGGCTGGTCTCCCATGGTGACGTCGCAGCGAAGAGGTACGGTGTCGCGGGAGCGCGCGGTGAAGCTCGTCGCGGGTTCCCCCATGTCATTGACATAGGTCTACCGATGCTTCGTTCCAAGCGCGCAAGCGGCGCCACGGAGCACGTGGCCCGGCTCGACGCACTGCTGAGCATCATGTCTCAGCTCGATGACACTTGCCTGCTCTACCGCGGAGGGGAAGAAGCTCTCGTCACCGCTAAGGCAGGTGCTGCTGCTGTGGAGAGAGCCGGCGGTACTGGAACCGCAATCGGTAGACAGAAATTATTTCGTCTCGACCGCCGGCTTCTCGCGTTGGGAGTCTCCCCTGGTGGCAGCGGAGATCTGTTAGCGGCAACTCTGTTCCTTGATGCCGTCGAGCGGAGACAAGAAGAAGTGCAAGCGGACCAAAAGGGATCGGAGAATCAAGATGGAACAGATTGAATTCAATTACCCAGCAAAGCGAAAGATCCACAAAAGAGCCCACGTCGGCGTGGTGGGCTCTGGGGATCTGGAAGTTCTGCTCGAACCTGCCGAAGGCGAAGTTGCCCGCGTTTTCATCCGGACGAGTGTGGATGGCTTTCGTGACACTTGGAAAGCTGTTTTGGATCGGTTCTTCACGAAATACGACGGGGCTGTCCGCATTCAAATCAACGACGCGGGGGCAACGCCCGGCAACGTGCAGCTGCGCCTGGAGCAGGCAGTAGAGGTGAGCGAGCGATGAGCAACAGAGGATATAACGCAAACTTCATCAACCGGCAGAGCTTTATCGAACTCGACGCACGGGAGCGGGCCACGGCGCTCTTCGATGCGGGAACATCGCGCGAGTTGCTTGGCCCCTTCGATCGCGTGGAATCTCCCTGGCTGCCGATGCAGGGCGTCACGCCACAGGCAGACGATGGCTGTGTGGTGATGAAAGGAAAAATTACCGGGCAAGCAGCAGTCGTTGTTGCGCTCGAGGGCGCCTTTCAAGGCGGCAGCATGGGAGAGGTGTCCGGCGCAAAGATGACTGCCGCTCTCGATCTGGCCTGTGCCGACAACGAGAAAGGTATACCGACCAGCGCGGTGATTCTACTCGAGACTGGCGGCGTGCGTCTGCAGGAGGCCAATCTTGGCCTGGCGGCAATTGCCGAGCTCATGGCCTCCATTCTGGCACTGCGAAAACATGCCCCGGTGATCTGTCTTACGGCCGGCACGGTCGGCTGCTTCGGCGGAATGTCGCTCGCTGCGGGCCTGGCAAGCTACGTCGTTATGACGCGCGAAGCTCGACTAGGAATGAACGGTCCAGAGGTAATCGAGCAGGAGAACGGCGTCGAGGAATTCGACTCAAGTGATCGCGCACTCATCTGGGCCATTCACGGCGGGGAGCAGCGATACGCGACGGGCTTGGCCGACGTGCTGGTCGATGACGATACGCCCCAGGTTGCGGACGCCATCCGACGATTCGCCTCGAAGGGTGTTCCACCGGTGCATCGGAGCTCGCAGGTAGCACTCTATCGCAACCGCATTGAAGAGCTCGATACATCACGACAATGGGATCCCAAAGAGTTCCGCGCACTCTGGGCGACGAACGGCTCTAACGAGGAAAAACGATGAGCGAATATACCGGCGTTCGGGGAACCGTGTGGTTCCGTGCGCTTTCTGGACAAGCGTCACCTATGCCTGGTGACCCTAAATCGGTACTTACGGCGGATGCACCGCTTGGCAACGACCACGCAAGATTCCTCTGCGTTGTTCCAGATCCCCACGCACGCTTTCCCTGTGCCCGGCATGGGGAAGTAGGGCTGGAAGAGGCTTTTGCCCTCGCTACACGCGTTCGCGAAGTCATCGAACACGACAAGAACACGACCAAGCGGCCCATCATCGCTATCGTCGACGTGAAGAGTCAGGCCTATGGCCGCCGCGAAGAGACTGCCGCTATCTTTCTTGCCGCTGCCGCTGCTGCAGACGCTTACGGCTCGGCACGACTCGCGGGTCACCCCGTTATTACATTAGTGGTTGGCCATGCACTGTCTGGAGCTTTTCTCACCCACGGCTACCAGGCCAATCGAATTCTGGCGTTCGATGACGACGGCGTCATGATCCACGCGATGCACAAGGAAGCAGCGGCGCGTGTTACGAGGCGTTCCGTGGACGAACTGGAGAAGCTCGCGAAGGAGATCGCTCCGATGTCGTACGACATTCGGGATTACGCGAAGCTGGGCCTCCTTCACAAACTGCTTCACGTCGAAAATCCAGAGAAACCTTCACAGCAGGAGATTGGGAACGTACAGAACGAACTGGTCGCAGCCATTGCGGATGCCCGCAGCGGTCGTAAAAAGCCTGGTCAGCTTCCTGATGACCTTTGCACTTCCGAGCTCATTGTTTGTGGTCATTGCGCTCACACCGCGTCCCCTGTTGTGGGAACAAGCCGAGGCGGCCGTAGTGATTGCCATAGTGTTTTTAGTTGCCTTTGTTGCGACCTACTATGCGTCGCTGAAGCTCGGCAAAGAAACTGCCGCAAACAGTGCTGTCCTGGCGCTGACGCTTGGATTTCCGAATCACGCGGGAATAGGTATTCCTCTTCTGCTGGCTGTCTATGGCCCCAAGGCCACCGTCAGCGTTGCCGTCGGCCTCGCCGTCGGTGCGATTACGATCACCCCTATCACGCTTGCGATTCTCGAAAGCGAAACCAGTGCGGGCGCGGCACTGTCTACTGCTGCTCGCATTCGCACGTCTCTGGGGAGAGCTCTTCAGAAGCCCGTATTCTGGGCGCCCGTGCTCGGTGTTATTGCTTCCGTCATCAAGTTTCACATGCCGATTTATGTTGATAAGAGTCTGACGATTCTCGCCGGGGCGACGGAGGGCACCGCATTGTTTGTGACAGGGCTAATTGCGTCGGCACAGCGCATAAATTTGAACTGGGGCGTGGGCTGGGCTGTCCTCGGCAAAAATGTGCTCCAGCCGGCTCTCTGCCTTGGGGTAGCTCTCCTCTTCGGTATGCCGCTGGAACAAACCAGATTCGCAGTCCTGCTCAGCGCGATTCCCAGCGGCTTCTTTGGGATTCTGTTCGGCAAAGGCTTCGATGCAACTCCGGAAGTCGCAAGCTCGAGTCTCATTGCGAGCACCCTGCTCAGTATTTTCACGTTGGCTGGATGGATCGTTCTTTTGAGCCACCTGCATTAGGACAAATCATGTTTAACGGTGAAGGACATTCTGTTCGAACGCACGATCTGCTCGAGATAGACGCGAAACAGCTCCTCTCTTCCCAAGCGTCTGCGCCGAAATGGGTCGAGGGGGAGTTGCGAGAGAGCCCGTTTGCGGTTGTCCGCCGAGGTCTTGCCCCAGGGAACCAAATTCCGATCGGTGTTCGTGGAACGGAAAGGAATCAGCGCTGGGCCACTTTCTGTCATCCGAAGTTGGTAAAGCGGATACTCACGCCATCGCAACTGCTAAGCCGTGCGATTTCCACCTCGCGAGCAGATGTCATACCTGCTTTTCGCGCCTTAAACCTTCTCAAAGACCGCTGGATGCACTTCGTCCTTCCTTGGGGCCCGGGAGGCAGCGTTGGATTCGAGCTTGCGAGCAGCCGCCATGCAGCAAAGCCTTCGAGCGATCTGGACATCGTTATCTATGCAGAAAAACGCATGACGGCGGAGGAAGCAGAGTCTGTCTACGACCACGCAATGAATCTTCCTGCTGTCGTTGATATTCGCGTGGAAACGCCTATATGCGGTTTTTCCCTTAAAGAGTTCGCTGGCCGGGGCCCCGCAGCGATCCTCCTGCGCTTACCGAGAGGGATTGTGCTCGCGAAAGATCCCTGGGGCGATGAGATCGGAAGCATGGATCCGAATTACGCCGCTGCCAGATCAATTCTCCTCAACAGAGACCGCGAGGTCTTCTGAAAAACGAGTGTCGCCGTACCGATGTGCAAATGAATCGAAGAAAAGGAGCAGCAAAATGAGCAATCCAATAAAATCTATACGCTTCGCAAGAGGAACGTTTCTGTCCCTCTTCGTGGCTGTATTGCTACTGACCTGTCGCGCGGGGTCAGCACAGAATGAGGGGCATCGGATCCGGAATATTGTTCTGGTTCACGGTGCATGGGCGGATGGTTCGGGCTGGAAGGGTGTTTACGACATCCTGGTCAAGGATGGCTACAACGTCAGCATCGTCCAGGAACCGGAAACCTCTTTCAAAGACGATGTGGCTGCCACGAAGCGCGCCCTTGCTCTGCAGGATGGGCCGTGCATTCTTGTCGGTCACAGTTATGGGGGAGCCGTAATTACCGAAGCCGGGACGGATTCATCCGTCGCCGGTCTTGTATACGTCGCGGCGCACATGCCCGACGCGGGAGAGAACGAAGCGGACGACGGCAAGCGCTTCCCAAGCGACCTCGGCAAATCTGGTGCAATAAAGAAGACAGCGGACGGTTTTACTTACCTCGACCCCGCGCAGTTTCATGAGTACTTCGCAGCCGACTTGTCTCCCGAGCAGGCCGGTCTCATGGCGCGATCGCAGGTGCTTAACTTTGCGGACAATTTCAAAGCGGTCATCACCGCGGCTGCGTGGAGAAGCAAACCAAGCTGGATGGTGGTAGCCGGGGCGGACAGAACCATCAACCCCGACCTCGAACGCTGGTACGCCACGCGAGCCAACAGCCAAGATACGATTGAGAGTGCAGCACGTGCGGTCTCGAAGTAGCTCTGACTCCGCAAGGAGTCCCCACACCCGAAGGAACCAAGTTACTGTCCGAGGCAGAAATATCCAGCAATCAGGAGGTTCTATGCCCTTGTTTACCGTAACGATGAAGTCCAACAGGTCAACCAGCGAGATAGACCGCCTTTCTAGAGCCATCCACGCTGCAAGCATCGCTGCTGGATATCCAGAGGGCGACCTTTTCCAACGTTTCCTTTCGTTGGGATCAAGTGACCTCAGGGTTGATCTGTACTATCCCGCACTGCCCAAGCCGCGCACCGACCAGATGTTGATGATTGAAGTCCTGGTATCTTCAGGGACTGACACCAATAGGGAAAAAGGTCTTGTTGCAGCCCTGGTCGAAAAACTTGGTGAAGCAGGCATGGACCCAAACGACATAATGGTGTTTTTTTTGGAGACCGATCGCGCGAGCGGATCATTCGGTGGCGGCCGGTTCGCACCGCCTGTGGCCTTCGCCTGATCAATGAACACCCGCAACAGCCACAAGGTCGAAGTCGCCGGCACCAGCCACTCGGTCTACGTCTCCCGGCCGAAAGAAGTTGCCGCTGTTATCGAAGAGGCTGCAGCGCACGTTCACTAGAAAAGTTGTCGCATGGGTTCGAGAGCGGCGGCCGCAAACAGCTCAGCAAAAGGCGGGAACCGGTCGCTCAGATATACCTTCATTTATCGATTAGGAGAGAGATTCCATGCCAAAGACTCCGTACTTCCGGCTGCCGCTTCGATTCTGCGGAATTGGACTCCTGCTGTTCGCGGGACTTCAGTTCGTCCGGCCCGAGCTGAGGAATCCACCGGTTAGTGCCGAGATACAGGCTCCTGCTGAGGTCAAGGCGATATTTAAAAACTCCTGCTATAACTGCCATTCCAACGAAACGGAATTGGCGTTGTTTGACCGAATTGTGCCTCCCTACTGGATCGTCTTGCGAGACGTACGTCGGGCCAGGGCGCACCTGAACTTCTCAGAGATCGGAGCGCTTCCGGAAGAGCAACAGAAGTTGGCGTTATTCGACGCCTTCAATCAGATTCGACTCGGCGCGATGCCTCTGCCCTCGTATCGAGCGGCGCACCCGAACTCCGCGATTACTGCGGAACAGCTGGCGATTCTACGGAACTATCTGGCGCCTAGATCGCAGGAACCTCCAGCCACTGTCTCGGAAGTCCATGCAGCGGATCGCGAATACGTGCGGTGGATCGAGGACAACGGGACAGTCCGCAGCGTTCAGAACACGCTTGGGGGTGTTCCCTTTCATCCCGAGTACAAGACTTGGAAACAGATAGGCAGCACGGAGCGAATCGAAAACAACACCATACGGGTTGTTCTCGGTAATGAGGTCGCAGTGAAAGCAATCGCGGACAACCGTATCAATCCATGGCCCGACGGAGCCACGATCGGAAAGGTCACCTGGCATGAACAACCGAATCCCGATGGAGTAGTTGAGCCCGGACAGTTCGTTCAAGTCGAATTAATGATTCGAGATCACGAGAAGTATCGTGCGACAGCAGGATGGGGCTGGGGCAGATGGATCGGTATGGACTTGAAGCCCGACGGCCAAACGTTGGACTTCGCAAATACTCACTGCGTCGACTGTCATCACGCGGTTGAGCGAAACGACTATGTATTCACGATGCCGATCAAGAATCAGCAAGGAAGTGCGCAGTGAAAACCATCCAGGTGCTTGCCGTGGCTCTGCTGCTGCTCATAGGATGCTCGGAACCGAACGCCCGGGTGAAAACCCGGTTGAATCGCGACGCTGAGGTATCCGGAGAACTGCCCTACAACCCGCTTCAGTGGGAGGTCATCGCATCCACGCTCAACCATAACGACCACACCTTGGCCACGGTTCTGGGCAATGAGCAAGCCATCTCCTATGCACGCAAGAACGCCTCGCATGAGTATCC
>WNFO01004989.1_pt1 | contig 11531 bp, 9 predicted proteins | sample 5400251 | NCBI WGS metagenome assembly WNFO01 (sample SAMN13153354, study PRJNA577476) | soil metagenome | isolation source: 100 cm saprolite under Madrone tree | place: USA:California | collected 2016-06-14
TCTGTTTACCTTTAATGATGATCTGCATAGTTTGCCTTCTCTTTCCGATCCAACAACATGACAAAACGCAGGAACACCTTACGGGGCAGGAAAGCTATAGGCATATTATATCATCCTTCTATGAGAGCAAGTGGAAAGAGAGTAGAGATTAGCCCAATTAGCTTTTGATGAAAATCCTGTAATCGAGCGTTCTTTAGAAGTGTACTCGGTCGTGTTCAAAAATGAATATTGTGTAATCTTTCCCACACAAAGATTCATAAAATGTTCATACATTGATGGTATGCTGTTAGCAACATGTCAGTATTCCAAAATACTCGTGGAGGGGTCAGCACACATGGCACAGTTACCAAACAGTCAGCATATAACCTACCAGCTACAATTTCGCAAATGTGGGAAACCAACATGTAGCACCTGCCGCGAAGGGCAGGGTCATGGTCCATACTGGTACGCCTATTGGCGTGAGGGGTCCCGTTTGCGCTCAGGATATATTGGCAAGGCGCCTCCTGAAGCGGAGACTTGCCCTCAAGTCGTGACAACCGCATCAACTGCCACTCGCAGCGGCTGGTGAAAAGCCCCGTTTCGACCGCCCCCTATTTTCATTTCGCGACGCGGATGCTACAATAGCAGCATTACAGACGTGCAGTTCTAGTTGGGGAAACGGTATGAAATGCCCATTCTGCGGAGGTACCGAATCGCGAGTGAAAGATTCGCGAGATGTTGGGGATGCGATTCATCGACGGCGCGAATGCGAACAATGCAAAGGACGCTTCAGCACATACGAGCGAGTTGAGAAATCCGTTCTGATGGTCATTAAACGCGACCAACGACGAGAAGCCTTTGACAGGCAGAAACTCTTTGCCGGCATCAACAAGGCCTGTGAGAAGCGTCCATTACCAATGGGCGAGATCGAAAACGCTGTCGAGGAGATAGAGCAGGAATTGTACCGGCAGGGTAAGCAGGAAGTTCCAAGCAGCGTCATTGGAGAATTAGTTATGGAACGCCTGCGCCAGATGGATAAAATCGCCTATATACGCTTTGCAAGCGTTTATCGCTCGTTTAATGACGTCGAGACCATGCTCGAAGAGTTGCAACACCTGCTGAATCGAAAGATGGCCGAACCGGCGGAACACACACAAGAGATGCCGTTACAAACAGGAAACGAGCTATAGGGAAGCGTGCTTCCCTATAGCTCATTTGTTGGATGCCAAATATTAATCGCGGCTGTGACTTTCAGCCTTGCGCAGGCGGTGGCTGAGCACAGAAAGCAATCGTAGAGCAATATCGGGTTGATTACGTAAGGTGGTGCGAAATTCCCAGACCGGCAGCAGAAGGGCAGTGACATCAGTGACGGCAGTGACGGTGGCCGAACGGGGCAAATCATCCAGCAGAGACATTTCACCGAGTACACTGCCCGGACCGGCGGTACCGAGATCCACTTCTGCCTTATCAGGATTATTGGCCTGCGTGATACGTACTGTGCCACTGATAATCACATAGAGTCCAACGCCTGTGTCGCCCTGCTTGATTAATGTCGAGCCTGCCTTATAGGTGCGTTCCTGGCAAGCTTTCGTGAGTACTTGCAAATCCTTCTTGTCCAGACCGGCAAACAGGTCTACGCGTGCTAGGGTATCTTCGTGCATGAGGCTACCTCCTTTGTACCAGGTAATATGTACTGGATCGAACCGCCACGCAATTCCGTCCATAGGACGTATCTTACCACAATTGTTCTGCCAAGCCTAGCTGCAGTTTTTTGACTTTCTTTCCCCCAAGAACTACAATAAATCAAGCAAGAACAGTGAGAGGGATCAGAGTTTCATGTCAGCACAGGATGTGAATGCAGCCGAGAAACGTTTACAAGCAGGCATTACTGCCTTCAATAACGGTACATTGGATATAGCCGCGGAGGCCTTTTCGGATGCGGAGGTGCGCTTTCGCTTACTGGGCGATTTCAAGCGAGCCGGGGATAGCCGCACCATGCTCGCAGATGTGCAACGCCAGAACAATATGCTTGAGCAAGCGGCGAACAGCTACCAGCGTGCGATGAATTTCTACCGTGATGCAGGTTACCCACTGAATGAAGCCGCGAGCGCACTCTCTTTGGGGCATATCGAACGACAACTGGCACACCTTGACCGTGCTCAGGAGTCCTACCAGAACGCCTGGAATCTTTATACAAACCAGGACAATGAGTTGGGGAAGGGGAATGTAGCGCTGGCGTTAGGGCATATAGAGATGCAGCGTGGTAGGACTGAGCTGGCTATTGAGCACTATAAACGAGCTATTTCCTATTTCGAGAACGCCCAAGATAGCATTAACGAAGCTGATGCACGTCGTAGTCTTGCCGATCTACAGCGGCTGGCAGGACAGTTTGATGAAGCGGCCGCAGCTTACCAGCGCGTGCTGGAAGTCTACCGGGCGAGCAAAGATAACTTTGGCGTGGTTGATGCGCTTTTAGGCCTGGGACGTATCTACCTGGACCAGCGAAAGTTGGACCCGGCGGCTGACAGCTATGCTGAAGCCCTCAAGGTGGCACGCGCAATTGAGTATGAATTGGGCGAGGCGGACAGCGTCCTTGGGCTTGCGGAAGTCTCGTTGCTGAGCAATCGTGTAGACCAGGCGTTGGCAAGCGCAGAATCAGCGCAGCAAATGTACACGGATATGCACAATGCCCTGGGTACAGCCAACTCAAGCCGCTTACTGGGTGAAATTCATATGCGCCGCGGGCAGCTCTCGTATGCCAATGGTTTGATGGACCGCGCTCTGCGGACCTACAAGGCAATCGCATACCGTATAGGGCAGGCAGAAGCAGCGGCAGGGTTGGGGGAGGTTCAGCGCTTGCGAGGCTTTCTCGATCGCGCTGTACAGACCTTCGAAGATGCGCGTTTGCTGGCTCACTCGCTGCAAAACACGATGGTTGAAGGTCAAACATTACTGGGTCTTGGCGATATTTACAGCAAGCAAGGCCGGACTACGCTGGCAGAGAACAGTTACTATGATGCGCAAACGCTGGCGGAGCAACTGCCCGGCCAGGTACATGACGTTGTAGCAGCAGAGGCCCTGGCGCGCAGAACACGACTGGCGGTGTTTACGGGACGGTTGGACGAGGCAGCATCGCACCTGGCAGCGGCGAATCAAATAACGGAGGGGAATACGCTTGCCGCGCAGGTAATACCTAGAGCACTGCTCGCCCTGGGGCAACTGCTCTTGACGCAGGGAGATTTTGTGCAGGCCGAGGCGCGTTTCAGCGAGACTTATAACCGGGCTGAAGCCCTACAAGAGCCGCTGCTTGCCGCCGAAGCACTACTGGGATTGGCACGCACGCGCCTATCCCGTAGTGAGCTGGAAGCAGCGATGACCAGCTTCCTCGAGGCTGGACGGCAGTTTCAGTTACTGGAGAGTACCGACGGAGATGGCGCAGCCATGCTTGGTATTGCTCAAACGCTGATTGGGCAGGAACAATGGGTTGAAGCAATCGAACATTGCGAGGGAGCATTAACACGTTTTAATCAGAGTGGCGACCTGGTTGGACAGGCTGATACCATACTTGCCCTGGGGCTGGCACATCGAGGCAAAGGTGATCTGGAAGAGGCCGCCTCACAATTCGAGCAAGCAGTAACCATGTATCAACAGCAGCGCCAACCATTAGGCGAGTCTGATGCACGTTATGAACGTGCAGGCATCCTGCTGGCACGCGAGCAATTGGACCTTGCGAGGGATGATTTAATCAAGGCTATCGAACTGGTCGAACAGGTTATGCATACGTTGAGATCACCAGAGCAGTGGAGTACGTTCCTGCATCAATATGCGGAGCTTTACGCGCAAGCAGCCATCGCGGCGGTAAGACGAAATCGGGATGCAGAAGCGCTGACGATCCTCTCTTCTTTTGCTCGCATCGCCGGGGAAGACGCAATCGTACAGCACATAAAAGACTACGAGAACTCTGTTCCTACCAGCGGTGACGAGTTGACCGAAGACGAGGTAGCCGCCAACAAAGACCTGGTAAGGCGGTTGAGAGAACTTCGTAAGAGGCTGTAGTCATACCGCTTGCTATATAAGGCCAAAGAGCTTATTATAAGGCTAGAAAAATATGTTGCGTGAATACAGGGCGACCAGAATGCAGGGCGACCACAAGGATCGCCCCTACAATGACGTTATGACAGAGAGGATTCTTCGCCATGAGTATACAATTCTTGCGTGGTGACCCACAGGCTCCAAAGGGGCATGCCATTTTTATTGCACGCAGTACGACCAACCCACGTACCGTCTTAGCTACGTATTGCATTGTCCCTCCGATGCCTCTTTCCCTGGCGAAGTATCTCCCCTCTTTTCTGGCTTCGCAGTTACCCCCGGAGGACCTGCAGGACGCCACGAATGTTCCTGTCATGCCTATCCCGCCAATGTTGGAAGAAGGAAGCACACTGGAGCGTTTGCAAATGTTAGCGGAGCGTCGTGACGATGACATGTGCGAAATCGGTACGATCAACCCGAAGGACGAGGGGGCACGCATGCAATTAGTCGCTCAAGGATGCCAGGAGTACGGGCAACTCTACGTGAATTATGCCTCAACGTTTGCCCAGACCCCATTTTTAGCACCGGTAGAGGATGAAGCGCCACTCGCGTTAGATGACATGGACGCCGAAGAGCTGTTGATACAGACAATGACAGACCGGCAGCGCCTGACGGAATTGGGTAAGCTGGTGGGGGAAGCACGTTATGCGCTCGAAGGGCACAATGCTCGGTCGTTGCAGGATACCAGGCAGCGTATGCGGCGTGTTGCGGACCCGCTGGCGGAAAAATATCGCAGCACTGAATTAATGGCAGCCGCCATTGAGCCTGGCGAGCGCGGAGCAAGGCTTGCAGAACTTTATCTAGAGCGAGGATACAAACTGCTCGACGAGGAATACGCAGACATTCCGCGCATCGAGCGAGCTATTCGAGAATTACAGCAAAATTAGGGCCGGGGATGGTTTTGAAGAAATTCATGGTGTAGACGAACTCACTGAATTTGTTGAATTCCCTTACCCTGCCCTCCTGGAGGGTTGAAACACGTATGCCAACAGTTGGAATGCTTACCGATATTTCAGCACTTGTTGATGCAACCGTTGCTGGAGACAGCGACAGGATTATTGCTGCAGGACACGAACTGACACAGCGCGGGGCAGACGCGGCTGAGTTGATAGGGCGCGTAGGCGTGATTGCTGCTCGTGGAGATAGCGATGGTCACACGATCCTCACCCTCGCTGCCGCGAGCATGATTTGCCGCTGGTTCACGGCGCTCAGCCATACACTGCGGGAAGACCCGGTTAACCACACACGCGCTTTACCACTACTCGTGCAGGCGCTGGCCGCTGCAGCACCAGCGGTACGTGCGGGTGAGGCAGCGCAGGTTCATTATCCAGAGCCACTGTTTCCAAGCGGGCTGCCGGAAGGGGAAACAGTCAACTCGATGATGCACAAAGCTATTTTTGCAAATGATGCTAACATGGTTGAGCGCCTGCTGTTTGGGCTTTATGGCACAGGCGCGGATTATCGCACTTTGCAGATACGCATATACGATGGCATTTCGACCACTTTCCAGAATGCCGGGCACCCACTGATGTTTGCAGTGCGGGGCACACAGTTGCTAGACGCCGTTGAGTGGAGTGATCGCACGCCGAATATTCTACACTGGCTTGTGCCTCATCTCCCACTGCATACTGAAGAACCACCCTGGGTTAATACGGTACGTTCGTTTCTTTCTGATTCGATTCATAGTCTTGATAGTTACCGCACTCGCCTTGCTGCGCCAAAAGACGAAAACGCCCTTCCCCTGCGCCGCCTCATTCTCAGCGATGCCGATACGCCCCAGATTTGCCAGCGAGTATACGAGGCGCTAATCAAGGCGGGAGCATCTTCACACGGTATCGGTTCCGTGATCGCACTCGCTGCAACCGACCTCATGCAAAGGGTAGGCGATGGTGACCGCGATGCTTTCGTGCGCGCCGCGCATGGTCTGCTCTTCACGGCAGCAGTACGCCTGGTATTCGCACAGGTGCAGGAAGTAGAGGCGTTACCCTTGCTGTTCACATCTGCAGCCTATTTGAATGCGTTGCACAAGGAACTGGGAGAGCAGACTGCCCCGGCGCAGCCAGCAGCTACGCGCTCTCCTGTCCTGGGCGGAGGCTTGATTGCCCCGGCATTGTTAGATACACTGGGCGAGCAATTAGATGCACAGGATCTGTCAGGGGCAATTTCAACCGCGCGCCGTTATATTCAATTGGGACATGATGCGCGCGCCCTATTCGCCGCTATAGGCCTTGCCGCCGCCAAAGCGGATGCCGCCGCCGACCAGGGGCATACGCTGCAAATCGTGCAGGCAGGCGGTGAAGAATATGTGGGATGGCCATCAACTCTCGCGGGTATTAGCATCGAGGGATTTCTTCATGTAGCACTGCGCGCCGCGGCCTTTGCCAGGCGCAATACGCTGGTCGACAATGTGTGACGCTTGAAAGACAGATCTAAGGGCGCAATTACTGCGTAGGGGCGGGGGTGGAGCGGAGTGGAGTGGGGACCCTTGGGTCGCCCCAGGCAGGGATCATCCTGCGTCTCCCTGGTTTGCGACACCGGGCATACATCATTACCGATGTTGGTCGTAAAAATTCCGTAGGGATGCAATGCATTGCGCCCTTACGGGCAGTTCTGGTTTACCACCAATAATTTAACAAAATCAATGATAGCGCCTCTCCGTCTGTGTTTGGTGGATGTCTTAAGAGGAGAAAAATAAATGGGCATTGGCAAAAAGAAAATAACAACGTTAATTTCACCAGCGATAGTATGTTTCATGGCTCTACTCTTATCCTCTTGCGAATTATTTGGAGGAAGCAACACGAACATACCGGCCAAACCCGTAAAAGCTCCACCCAGCCAGCAGGTCTACGTTGCCCCCATACTGGGGGCTTCGGATATTACGACGTTCGACCCGGCGCTGGCGTATGACGCTTCATCCATCACGGCCATTCAAATGGTCTTCACAGGACTGGTGCAACTCAATGACAAACTCCAGGTACTGCCGCAGCTAGCGCAGTCCTGGGATCAAAGTCCTGATGGCCTGACCTGGACATTTCACTTGAAAGCCCACCTGAAGTTTGGCGACGGCAACCCGTTGACTTCGGCAGATGTGATTTACAGCATTGACCGCGCATTGCAACCGACCACCAAGTCCACGGTCGCTCCAATCTTCCTGGACCTGATTCGCGATTCTGATAAGCTGCTGGCGGGCCAGATTTCGACACTGATTAACGACAGCCTGCTAGCTCCCGATGCAAACACAGTGGTGATACAGACAAAGAAGAAGGCTGCCTACTTTCTGGCGATGCTTACGCAGCCGTGCTCTTACGTCGTCGAGAAGAGGTTGATCGATGCATTCGGCGCAAACTTCACCGACCACCTGACACTGGGCGGGGGAGCCGGTCCATTCAGGGTAACACAGTATATCCACGGCAAAGAAATCGACTTTGCGCCTAACCACAATTACTACGGTACATTGCCACAACTGCAAAAAGTGATCTTTCCGTTCTATCCAGAAGAGGAGGCCGCCTACCAGGCGTATCAAAAGGGACAAGTCGATGTCACCGGCGTGCCCATTACCGCTTTTAGCCAGGATAAGAAGCGCGCGGATTTCCAGCAGGTTCCACAATTGTGGATCAATTACTACACGATGAATTACCTGGTCAAGCCGTTCGATAATATCCATATCCGCGAAGCATTCGCACTGGCTATCAATAAAACAGAGATTGCGAACCAGGTCTGGCAAGGGACGGTGCTACCAACAAATCATATCGTGCCCCAGGACATGCCGGGCTACAACCCAAATCTAACAGGCCCCGACGGAACGCAGTCATTATCAGGCAATCCCGACAAGGCCAGGGCGCTACTGCTGCAGGGTTTAAAGGAAGAGAGCTGGTCAAGTGCTGCGCAGTTGCCTCCCATCAAATTGACCTATGCGGCTGGTGTGAGCAACTTCGATCAAGAAGTGAAAGCCATGATTACGATGTGGCAGAGCGTCCTGGGCGTCACGGTCACGCCTGACCCGGTAAACTATAATACACTGCTCGATGAAGTGACAGCAGCGACGGGCAATGCGCAAGGCTTGCAGTTCTGGGGCCTGGCATGGGTCGCAGAATATCCGGATCCACAAGATTGGCTGACACGCCAGTTCGACAGGGGCTTGCCCAATAATAGCATGAATTATGGTGAAAATTACGGCAGGAATGCAGCCCAGCAGCAAGCTACCCAAATGCAGTTGGAAGCAGCCGACGCCAACTTTCAACAGGACGCCCGGATGCAGGCCTACCAGAAGGCAGAGCAGCAGTTGGTTAACGATGTCGCCTGGATGCCAATGGAACAGGTAACGAGTGTCTATTTACGCAAACCCTATGTGATCGGTATGGTGAACAACGAGCTAGGGTTGATTCCCCCCGGAGATTGGGCCAACATCTACATCCTGCAGCATTGACCGGCTGCGTGAGATTTCAGTAACCCCCTAACGTAATACTAGCATGCCACCGTTCGTAGCGGTTTCTATATTTACGGCTTTTCCAGTATCCGGCCTACTCGGTTTAATTCGGACTAGAAAAAGGAGAAATCACACATGCGACCTGGCAAGAAACGCTCTTCAGCGTTCTTAACCGCGCTGCTCTGCGCAGTCGCCCTGATGATGGTAGCCTGCAGCGGAGGTGGAACTACCAGCACACCACCGGCGGTGCATACGAAAGCCGCCCAGAGCCAGCAGATCCTGATCAGCGGCGCTGAGGTGGGCACCACGGATATTTTGTCGTTCGACCCGGCGCTCGCGCCGGATTTTTTCTCTGCCTCGGCCATTGAGAACGTCTTTACCGGACTGGTGCAGTTAGGCGACGACCTCCAGGTGCACCCGCAGCTTGCATCAAGCTATCAAGTCTCCCCCGACAACCTGACCTACACGTTCACGCTGCGGCACAACCTGATGTTCAGCGACGGTACCCCGCTCACCTCTGCGGACGTGGTCTATAGCATGGACCGCGCATTGCAACCAGCCACACAATCCGGTACCGGACCGTACTACCTGCGGTACATCAAAGACGCCAGCAAACTCGCTGCCGGCTCCATCAAGACGATCATCGGCGACAGCCTGCTGGCTCCTGACCCCAACACCGTCGTGGTCAAAGCCGCCTCGCCGGTCGCCTTCTTTATCCAATCCCTGACCTACCCGGCCTCGTTTGTAGTCGAGAAGAGCGTGGTCACGAAGTATGGCAAGAACTGGACCGATCACCTGGCGGGCAACGGCGGCCAGGGCGGCGATGGTCCTTTCAAGGTAGAGGAGTATACGCACAACAAGCAAATCGTCTTCGTGCCAAATCCCACCTACTACGGCCCGAAGCCGCAGTTGCAGAAAGTGATCTTCCCTTTCTACAAGGTAGCAGACACGGGCTACCCGGCCTACCAGGTCGATCAGCTCGACGACACCCCCATTCCCACCACAGTCCTTGCGACGGCCAGGACGCACCCGGACTACCATACTGCCCCGTTCCTGGCGATCTACTACTACACGATGAACTACCTGCAGAAGCCGTTCGACGTGACCTCGTGCCGGCAGGCATTCGCGCTGGCCATCAACAAGGACCTGATTGTCAAGACGGTGTGGAAGAACTCCATCATCGCCACCAACCATATCGTGCCGCAAGGGCAGTATGGCTATGACCCAAATCTCAATGGGCCAGATGGCACCACCGGCACCGCGGGCAACCCCACCATGGCCAAGTCACTGGAACAGCAGTGCATGACGGCCCAGGGGTATGCCAGTGCTGCGAACTTCCCACCCATCACCCTGACCTACTCGAGCGCCGGCTCGCAGGCTGCCAGGAATGAAGTGGCCGCGATGCAGCAGATGTGGCAGACGGTCCTGGGCATCAGCGTCAAGACCGACGACATCGACCTCAACAAACTGTTCGCGAACGAGGCGCTTGGCTCCAATAACCCCTTGCAGTTCTACACCGGTCCCGCGTGGATCGCCGACTATCCCGACCCCGAAGACTGGACCACCCTGCAGTTTGACAAGGGCGCCAGCCAGAACGGGATGAGCTTCGGCCAGAACCACGGCCCCGACGCCGCCGCTCAGCAGGCGGTGCAGGCCGAGATGGAAGCCGCCGACCTCATGACCGACCCGAATGCTCGCCTGGCAGCTTACAACAAGATCGAGCAGGAGCTGGTCAAGTTCGTGGCCTGGTTCCCGATGGAGCAGCAAGAGAGCAACCTACTGATAAAGCCCTGCGTACAAGGCGTGGTGCTTAACGCCTTCGGCCTGACACCACCCGATGACTGGAATAAAATCTACATCTCTACGGATACCCCTTGCGCTAAGACTTCGTAGAAATGCTGACCCTGCACACGTTCAGAAACAGAGGGGGCATGGTGTTCGTACGAATGCTGTGCCCTCCTCTGTTGCCAGTGGCGAGAGAACTACTTATGCCTTCACCTCCTGACAGATAAGCTCGAGCGGAAAAGTGTGCAGGACGTTTGACAAGAGTCCAGGCGTCACATACAATATTTAAAAGTTCATCCCCGTAGTGTCTGCCTTCAGTAATATCGAGGCGTGTCTATAAAAAAGTGCCGTTTCATGGGTGCGTCTCGGCGGCAGGACTCATAGTATGCGAAATGTACCACGGATGGCTCGCGATGCTAGCTGCAGTGTTGCAAGCGCGAACAAGAGAGTAGAGGGTACAGTATGGTTCAGTTCCTTGTAAAAAGGTTCATCGGACTGATTTTTGTCGTCATCGGTGTAACCTTTATTACATTCATTCTGGGATATTTTGCTCCGGGTGATCCGATTCGTGGGATGCTAGGCAATCATTTTATACCGTCGGTCTACCTCAGCCTGAAACACAGTTACGGGCTGGACCTGCCCTGGTACCAGCAGTACTGGCACTTTCTCACCAACCTGGCCAGATTCAACTTCGGGCTCTCATTCGTCACCCAGAACCGACCCGTGTGGGACATCCTCAAAGACGGCGTGCCAGTCTCGGCCGAATTAGGTTTGTGGGCACTGACTATATCGATACTGGTTGGAGTGCCAGTTGGCATCGTATCTGCGCTCAAGGCCAACACCTGGGTTGACACCGTCAACATAGGCGCCATGCTGGTCCTGTATGCGCTGCCTGCTTTCGTACTCGCGATATTCGCCCAGTTAGTCATCATCTGGTTTGACACCAGCACCGGCAATACCTGGCCGGTATCAGGTTGGGGCAACCCCTGGCAGTACACCTTGAGCGATCTCCAGGCCAAGATCGTGCCAATCCTGGTCCTCGCTGCAACCGAAGCGGCCTTATACGCCCGCCTCGCCCGCAACAGTATGCTGGAAGTCTTACGCCAGGATTATGTACGCACAGCACGCGCAAAGGGCATGCGCGAACGCACGGTGATCTATCGTCACGCGTTTCGCAACGCGCTGATTCCGCTGATCACCATTTTTGGCCTCTCGATTGGCTTGCTTGTCACAGGCGCATTTTTCGTCGAAC
>WNFO01015722.1_pt1 | contig 11528 bp, 6 predicted proteins | sample 5400251 | NCBI WGS metagenome assembly WNFO01 (sample SAMN13153354, study PRJNA577476) | soil metagenome | isolation source: 100 cm saprolite under Madrone tree | place: USA:California | collected 2016-06-14
TCTGGCGCCACAAGTACGGCAATCAGACCTCGGAGTAGCAGCGGAAACCTCTGCACGCTCGTTCATCCACAAGTCATGGGAGAGCAAAGTCCGTCGCAGTTGCTGCTCGGCTCCGGTCAGCAGTTTGATGGCTTCGCTGGCGGTGATCGAAGCGGCCAAGTTCACCGCGGAATTGAGGATGCCGGCCGTCTCGCAAGTCTCGATTACACCGCTGGGGCCCTGGGGGAAGATGCAGGTCAAACACGCAGTCTCACCAGGAACGATGTTCATCGTGATCGCATAACTGCCGACGGCGGCCGCATAGATCCACGGCACAGAATTCTTGACTGCGTAGTCGTTCAGCAGATAGCGGGTCTCAAAGTTGTCGGTCCCATCAAGAATAAGGTGAACCCCGCCCAGCAACTCTTCGGCGTTGTCCGGGCTGAGGTCGCGCACCCAGGGTTCAGCGACGATCTGCGAGTTCAAAGCAGCAATTTTGCGGCACGCGGCAACCGCTTTGGGTAACGATTCAGCGGCATCAGCTTCATCGAACAGCATCTGCCGCTGCAGGTTGCTGGGTTCCACATAATCGCGGTCAATAATGCGTAGAGTCCCAACGCCGGCCCGCGCCAGCAGGGATGCGAGAGCTGAACCTGTGGCTCCGCAGCCGACAATGGCCACGCGCGACTCCAGCAAGCGGCGCTGCCCTTCCGCGCCGATCCCACTGAAGAGCACCTGCCGCGAATATCTTTCGTCCAGCTCGGGTTTCATGAAAGAACCACTTCAACGACGATTATGACCATAAAGTGCCTGCGAACCATGGCTTCCACTGTGGTTCGGCACCTGGAGATTTATTATAAGTGGCGGCAGCAGCGGGGTTGTGCGGTCGGCGTATTTTTATGCGCAAAATTGGTCTGCTCAAAATCTTTCCGTCTTCTTATCTTCTGGCGTAGGAGTTTTTTTGCTTAGAAGGGGAATCATCCGTGCACTCGTTGCGATTGCGATTTCAACCTGCCTGCGGACGGGCGTGTTGTGGTCGAGTACGCAATCGGGTGATGCGAACCCTCAAACGCGCACCGACGCCGCGGCTTCGGTGGCCGAGAACGATTCGGCATGCTTAGGCAAACCAATTGGGGTAATCGAGGTCCCTAATGTCAGCGCACCCGATCAGCAAATGCTGCGTGGAATGATTCCTATCCACGAAGGGGACATGCTTGATCGCGGCCGCTTGCAGGAGAGTTTGCGTACGCTGTTCGCGACCGGCCGCTTCGCCGACCTCAGAGCCGAGTGCGAGTTGACTCCTGACGGTAAGCCGAAGTTGTCGTTTGTCAGCAGCCCTAATTTTTTCCTTGGGAGAATTAGCGTGGAGGGCGCTCCGGCACGGCCGACGGAGTCGCAAATCGTCAATGCCTCGAAGTTGCAACTTGGCGAGCTGTCCACCACCGAGAAGATGGATCGCGCGCTCAAGAACATCCAGCGCCTCATGGAAGAAAACGACTTTTATCGCTCGACCGTGACCCATTCAGAGCTGGAGAACCCTGCGACGCAGCAGCTTGAAGTCACGTTTCGGATTCATTCTGGTGACCCGGCCCGAGTTGGAAACATTACCCTCTCCGGAAACAGCCTCTACTCGCGCGGCCAGATCGAGGACATTGCGCGCTTGCATGCCGGCGACATTGTGTCGGCCCAGAAGGTGGCCAGCGGACTGGAGCGGATCCGCAAACAGTACCAGAAACACAATCGGTGGTTGGCGCAAGTCAGCATCTCCGAGAAGAAGTATGTGCCGGCGCAGAACCGGGTTGATTACACGTTTGAGAGTGATCCCGGCCCGTCGGTACTGATCCAAGTCGAGGGATTTCGGCTAAGCAAAAAGACGCTAAAAAAGAACGTGCCGGTTTACGAGGAAAATGCGCTCGACGATGACCTGCTGAATGAAGGCCGCCGCAACCTGCTCAACTATATGGAGTCGCGCGGGTATTTCGACTCCAGCGTTGATTTGAAGCGGGAATCCGACCCAAAACAAAACCTCTTACGGGTTATCTATCACATTGACGCGGGCGAAAGGCACAAAGTGGTGAAGGTCAATCTCAATGGAAACAAATATCTCCAGGATCAGAACCTGCGTCCCCTCATGCAAGTGCAAGAAACCACCCTGCTACTACCGCACGGGCGATACAGCGGGGCTCTGCTGAAACAGGACGTTTCCGTTCTGCAGGGCACCTACCGCAGGCAGGGTTTCTCGCAGGTGAGGGTTGAGAGCCAGGTTGAGGACGACTATCGCGGGGTGAAGAACCACCTGGTCGTAACCGTTCGCATCATCGAAGGCCCTCAAGTCCGGGTGGGTTCGTTCCAGATTGTGGGGAATAACACCAAGATCGGGGATCAACTTCCTGCGCTCAACACGGGGCCGGGGCAGGCTTTCTCCGACTCAGCCATAGCGGAGGACCGCGACATCCTACTCAGCTACTACTTCGATAACGGCTTCCCCAACGCCACCTTTGAGGCCACAGCCAGACCCGCCGCGGACAACCGTATGGACGTGACTTTCAACATCCATGAGGGCGAGCGCACCTATGTGCAGCGCGTGCTGGTCGCTGGCCGGGAGTTCACCAAGCCGTACGTTGTTGATCACCAATTGCAAGTTGCACCAGGCGATGCTCTTAGCCAGAGTGACCTGCTGGAGACCCAACAGAAACTCTACGAGCTTGGCATCTTCAGTCAGGTGGATACCGCTGTGCAAAATCCGGAAGGCGTGGAGCCGCACAAGAACGTACTGGTGCAGGTGCGGGAGGCCAAGCGCTATACCTTCAACTACGGAATTGGTTTTGAGTTTCAAACCGGGCAACCGGCGATCAATGGCACGCAGCCGCTGGGTTCGGCGGGAGTTAGCCCGCTGGCGTCGTTCGATGTGACCCGGCTCAATTTTCTTGGCCGCGACCACACTATTACATTCGAATCCAGAGTAGGCCGTTTGCAGCAGCGGGGTTTAATCAGTTATGAGGCTCCGCGCTGGTTCAACAGCCCTAACTGGAAGCTGACCTTCACCGGTTTTTTTGACCATACCCTCGACGTCGCAACTTTCACATCGCAGCGTCTTGAGGGATCTGTTCAACCTGAGCAGGTCATCAGCCGGAAGGCCGACGGCTCGCCTTCCACGATCATCGATTACCGCTTCAACTACCGGCTGGTGAAAGCGAGCAATCTCCAAATCAGTCAAGATCAAATTCCGCTGCTGTCGCAACCCGTGCGCGTGGGCGAGCCGGGCCTGAGTTATATCCGTAACCGGCGAGACAATGACCTGGAGACGACTAGGGGCAACTACACGACAGTAGATGCCGGAGTCGCAGCCAGCTATTTCGGATCAGAGGCAGACTTTAGCCGGGTGCTGGTCCAGAACTCTACCTACCATTCATTCGGGAAGCAGCGCAGAACCACCAAGCAGTTTGTGCTGGCGCGCTCCACTCGTGTCGGGCTGGAAAACCCATTCGCCAATACGGCCACCACTCTGCCTGGAGCAACGCTTGCGGCAAACCACAACCCGATTCCGCTGCCTGAATTGTTCTTTATGGGGGGCGGCAACTCACACCGAGGTTTTGGCCTTAACCAAGCGGGTCCGCGGTTTCCACAAACGGGCTTCCCTACGGGAGGGGCGGCGTTATTTCTGAACAGCCTGGAGTTACGATTTCCTCCGCCCACCCTGCCGTTTGTTCAGGACAACATGAGCTTTGCCGTTTTTCATGATATGGGCAACGTCTTTACTAATGGAAATAACATGGTGCACAGTCTCTTCCGATGGCACCAGAACACGAACTCGTGTTCGCAGCCGGTTGGTTCCGCGTATCAGCCGGGTGCCAATGCCGCGTTGTGCGACTACAACTACATATCTCACGCCCTTGGAGTGGGGATCCGTTACAAGACGCCCGTGGGCCCGGTGCGCTTCGATTTTGGCTACAACCTGAATCCCACGGTGTATCCAGACTTTGTTCAGGCGCCTAATTTCGACCCATTGGCTCCCGTCTATAACTTCGTGCGCACGAAACAAGCTGGTCCATTAAATGTTTACTTTAGTATCGGACAGACCTTCTGATGCTGATTCGAAGCACTATCACCGCGATGGTTCTGCTGTACGCGCTGCCGCTTCGTGCAGCGGAAGTGCTCGACCGGATTGCTGCCACCGTGAATGGGCACGTTATCTTGCAGAGCGATTGGGATGACGAGGTGCGCTACGAAAGCTTTATGTCTGGGCGGCAGCTTTCGCAAGTGACGGATGAAGCGCGAAAAGCTGCGCTCGACCGGCGGCTTGATCAGGAATTGCTGCGTGAACAAGTATCTGCTGCTGAAGTTCCGCACGCCAGCCCGGAAGAGGTCGAAAAACAGTTGCAGGCCTTGAAGGATGATTATCTGCGGGAGCACGGCTCGCCTCTGGGCGATGCGCTTTCGAAATACCAGCTGACGGAATCGAACGTCAGATCACATATTGAGACGGAATTGGACCAACTCCGAATCGTGGACGCCCGTCTTCGTCCCTCGGTTCAGATTGACCCGGCGGAAGTGGAGAGCTACTACAAAGACAAAGTGCTCCCCGAACTTGCCCGTTCCGGCGGCAAAAAGCCCACACTGCAGGAGGCGTCGCCACAAATTCGCGAGCTGTTGATTCAGGAAAAAATGAACCAGCTGCTCGTCTCGTGGATTGAGACCCTGCGATCGCAAGCCCAAATCCGCAGGTTTCCCGCTGCTTCGGAAGCGCGCGGGTCTAGATCGAAAGGCCCTGGACAATGAGGCGCCCGACATGGCGCAAAATCGGACGCTATCTTTTCCTGGGCTCTTTGTTGTGCCTGCTGTTATTTTCCGGGTTGCTTTGGTATGTAACTACCGATTCGTTTCAGCAAATGCTGCGTGGACGCATCATCGCCGCAATGGAACGCGCAACCGGAGGACGAGTCGAATTGGGCAGCTTCCATGCGATCCCGCTTCGCCTGGAAGTCGAGGTGCGTGACCTTACAATTCACGGCCGCGAGTCGCCAGGCGATATCCCCTACGCGCACGTGGACAGTATGAGCGCGATTGTGAACCTCCCGTCGGTGCTGGGTGCGAGAATTGGTTTTCACTCGCTTACATTGCAGCATCCGGTCGTCCACATAAGATTTTATTCCGATGGAAGCACCAACCAGCCCAGCCCTAAGCAGCAGGGTGCGGCGGATTTCGAGGAGCTCTTTTCTTTCTCGGTTGCCCGGCTTGATGTTCGGCACGGGGAACTTTTGTGGCAGGACCAGCGCCTGCCTTTGGACTTCACAGTGAATGACATCGCCGCCAGTATGCACTACTCGTTTTTGCACCGGCGATATGCAGGGAATCTGGCAATTGGGAAGGCAGAGGCGAGGTACGACGGCTATCGCCCGGTCGCGTGGACAGGACGGACGAACTTCGCAGTCGACAGAAATGGAATCGCCATTCAGTCGCTTCGAGTGGCGTCGGAGGGGTGGGGACTCGATGGCAATGGGACAGTGGTGGATTTTCGCAATCCGGTTTTCAAGGGAAACTATTCGCTGGTGTTGGATCTCGCTCAAGCAGGCGCAGTATCCAGGCAAACGAAACTGAAGGCGGGAACCCTCCATTTCGGTGGCAACGGATCATGGTCTCGCGAAACCTTTTCATCGTCGGGAACATTCGACGTACGCGACCTGTTTTGGCAAGACCGGAATATCTCGGCCAGGAACGCATCCGCGTCCGGCAAGTTCTCTCTCAGTCCACAGAAGATTCTGCTCTCACAAATTGAGGGTAGGGCCTTACAAGGCGGCTTTTCGTCTGACGCCGAGATTTTGAACTGGCAAGCGCCTGAGACTCGGGCCAAAAACTCGAGAACAGAACAGGCAGGCGTGATCAAGATCAAGGCGCGAGATATTTCCGTGACTGAGTTGCTGAAGAGTCTTGGGCCAGACTTTCGTCCGGTAAACCAGTTGAGGTTGGCGGGAAATCTTGCGGGTACATCTGAAGTCCGTTGGCGACAGTCCATCCGCAAAGCCGAGGTCAAGATCATGGCCGAGGTCGCCAAACCGAACCGGACGCAGGCCGGGCAGATCCCTCTGGTGGCGAAGGCGCAGGCGACTTATAGCCTCCCCTCTGGTGAGATTGCAATCACTGATTTTGGTGCAAGCACTCCTGCAACCCAAATTCATGCCTCAGGTGCACTGTCTTCTTCGACTTCGCTCAAGTTTTCCTTTACCACGACCGACCTACGAGAGTGGCAGCCCTTCACGAGTCAACTTTTTCCGGGCGGCGTTCCATTTGTGATTCATGGACGAGCTACTCTTAATGGAAGCGCCCGCGGCAGACCCTCAAATGCCACTCTCGCCGGCAACCTCCAAGTGGAGGACTTTGATGTTTTGCGCCCGGGCAGCGCTTCAATTCACGCAGACTCGCTGAGTACTGACTTCCAGGCTTCATCGCGAAGTTTATCTATGCACAACGCCGTACTGCTCCGGGGAGCCTCGACGGTTAAATTCGAGGGCAATGCTGGACTGGTGGCCTGGAAGGTGTTGCCGGAAAGTCCATTCCGCTTGCGGTTGGAGGTGCAGAATGCAGACGCCGCCGAGCTCGCCCATGTTGCGGGATATGACTACGCAATCGCGGGCACACTGAACGGAAGCCTAACGCTTTCGGGAACCGAGGCAAGCCCGCAAGGAGAAGGGAAGTTTGGCCTAACCAAGGGCTCAGTGCAGGGTTACGGATTCGATTCTGCGGCTGGCTCTCTGACCGTGGATGGGGGGCAGCTTACGCTCAAGAATGCGGAGGCTACTAGTGGCGCAGCACGAATTACCGGTGAAGGCACTTACCGTCAATCCTCGCGTGCGTTCACACTTCGCGTGACGGCGACAAATTTTGACCTCGCACAGATGTCACCCCTGCAGCGTTCAAGAGTCAAGATTGCCGGCAAATTAGATTTTTCTGCGCAAGCCGGCGGAACAACAGCGCAGCCCGACGTGACCGCAGATTTGCATCTGCGGAATTTGACCTTCAACGAGGATTTACGACTTACCGGCCATTCGGAATTCGGCAAAGCGGAACTCTCGATAGATGGGAACGTCCAATTGCGCGATCAGTGGCCCTCTCGCGTCGGCCTCCATTTTAACCGCCTGGACGTTGATTCGTTGCTGGAAAGCTATCTTCACGGACACACCACGGGGCACTCCGCGGTAGCCGGTGATCTGCTGATTGAAGGGCCCCTGCGCAATCTGCAGCTGATGAGTGTGACTGGAAACCTCACCGACTTTTATGCCGAGATCGAGAAGATTAAGTTGCACAATGATGGTCCAATTCGCTTTGCGCTCTCAGGCCAGGCGTTGAAAGTGGAGAGTTTTCATATCCTCGGCGAGAACACTGATTTTTTCGGCAGCGGCTCCATACAACTTGCCGCCGGCGGCGGATTAGACTTTCAAACCCAGGGTAAAGTTGATCTGCAACTCATTCACGCTTACGATCCCGACTTCACCAGCTCTGGAACGTTGACCGGAGAAGCTCGCGTGACTGGCACTGTGGATGCGCCTCTCGTGAGGGGAAAGCTGCAGATACAGAATGCCGCGATCTCAGACATCAACCTGCCCAACGCTCTGAGTGAGATCAATGGCACGCTGTTGTTCAATCAGAACCAGATCACCATCGAGACTCTGGCCGCGCGTACTGGAGGCGGGAGCCTTTCAATCACCGGTCACGCTGAACTTTCTGGGAAGCAAATCCACTTTGACCTAGGCGCGAGCGCGCAAGCAGTTCGACTGCGTTATCCGCCCGGAGTCAGTTCCACGGCTGACGCGGAGCTGCACTGGAGCGGCAGTTCTATGGGGTCGCTGCTCTCTGGTGACATCACAATCATAAAACTAGGTTTCACTCCCGGGTTCGATTTCGGAGCTTATCTCGAACGCAGTGTGCAGTCTGCGAGCTTGCCCCAGACCGATCCTGTGCTCAACCGAATCAGGCTGGATTTACACGTAGTGACCACGCCTGAGCTGCAAATGCAAACCAGCGTTGTCCGGTTGCAAGGCGAGGCCGACTTGCGCGTTCGCGGCAACGCCGCAAAACCCGTTCTGCTGGGCCGGGCCGATGTGTTCGAAGGCGAAGCTTACCTCAACGGCACTAAATACCGTCTGGAGAGAGGCGGCGTTACTTTCACCAATCCAGCGATCACAACTCCGTTCTTGGATATGGAAGCGATCACTCGCATCCGTGACTACGACATCACGCTCTCGCTGAATGGGGATATCAGCAAACCAAATGGGCTGAAAACGAACTACCGCTCCGACCCGCCTCTCCCGACCTCAGACATTATTACGCTCCTGGCGTTCGGGCAGACCACGGAAGAGTCCGCACAGTTGCAGCAGTCGAGCCAATCGGCGTTTAGCCAGCAGGCTTCAAATGCCATGCTGGCGGCTGCGTTGAATGCGACTCTCAACAACCGGACACAACGCCTCTTTGGCAACAGCCGGATCAAGATTGATCCCCAGGGCTTGGCTACGGAAACTTCTCCGACCCAGAGCGGTCCGGCTGTGACCATCGAACAGCAAGTGAAAGACAATCTCACGCTGACGTATACAACTAACGTCGCCCAGACCTCGCAGCAGGTCATCCGAGCGGAATACAACGTCACGCGCAACGTTTCGATTGTTGCCATACGGGACCAGAACGGGGTCGTGAGTTTCGACGTTAAAATCCGGCGCCGCAAGAGATAAGTCGGCAATCACTCGGACTAGGCCAGTAAGCCTAAAAACACACGACGGGCCTGCAAAGTAAAATGCAGGCATCAGAGTGCCACATCACACATGTTCTTTCGCCCTTACAGGGCTTTCTCAATTTCCCTTTCCACCCAGGGCTTGCGCCCTGGGCTGTATTCTTCCGCCGCGTTGCGGCTTGATTGAAGCTCGTGTTCCATTTTCCCCGCGAAATCGAGTTGCGTGACACTGTGCCTCGAAGCCCTGCTTCACCCTCTAACGCAGACAGGTCAGTAAGCTTGCGCTACCTTGTGCCCTACGCGCATCCTAGGGAGCGCGATGTCAAGAGTTGATACCACTCCTGAAGCCGAGCGTGCCCGCATGGTGGAATCACAACTCCGCCGTCGCGGCATTCATGACGAGCGAGTTCTCGAAGCCATGTTGCGTATTCCTCGGCATGAATTCGTTCCCGACGGATACCAGTCACAGGCTTACGAAGACCATCCCATACCCATCGGAGAAAACCAGACCGTCTCTCAGCCATTCATTATTGCGGTTTCGCTCCAGGCGCTTGCACTAACGGGGACGGAAGTTGTACTCGAGGTGGGCACAGGTTCGGGATACCAGGCAGCGCTGCTGGCGGTGCTGGCTCGAACCGTGCATTCCATTGAACGCTTTGCCACACTGGCGCACAGCGCCGAAATAATCCTGAGCCGCCTGGGTTTGAACAATGTGAAAGTCGTAGTTGGGGATGGAAGTCACGGCCTGCAGGAATTCGCGCCGTTTGACGCGATTCTGGTCTCAGCAGCGGCTCCCAGCGTGCCGCAGAGCCTTTTGGACCAACTCTCTGATAACGGACGAATGGTGGTCCCGGTGGGGCCGCCGTACGCGCAGGAGTTGCAGTTGGTGCGCAAGCAAGGGGGTAAGGTTGTCGCTAAAGTACTCGAAGGGTGCCGGTTCGTTCCGCTAATTGGAGCTGAAGGCTACTGAGCACGGGCAACCATTCTTGCCTTTTTCGACTCTTCCAGTGGGCCCCCAACTAAAAAAAGGAAGGTAGGGGAATGAAAAAGACTCTTTTGCTGATTTTCGCGGCGCTGTTCACCATTGCTACCTGGGCACAGGCCCCTGCAATGGGAACGGGACGCTATGACCAGAAAATCCAGGAGGAAGCAACTAAACTACTCAACTCAAAAGACAAGTGGAAGGGTATAACCGCGTCCACTGATGACGGTATTGTCACCCTGCAAGGCAGTGCAAGGCTGCTCATTGACAAGCTCGATGCAGCCAAGAAAGTTGACAAGCTGGAGCATGTACAAGGTGTGCGCAATCACGTGGAAGTGGAAGGCAACATACCCGACCAACAGCTACAGCAGGTGTTGGCGGACAAGCTGCGCTATGACCGCGTCGGTTACGGAATCGCATTTAATGCGCTCGGTCTGAATGTTCAGAACGGGGTAGTCACGGTCAGCGGCGATGTTCGCGACTATGCGAGCCGCGATTCTGCAATGGCGACGATTGAGACAACTCCCGGCGTGAAGGACGTGATAGACAACATCAACGTACTTCCGGCATCACCCATGGATGATGACTTGCGTTTGCGCATAGCGCGCGCCATCTACGGAAATAGCGTGCTCTCGAAATACGCCACGGACCCGCAGAAACCCATTCGCATCATCGTCGATAACGGGCATGTCACCCTCTATGGAGTTGTGGACAGCCAGATGGACAAACAAGTTGCGGAGATACAAGCCAAGTCTGTCCCCAACGTCTTCAGCGTAGATAACAAGCTGATGGTGGCGGGATCGGGCGCGAAGTAGTGTTCTGCGTATCTGGACATGAGCTGGGCCGATCGGCCTGGCTTTTTTTCTGTTCCCGAACTGTGTGAGGCGCGGCCGTTTTACAATGCGTACGTGCCTTTGCTGAAAAGCCTGCGAGTCACGTTGGAGATGATCAAATGGGAGCACTCGGTTTTTGCGCTTCCATTTGCGCTCTGTGGAGCGGTCCTCGCCGCCCGCGGCGTGCCCACGGTGCGCCAACTTGGATGGATCGTAGTGGCAATGGTGGCGGCGCGTTCCGCGGCGATGTCATTCAACCGGCTTGCCGACGCCTCCATTGACGCGGAAAATCCTCGCACCCGGACGCGCGCTCTGCCGGCTGGGACGCTCACCCAGAACTTCGTGAAGAGTTTCGTTCTCTTGTCTTCAGCTGTCTTTATTCTGGCCGCGTGGGAGCTGAATCGGCTTTCATTTCTGCTTTCGCCGGTGGCGCTGGCGATCCTTTTGATCTACTCCTATACCAAGCGATGGACGCGCTGGTCGCATCTCGTGCTGGGATTTGCCCTCGGTATTGCGCCCGCCGCTGCCTGGATTGCGGTGCGTGGCTCGCTTGATTCGCGAATTCTTTTGCTTACGGCTGCGGTTACCTTCTGGGTTGCCGGTTTTGATGTGCTCTATGCCTGCCAGGATTACGAGTTCGACCAGCGGGCGGAGCTGCATTCACTTCCTCGCTATTGCGGCATTGGCAATGCGCTTTGGATTGCGCGCGTCTTTCACGTGATTATGCTGTCTCTGCTGGGGGTCCTGGTCTGGGTGTTTGGTCTCGGGAAAGTTTCCGTTATCGGCGTGATCGTCGTCCTTCTGCTGCTGGCTTACGAACATTCCTTGGTATCGGAAGATGATTTGAGTAAACTAAACGCCGCTTTCTTCACTATGAACGGAATTATCGCGGTTGTTTTTTTTGTTTTTCTCGCCGCAGATTTGCTGCTTCATCGGTCGAGCGCAATGTAGCCGTTCCTTTGGAGGAATATGAACACATTGACTTCAGTGGCGGTAGCGTTAGCGTTTTCAATTT